>OCTA010003456.1_pt1 | contig 13999 bp, 15 predicted proteins | sample 1538991 | NCBI WGS metagenome assembly OCTA01 (sample SAMEA3539302, study PRJEB22396) | soil metagenome | biome: tundra; feature: field; material: soil | place: USA | collected 2010-05 | depth 0.15 m
AAGTCCTTGCGGCTCAAGATTTTGCGGGGATTCAACCCTATCCCCACCCTGTAAGGGTAATAATTAACTTGACTAACCCACGCCAATTCGCTATATTGGTGGCATGGAAAGCGCAATCGAATCCCCGAAGACCTTACAGCAAGCCATTCAATACTTTAGCGACGAACAGGTTTGCATCGATGCGGTAGCTATGATGCGCTGGCCCGATGGCCCGCACTGCCCCGACTGCTACGGCGACAAAGGCAAGAACCCGTACTACCTCAAGACGCAGAAGCGCTGGAAATGCCGCGAGTGCCGTCGCCAGTTCTCCGTCAAAGTCGAAACCATCTTCGAGGATTCGCCGATCTCATTGCAGAAGTGGCTACCCGCTTTGTGGATGCTGGTTAGCTGCAAAAACGGTGTCTCATCTTACGAGATTCACCGCGCTCTTGGCGTCTCCCAGAAAACAGGATGGTTCATGCTTCATCGCTTGAGACTCGCACTCAAGACACAATCGTTCGTGTTCAAAATGGGCGGCAAAGATTCCGGCGGCGTCGAAGTCGATGAGACCTTCGTCGGCGGCAAATTCAAAAACATGCACCGTGAGCGGCGTCAGCGGTACTCCAACAAAGGCGGACACGCTGGCGGCGCAAAGACAATCGTACAAGGCATGTTAGACCGTGACGAGCGCAAGGTTCGCGCAAAGGTAGTGCCGAACTGGAAGCGCGAAACACTGCAAGCCGAAGTGCTCAACAATGTTCGGTACGGCTCCAAGGTCTATTCCGATGATGCCGTGGCCTACGATGGCCTGAAAGACAAATATGTTCACGAAGTCGTGAACCATGCCGAAGAGTACGTCCGTGGGCAGGTTCACACGAACGGGCTGGAGAATTTCTGGTCGCTGCTCAAGCGGAATCTGAAAGGCACTTACGTTGCGGTCGAGCCGTTCCATCTTGAGCGCTACGTGGATGAGCAGGTTTTTCGCTACAACAATCGCGCCACGAAAGACAACCCGCTAAATGATTCCGACCGCTTCCTGCTGGCACTTTCGCAGGTCGCTGGCAAACGGCTCACTTTCGCCGAACTCACGGGGAAGGACAGTGCGAGTCCTTTCTAATCCTCGCTACCGGAAACGTGGGCCTAAGCGTGGGCCAAAGGCTGAGTGAACCTAGAGCCAAAAATACAACAAGCCCGGTTTGTGGCCGGACTTGAGGCACTGCGCGAATCTCTGGCGAGATCAGTATGGCGGCGCCTCAGGACGGGAGTCAAGGAGACGCGCCATGTCAGTACGGGGAATCTTTATCTCTCTCGCCCTCAATATCATCGCCGCAGGAATCGTTTGGTATCTTAAGGGGCCAAATGCAGGACTCATTATTCTCGCAGTTGGCATAGCGGTGCTCATCGGAGCCGGATTGTGGCCCAACACGAAACGAAGAACCAGACTCGCTTTCGGAAAACTAATGGAAGAGGGGAAAATTTTGGAGCTTCGGATGTCTGAAAGCCGGAACGTCGAAGAATTCAACGAACTAGGCAAGAAAATGGTGGATTGGGTCAACCGGACACGCCGCACACTCGTCAGGTTCGATATGGATACCGACGCCGGGGCTTTTCTCTACTCTGGGGATAGTCCATCGGAGCCTCTGGCCCAGCTTGCGATCTACAGGGCAAAACTCCAGGAAATCGTTGAGCGAAAAAATCTGTAAAAGCGGCCTCTGAAAACTCTGGACTTCATCAAGCGGGCCATCGCGTCCAGATGATTCGCTCGATGCCGTGCTTGCTGAGGTAGTTGTTGGCTTTGCGGAAATGACCACACCCTTGAAAGTCTGCTACCGACAGCGGCGATGGATGCGACGCTTTAAGGACCAAATGTCGTCGCTGATCTAGGAATTGCTCGAATTTCTTGGCGGGAACGCCCCACAGCATGAACACAAGATGCTCGCGCTCGGCGGACAACTTTTTCAAGGCCGGAATGGTCACTGCTTCTTTCCACCCAATGTTGGCGTGGCGGTTGCGGCGACCATGCTCCACCGTCAGAGTGGTGTTCAGCAAGAACACTCCCTGCTTGGCCCACGACTCCAAGGTCAGTTCCGGCCTTGACCCGTGCGGACAGTCATGCAACACCTCTTTAAAGATGTTATTGAGTGAACGTGGCACTTTTTCGGTCGATTCCGGCACGGCAAAAGCTCGGCCTATGGCCTGACCCTTATTGGGGTACGGGTCTTGGCCGAGAATGACCACGCGAACTTTCTCGAATGGGCAGTCCTCGAAAGCACGGAATATGTGCTTCTGGATCGGGTAGACGTCGCCTTTCTTTCGCAGGGCAGCTACCTGCGCCAACACTTCGCGGCACTCAGCGCTTTGGAGTATAGACTTCCAGCCGCTCATCCTATTTTGAGAATTTTCGCCAGTTCGCACATTGTCTTGGAATTTGTGCATGAGTCACGGGCGCTGGTAGCGCCCAAAACCTAGTCAGAGCGCCTGTGCTTCGGCTTGGGGCCGCGTTTCGGCTTGCCTTCGTTGGCCTTTTTCTCTGCGGCGAGCATGTGGTTTAGGTCAGTCTTCGAGACCTGCAAAACCTGCCGCAGAGCGCTTTCAAACATCGCGGCGTTGGGAAGGATTTTCTTAGGGTGAGTCATCTTCCGCTGCTAAAATCTCGGAACGGGACTGATCCCTGTCAAAACTTCTCAGTTGAGAGAATCCCAGCAAGGAAAGCCTCTCAACTAAGAACCCTGATTGCGACGGGGTTTCAGGTTCAGTCCCGCTCTTCACGACAAGTCTAGTGAATGGGATCGATCCCACGCAAGAGATTTACGTACCGTGCGTACCGATCTCACCCCTACATCAAAATAATCACATGGCGCGAGGCGGCATTTGGGTTAGCCAAGTCAATTATTGCCCCTGTAAGTTATTAAGAATGAATAATTTAGAGAAAGGGAGGGAAAAAAACAGGGGGTACCCCTAGTCCGGCTCGGCGAGTAGCTTCCCGAGGCGATCGAAGCGGGCTTCCCAGAGCGAACGGCGATCGGAGATCCAGCGCTCGACGACCGAGAGGCCTTTCGGTTCGACGCTACAGGTTCGGACCCGCCCCACTTTTTCGGTACGCACCAGGCCGCTTCTTTCCAGCACCTGCAGATGCTGCACGACCGCGGCCAGTGTGATGTCGAGAGGCTTGGCCAGCTTCGAGACGGAGACCGGCCCTTCGCTCAATCTCTCAATCATCGCCCGGCGCGTGGGATCGCCCAGGGCATGGAAGACGCGGTCGACTTGGACTCTTTGGGTGAGCATCGTGCCTTTCCAGTGCTCCTTGATCAGTGAGGCAAGATCAGTGGGCCAACTGCTTCGCGAGGTGGTCGAGCAACTTCCGCCAACCCTCTTCGCGTATCTGAGGACCATCGGCACCTTCGAAGAAGGCACCTTGCTCGGTGAAGATGAGATCGGTTCCGTGCCCGCTCGGTACGAGTTCTATCGTGGCGTGCGACGACGAGATCCGCTGATCGCCGAGCGTCATCGTATAGGCCATCACGATGCGGCGGTTGGGCACGATGTCGCGATACACCGTGTCGTTGGTGCAGGTGACGCCTCGCGCACGGAAGCTCGAACGCTCGCTGCCGCCAACGCGAAAGTCCATTTCGAATTCGTCCTGATTGAACTCCTTATCGGCGGCGAACCAGCGGCGTTTCTTGGCGGGATCCGAGAACGCCCCGAACACGCGCTCCGGGCTGGCGGGATAATTGCGCTCAATCACGAACGTGGCATGAATGACAGACCGCTGCTTCACGATGCTTCCTCTCTACGATTATTTGGGCAGGCCTTTTATGAACTCTTCGAGAACGTGGTTGAATTTCTCCGGTTCATCGACAAACAGAGCGTGTCCATCCCCTTCAAAGCGCTCCAACCGCAGCCTGTCGCCAAGTTTCGATTTCAGGAAATCGGCGGTTGCCTGCGACTCGGGCTGATAGGCAAAGAGCACCGGGCGATTCATCTTGGCCAATCCGGAAGAGAAGTCTTTTACCGCAATCATGTTGTAAATGAGCACGACAGCGGTGTCTGCTGGAACCTGGATGGAGGCATTGACGACGCTCTGCAGGTATTCGTCGGTCTGCGGCTTTTTGTACATGCTGCGGACAAAACCGTCCGCTTGCTTCTGGCGGTCCTGCTGGAGTTGGTTCATCCACCCGGAGAGGGCAGCGAACATCTCGGCGTTCTGTTTCTCCGAGAGATAACCGTCCACCAACACGAGGCCGCCGACGTTATCGGTGCCAAACTGTTCGGCATACTTCACCAACTCCCCACACGCCATCGACCAGCCGACCAGTACCGGCTTCTTCAGTCCAAGATGATCGACAAGTTCTTTGTAATCGCGGGAGCGGGTTTCGGGCAGATGACCCGACGGGGGCTTGTCACTCTCGCCCTGGGAGCGCGGATCGACAGCAATGACGTGATATGTCTTCGAGAACTCGTCGATTTGCTTCTGCCAGATCCAGGCCGGCATGGTCCATCCCGGAATGAAGACGATGGGACGTCCGCTGCCCGCTTCCACGTAGTGGATCCTGACGCCATCGGAGGTCTTGAAGAAATCGCTTTTGGCTTCCTGCGCGAAGACGCTCGGCGCTCCCAGGAAGCACATCAGGACTAAAGTTAGTCTCGTTCTCATGCTTTCTCTCCTGCTTCAAGCTGCCGGCTCGTAGCACAGGTAGACCTTACCATTGCCGAAGATACGTGTCTTGGTAAGCTTCAGTTTGAGCGGCTCCCGGATGCCGTCGAACATCGACCGGCCCTTCCCCAGAGCGACCGGGTCCACGATCATCTGGTACTCGTCGATCACGTGCTCCAGAGCCAACTGCGCGATGATGCTCCCGCTGCCCAGAATGGCCATGCCCGGACCGGATTCATTCTTCATCTTTCGGATTTCCGAGACGATGTCGCCCTTTACCAGGCTTGTATTGTTCCACGAGGTCTTGGTCAAGGTTCGCGAGAAAACGACTTTCGACATGCTGTTCATCCCTTTGGCCACCGCGGGATCATGTTGCTCGGCGACCGGCGTCGGCCAATAGCTCGCCATGAGTTCGTAGGTGACGCGTCCGCACAGTAACTCGCCTCCGCCGCTGGCGTTCTCGGCAACGAATGCAGAGTACTCGGGATCATCGTTCCCCGCATGCGCCCACCGGAAGTCTCCGTTGGGACCGGCGAAGTAGCCATCCAGGGTCACGTGGTTGAAAGCGATCAGTTTGCGCATGGTCTTTCTCCTTTGGCGGAAGCAGGGCGCGTCCTTTTTGTTTAGCACACGCTTAAGTATTATTCCGAACCTATAATTATTGTCAAGTGGATACTTAAGTTTTGTCGTATCGAGCCCCACAAGACCAAGTCGGGGAATCGAGCCGTTACGGACTCAACTTACTGGCTAGAAATACGAAATGCCCCGACCGATAGTCGGGGCATTTGGTTGAACCATGGATCTTGGACGCTGTCCTTCAACTCAAGGATAGCGCGCTGGACAGCCGTGTCAAGCAGATTCTAATTTGTCGAGTGACCTCGGAGGGCGAGGGAGTCGAACCCTAATGGCTGGTGAGCCACTCGACTGTTTGAAGGACAGCGTCCAGTACCCACTGGCAACACCCTCCAAACGTTGCCCTTCATCGGCCATTCTATGCGCCCGGTCCAACGAGAGGCCTCTGGTTTTCGTGATTAAAATCGGAACCATCCCAATCTGGGAACGTGCCTCAAACTTCTTTTTCGCCTTCGTCGGCGATGCCGATCTTGGAGAGGCGGTAACGCAGGGCGTTGCGGGACAAGCCCAGCAAGCGCGCGGCCTGGCTCTTGTTGCCATTGGCACGGCGCAGGGCTTCCTGCACCATTTCATCTTCCCATTTTTCCAACGTCATCCCTTCGGGAAGAAATCCGCCGGCGCCATTCGCGTCTTTTGCGGGACGTATATCTAAGTGGATGTCGGCCGGAGTGAGCACGCTGCCCTTCGCCAGAGCACACGCACGTTCGACGATGTTCTGCAGTTCGCGGACATTCCCCGGCCAATGATAATTCACCAGAATCTGCATCGCTTCGGGGGTAATGCCTTCGACGGGCTTGCCGGACTCTCCAGTGAAGCGCGAGATGAACAGGTTTGCGAGATCGGGGATGTCTTCCTTGCGCTCCCGCAGCGGCGCGATGTCGATGGGCACCACATTCAAGCGATAGTAGAGGTCTTCGCGGAACGTGCCCTGCTCGAGCGCTTCCCGCAGATCCTTGTTGGTGGCCGCGATCAGGCGCACGTCGACCTTTACGGTGCGTGTACCTCCGAGGCGCTCGAACTCGCGTTCCTGCAGCACGCGTAACAATTTCACTTGCGTGACCGGTGGCACGTCGCCGATTTCGTCGAGGAATAGCGTCCCTTTGTCCGCCAGTTCGAACTTGCCGGGCTTGCTGGCAACGGCTCCGGTGAACGCACCTTTTTCGAAGCCGAACAATTCACTCTCCAGAAGATTCTCAGGGATGGCGGTGCTGTTGATCTTGAGGAATGGGCCGGAAGCGCGGCGCGATTTTTCGTGAATAGCGCGCGCGATTAAATCCTTGCCCACGCCGCTCTCCCCGCCCAGCAGCACGGTGGCGTTGGTGGGCGCGACGCGCTCCACCGTCGCGAGCACTTCCTGCATCTTGGGGCTGCGCGCGACTACGTTGGGATGCGCATAGCGCCTGCCCAGGGCCTCCCTTAAAGACCGGTTCTCTTCGCGCAGATTGCGGACGTCCAGTTCTTTGTGGATGACCATCCGCATCTCGGTCAGCGAAAACGGCTTCAGCACGTAGTCGCTGGCCCCGGCCTTCATCGCCTCGACGGCGGTTTCGACGCTGCCGAATGCGGTCATCACAACCACTGGCAGAGCAGCGTTGTGTTGCTTGATGGTTTGCAGAAACTCCAGTCCATTCATGCCGGGAAGTTTGAGGTCGGTCAGAACCAGGTCGATGGAGTTTTCGCGCAGAAGTTTGAGGCCGGTCTCGGCGTCTTCAGCAGAGAACGTGGTGAAGCCGTCGTCGCCGAGATTCAACTCGAGCAGGCGTCGCATCTTAGCTTCATCTTCGACGATCAGAATCGCCGGCATGCGCGCGTCTCCCTCGATTCGCGGGGTCTCACGAGATCACCAGATGGGCCGTCTGCCCTGCGGCAACCTTGTCGCTGGCGGCTGGGAAAAATATCACAAAACGAGCGCCGGGACCCTGCGCGGCGCCCCCGGAACTGTCGGGGCTTTCAACCCGGATGCTGCCCTGATGCCCGTCAATAATCTTCGAAACGATGGAGAGTCCCAGACCTACGCCAGATTTCTTCGTGGTAACAAACGGATTAAATATTTGTTCCCGCAACTCCAGCGGAATTCCCGGCCCCGTGTCTTCGATGCGCACTTCGACTCCGTCTAGGTTGCCGCCGTTGCGATTGCTGGCCCGCGCTTTCCGGACTTGGACGCGCAGTTTGCCACCGCCGGCGCCCATGGCATCGTAAGCATTCTGCACAATATTAACGAATGCCTGCTCGCATAGGCTCTCGTCCAGGGGCACGAGTGGCAAATTGGCCCCATACTCTTTCTCAACCCGGACTGGCGCGCCCTTCCATAGTTGTGCGACATCATTCAATGATCGATCCAGGACGGTGGTGATGTCCTGCGGCGTCAGGTCAGCGTGCAAAGGGCGTGCGAAATCCAGGAAGCGTGTGACCAGCGCGCTGAGGCGGTTGGTTTCCGTCGAAATGTACCCAGCCAGTTCGGTGGCGAGCGGATTCGAAGCGCCAAGTTTCTGCGTGAGCATTTCCGCCGAACCTTTGATCACGCCCAAAGGATTGCGAATCTCGTGAGCGAGCCCCGCGGAAAGCTGGCCCAACGCGGCGAGGCGCTCGGAACGGCGGGCCTCAGCCTGGGCCAGTTCCAGGCGGCGGTTGGTCTCGGCCAAAGTCTCCGCCAATTCTTGATAACGCAACGTCTGGCGCCGGCTCTCAATGACGAAGCGGTTGACCACCATGGCCGCGAGGAAAAAGAAGACAATGCGGATCGCCAGCCGTCCATAATCCTCTGGCGTAATCTCGAACTCTTGCAACGCGGGATAGAGATAAGAACAGTAGACGACTGATGCCAGCGACGTCCACAACAAGGTGGCCCACGGGCCGAAATACTCCGCCGCGGTGATCGCGGGCAAGTAGTAGATGGGATAGTAGTAGCTATTGATCGGGGTTTCGCCGGTGTGGGGTAGCAGTAAAGTGGCCAATCCGATCTTGAGCAGCACAAGGTAAGCCGGGCCGCGGTGGGGCACGCGGGCGATCAGCCAGCTCTCTCCCAACTGGATCACGCCGAAGGCGAGCAGGATGAGCTGCTTGTGGTACTCCTCGATGGGCGGCAGCAGTGCCAAGGCCGCGAGCAGCACCAGCCACAAGACATCCATCCAGTTAATCGTCGGACGCTTGGCTTCGGTCATCTCGCTCGATCTCGATCTTTTGATGACTGCTCGGCGGGGAACGTCGCCGCCTCACAAGAATTACGCCGGGAGCAGTCGTCTCCCGGCGTAGCCGTTACTGATTTTGTGGTCCGCAAGTGCATTGCATGCGAACCCTATCACACCGCAAGAAAGCCGTCAGCGTCAATGTCCCTTCTTCGAAGGCGCCGGTTTCTGCTCTGGAGGCCGCGGCGCTGGCTTCGGCGCTGGCGGAGGAGCAGCAGGGCGCGCTTGATGCCACTGATTGAACTTCTGCTCCTGCTGTTGCTCCTGTTGCGGACTGCGCTCCTGCACTGGTGGCGTCGGCCGCACCAGTGGATGCGTCTCCTGGACCGGCGGCCTTGTCTGCTCCGATTGCGGTGGACGGAATTCGCGGTTCGCAGGTTGTGTGTTGCGATTCTCCTGCTGTTGCGCATTGCGGTTCTCCGGCGGCGGAGTTCCCTGCTGCTCGTACGTCCGCGGCTGCGTCGGCTGCATTGGCCGGACCTGGCTATTTCCGCCATTCGTCGGAGTGAAGGGTTTGAAGCCTTCCTGCGTCTGCTGCGGCCGTTGAGTCGTCGGCGCGGGCTGCGCGGGTCCCACGGGACGAACCAGCGCCTGCTCGTTCAGATGTCCACCCGCCTGCACCTGCCGCTGCTCCATCGAGCGCGGAGGCGGCGGAGGCGTCCGGACGGCAACCACCGGACGGCTGATCACTGCTGCCGGCGGCCGCACGGAGACAGGCCGTCCTGCCCCAATCACGCTGGTGCGGATCGGCTCAGCGTGCGCGATATGGCTCACAGGTGCAGAGGCAATCTCTTTAGGATCGACTCTCATCACGTTCCCCGCCACGGGCCGGGCATTCACAAACGTGTCATGCGAGACGACCGTCACTCCGTTGTTTACGTGCTGATTGACGTAGGTAATGTTGTTGATCGTCGTGCTCTTGTTGACGATGACCGTGTTGTACACATTCGTGACCTTCGTGACCGTCACCGCCGTATTGGTGATGTTCACGTTGTTCACGTACGCGCGGCTCACGTGGTATCCGGGCAGGTAGACTTCTCCCGGAGCGAGCGGGAACCATCCCACGCCAACGCCAGCCGAGAACCGGAAGCCCGGGCCGCCACCCACGAACGCGACCAGCGCCGGAGCCCAGACCGGCCGGACGACAACCGGTCCCGGCACCCAGAACCATCCTCCGTTCACCGACGCCCAGCGACCGTAGTGGAAGGGCGCGAATCCCCATGGCTCGTCTTCAACCCAGGTCCAGCCCCACGGACCGACGTAAATCCAGTGACCGAAGCGATAGGGAGCCCATCCCACGACGACCGCGCGCGGACGCCAGCAGGGACCGTAGCCGGCCACATAGCTCCAGTCGCCGGATTCGTCGAGGTCTTCATAGCCAGTCATCTCGCGCGAAACGTAATTCGCGGAATCGGCGTGGTCTTCGCGATCGTCACGCTCGAAGGCCCAGCTCTCGAAGTCATCTCGGTCGGGAATCTGTCCGAGATCGTAGTCCAGATGCTGCTCGTTCCCGGTAAAGGTGGCCGACTGACCGGCGACCACGTTGTAGGTAAGCCCTCCACCAGTAACGCGGCCGCGACCGTGCCAGACGTCGGTGATGGTCTGACTGCCGTCCTCGCTCACGTCTACGCGGTACTCACCCGGCTGCAAGATGCTAAGCGCGATGTTGGGCGTATCGATCTCGTAGTTGTCTTCGTCATCGACGTGACGCACACGGAGAATGATCGATCCCTGCGCGAGGCGGATCTGCGTAGTTCGGTCGTCGAGAGTCAGGAACGTGATACCGGTCTTTGCGCCTAGGCGGATCGCGGTCGAACCAATGTGAACTTCGGCGCGGGAATTCTCGTCGGACCAAAGGTCGTCGCCGGTGACCATGGGCCGATTGGGAACGCCGGAGACCCAGTCATCTTCGCCCGCTGGACGAAACGAGATTGACCCTTGCGAGAAATTCAGCCGCGCGACGCGACCCGGAGGATCCTGATCCTGATCCTGATTCTGATCTTGATTCTGAGAATCCACATCATCCTGCGCCTTCGCGATGGTCGAGACCTGCGGCACAAAAGCAAAGCTCGCCAGTACCAGCAGCCAGACCCACAACTTGCGTGTTTTCATAGGTTAAGCCCCGACGGAATCGAAGTCCGTGTCGCTTGATTTTACCGACAAGCGTGTAAACACAATAGAGACGGTTTAGTTTCCTGGAGGTGGAAGTGCTTGGACCGAGCGGACTTGCGTGGATTGAAATTCGAAGATTTGTCCTCCTGAGCAACACGAAGGACCTGTGCATTCGCTGGCAGCATTGCGCTTTCGGCAAATGCACAGATCCTTCGGCCCGCAAAAAGCGCGGGCCTCAGGATGACACGCGAATCGTTCAGTTTTTCATCTTCGGGCGCTCGCAGGTATCGACGATCTTGGTGGGATCGATCGCGTCTTTGTCCACCTGCTCTTCCAGAATCTTTCCGTCTTTGCCGATCAGGAAGTTCACGCGGCGGGGAGCCTGGTATTCGTCTTTGTAGATCCCGTATTCGTGGGTTACTTTGCCGCCCCAGTCGCTGAGAAGAGGGAAGGTTACTCCGATTTGGTCGGCGAAGGCTTTGTTGGCGAAGGCACTATCCATGCTCACACCCAGGACCTGGGTGTCGGCAGCTTCCAGCCTCTTCAAGTTCTGCTGGAAGTTTTTCATTTGCTGCGTTCAACCACCGGTAAAAGCGAAGATATAGAACGCCAAAACGACGTTCTTCTTGCCGCGGTAGTCGCTCAACTTCACGTCTTTGAGGTCGTTGCCGTCAAAGTGTTTCAGCGTGAAATCCGGCGCCATGTCGCCGACTTTCGGCATGCTCGAACCCTCCTTCTTGGTTTGCGCGAACGTTGGGAATGCCGTGGTCATCGCCAGCAGCAACCCCAGCGCTAGAATCCCGAAGCGTTTTCTATGCATTGAACTCCTCCCATTGGAGTGATGGATTGAGCATACCCTTCCGGGATCACACGGTAAACCGGGGAGTACCTAACTAGTGTGACGGTACGCATTGCCCAAACCACCGGCAAAACAGTAAAGTTCTGTTCGGAGCCGGTTGCGACAAAGCAAGGCGTGGCTCCGCGGCCGGGACCCGAAAGACGCCATGAGCATCACCACTCTGAACGACATTTTCTTCGCCGCGGTGGAACGCAATCTGGACCGCATCATGCTGTACCGTGATGCCGGGAAGTGGCTGCCGATTTCCTCGCGAGAGTTCGGCATCGGCGTCGCCAGAACCGCGCGCACACTGCACAGCTGGGGCATCCGAGCGGGGGATCGCATTGCGATCCTCAGCGAGAATCGTCCCGAGTGGCCCACCGCCGATATTGCCAGCCTGCTATTGGGAGCCGTGACGGTCCCGCTCTATACCACGCTCACGCCGGAACAGACCGCGTTCGTCCTGAACGACTCGGGCTGCCGCACCATCTTTCTGTCGTCCGACCAGCAACTGCATAAGGTCTTGTCGATCCTGCCCCAGACGCAGATTGAGAAAATCGTCGTCATGGATCCGGTGGAGTTCAACGGCGATCTGGCTCCGTTCGCCGGCAAGTGCGTAACCATGAACAACCTCACGCTGCAGGGCCCGGAAAACCTCGGCGCCGAGATCGAAACCAAGGCGCGCTCCATCGGCCCTGATGATCTGGCCACGATCGTCTACACCTCAGGAACGACGGGCACTTCCAAAGGGGCGATGCTGACCCATGGCAACGTCGCTTCGAACATCCAATGCTCGCTGCTCGGCTTCAACATGCGGCCCGGACTGATCAGCATTTCGTTCCTGCCGCTCTGCCACATCACGGCGCGTCACGTGGACTTTTCGATGCTGTATCACGGGGTAACGCTGGCTTACTGCCCGTTTCTAGACCGGCTGCCGGCGAGCCTGCTCGAAGTACAGCCGTCCGTTTTTGTAGCGGTGCCCCGGGTATACGAGAAGATTTATGCCCAGGCCAAGCAGAAGGCCAAGGGCCTGCCCAAGAGCGCCATTTTCGATTGGGCTCTTTCTGTTGGGAAAAACCACAAGCCGGAAATTCTTGCCGGAAAGACTCCCACCTCGCGCAGTTGGAAGCTCGCAAACAAGCTCGTGTTTTCGAAGATTCGCCAGGGCATGGGCGGAAAGGTCGAGACCTTTATCTCTGGCGGTGCACCGCTAGGGCGCGAACTGGCCGAGTGGTACGCCGCGGCCGGCATTCGCATTCACGAGGGCTACGGGCTCACCGAAACGTCTCCTGTGATCGCGGTGAATACGCCGATCAATCACCGCATTGGAACCGTGGGCAAGACGCTGCCGAATCTGGAGGTTCGCATCGCGGAGGATGGCGAAATTCTGGTAAAGGGCCCGTCGGTATTCAAAGGCTACTGGAACCGCCCGGAGGAAACCAAGGCGGCGCTGGTCGACGGATGGTTCAAGACCGGCGACATCGGCAACATCGACGCCGACGGATATCTTTCCGTCACCGACCGCAAGAAAGACCTGATCAAGACTTCCGGCGGAAAATTTGTCGCGCCGCAGCCCATCGAGAACTCGCTCAAGCTCAGCCCTCTGGTCGGAATCGCCGCCATCCTCGGCGACCGGCGCAAATTCCCGGCGGTCATGATCTCGCCCAACTTTTCTCTGCTGGAAGAATGGGCGCGGGAGAACAGTGTTCCGTTCGCTTCACGGGCGGAACTGATCGCCAACCCGAAGGTGCAGGCGCTCTACGAAGGGATCGTCGAAGGCATCAACGGCAATCTGGCACGATTCGAGAAGCTGAAGCGTGTGTTATTGGTGGCGGACGAATTCACCCCCGACAATGGCGTTCTGACGCCGACGATGAAACTGAAAAGACGCGTGATCGAAGAACGCTACAAGAAGCAGATCGATGAACTGTACGCACAGGCGGAAGCTACGGCCGTGCCGTAGGCAAAGGTAACGCCGGCATCCCTTCGACTTCGCTCAGGGCAGGCTTCGCCGGCTGTCCCGTGGGCGTCTCGCCCTCGGAGGTGCGGGTTCCCAGCCGCCGGGACGGCGGCGCTACAATAGATTCCATGTCGGACTCATTGATAATTGCCGGACGCACCTTCCGCTCGCGCCTGATCGTAGGCACGGGAAAATACAAATCCTTCCAGGAAACGGCGCGCGCACTCGAGGCCAGTGGCGCGGAGATGGTGACGGTCGAATTCACCCCCGACAATGGCGTTCTGACGCCGACGATGAAACTGAAAAGACGCGTGATCGAAGAACGCTACAAGAAGCAGATCGATGAACTGTACGCACAGGCGGAAGCTACGGCCGTGCCGTAGGCAAAGGTAACGCCGGCATCCCTTCGACTTCGCTCAGGGCAGGCTTCGCCGGCTGTCCCGTGGGCGTCTCGCCCTCGGAGGTGCGGGTTCCCAGCCGCCGGGACGGCGGCGCTACAATAGATTCCATGTCGGACTCATTGATAATTGCCGGACGCACCTTCCGCTCGCGCCTGATCGTAGGCACGGGAAAATACAAATCCTTCCAGGAAACGGCGCGCGCACTCGAGGCCAGTGGCGCGGAGATGGTGACGGTCG
>OCTA010003458.1_pt1 | contig 13996 bp, 14 predicted proteins | sample 1538991 | NCBI WGS metagenome assembly OCTA01 (sample SAMEA3539302, study PRJEB22396) | soil metagenome | biome: tundra; feature: field; material: soil | place: USA | collected 2010-05 | depth 0.15 m
ACCTTTAGACTTGACTTGCCGCATGTCCGCGATGTCCCGCAGGTCGCGGTGTTCTTGTCCCCGCCGCTGACCGACGCGGTGGGCTGCATCGCCTTGTTGGCGATCGACCTTGAAGCGGCAGCGTCGCGGCGAGGTTGATGATGTCCGTCTTTCTTGGGAGACGCGGTGGCGTGCCTCTTCGGAGGACCCGTGTGGCGCCGGTCACCACACCCCGGGTGCCCCGAACATCAACGACCCATGCAGCCCGGAGCGAGCCGGCTGTCCCCCACACGGCGCTCGACCGGTACGTGGAGGCCGTGCTATGGCCTCGCCGTGCCCGAGGCGTGGTCTTTCCACGCGAGTGCGCTCGCCGATGCATCAGGCAGCGTCTGCGTCGCGACAGCGTCTTACTCGGCGTCGGCCGGCAGCACCGTGAAGGAGCCGCCCTGGAGCGAGGATTCATCTTGCCGCTGAATCGCTCACGGTCGAGTGCAGCCGCCGAGGGCTGAGCGCGTCGCGTCGATGTTCTGCTGTAGCACGTCGAGTACCTGATCTGCAGCGGCAATGAAATCTGCGCCCGATGCCTGGCGCTCCACCCAGTCGGTCATGGCGTCCTCGATCCGGCTCTCGTAGAGCCAAAGGGCGGTGAGCAGCTCTCGTGAAGTGTTGCGCAGGGTCTCGGTAGCTTCGAATCCCTGGGCGAGGAGCAGGTCAGCGATCTTCTCCGTCGCGTCTCCTGCGACGATCGGGCCGCGACGAGTGGCGTGCGCAGCCCAGCGGGCGCGCATCTCCTCACGCAACGCATCGGAGGGGGTCGCGATCCGCCCAGCGATGACCGCGTCGGCCTCGGACCGATCGCGAACCGCGATGCTCACCGTGGCCGCAAAGTCGACGATCGGCCTACCACGGAACGGCTTGCGATCGAACGGCGCCTCGCCCGGCAGCGGCATCAGACTAAAGTGCCCGGTCAGCTTCATCTCGTCCGGGCTGGCAGGTCGAACGGCCGCCAAGCGCAGGCGCCCACCCACCTTCTCGCCTCGGCCCACAAGCACGTCCTCTACGTGACAGTCGTCATCTACGATGACCCCGGGGGCGCGCTGCCCAAATGTCAAGATGGCCGGTGGCGAGCCGGGCTTGGAGGTCGGAGCGAAGCCGGTCGGCTGACCGTCGATATCGACTCGCCGGAGAAATGTCGAGTCCGCGCGCAATTGCGCGTCCGCCAGCCACGGTAGCTCAACGATGTCGCCAAACGCCGGCGCCGCTCCAGGAGCGCCGAAGCTCACGTGGGCAAAGCTCGAGCGAACGGATCTGGCATGTCCGCAGCGACAGCCTGCCAGTCCCACTGGCCGGCGAACTGGCGGTCTGGCGTGGGAGTCGGACGGTCCTCGGCGGCGAGCGCCGGCTGAGCAGCGTATTCGGCGCGCTCCTCGGCCAAAACGGACTCCCAGTCCTTGGCGTTCTCAGCGCGTAGCAGCTGACGAGTGGCAACATGCAACCATCCCTGAAGCTCTCCAGGTGACTTGTCGTACAGAAACGCGTAGGGCAAGTCAACGACGCCCACGGACGCGGCGGCGTGGGCAGCTTGCACCTGCAGATCTCGCAGCGCGTTGAGCTTCCAAGTCAGTGGCGCCTGCGCCGACGGCGTCGGTGCCTTGGTGATGTAGACCCCGCTCAGGCCACCAACGCGCACCCGCTCACGCACGGCCCAGCATCCGGCGCTAAGCGAGGAGCTCAGCAGCGAGCCTCGGGGGATCGACAGCTGGGTTCCGTCGAACATCTCAAGCGAGAGCTGGCCCGGATGAGAAGCAACGATGCAACCAAGCCCGGCGTGAAAATGGATATCGGCGTTCTTTAGCTCCTCGACTGCCCGTTCCATCTCCTCGCTCAGCTGGGCGTAGGCCTCAGGAACGCTACCCAGCAGCACCTCGCTGATCCCCGCTAGCGACGGAGAGGCAATTTCGCGGAGATGCTCGCGTAGCGCCGCTATGACGCACTCGAAGGACTCGGTCCGCTTGATGCTCCGCCACGAGGCATCCACGGCATCGACTACTCCCTCCGCCGCCGCGCGGGGCGCTTGGCGCGCGAGGATCTGCGCCAGTGTGAGCTTGGGAAATAGCCGCAGCCGCTGGCCGAAGCCATCGATAGCTACTGGTGTGAGCAGCTCTCGACGCTTCTCCAGACGCTGACGCTGGCGGTCGCTACCGACCGCGACATCGACCTCCGACTGCGTGTAGAGGACATCGAACACAATACCGATCCTATCACTCCCGACAGCCTGTCGCTAGTGGCTGAGGGGAGGACGTTCTGCGCGCCCAGACGCCGCGAAGCGTGTGCAGCTGGCGATCGACCTTGAAGTAGCAGCGTCGCCGCGACGTTGACGATGTCCGTCTTTCTTGGGAGACGCGATGGCGTGCCTCTTCGGAGGACCCTTGTGGCGCCGGTCACCACACCCCCCGGGTGCCCCGAGCATCAACGACCCACGCAGCCCGGAGCGAGCCGGCTCAAAAGCCATCACGACCCCCTCCTTGCGCCGCGCGCTCCAGCGCTCCCTCATCCATACCGGCCTCCGTGACTCTCGACATGCTGACGTCCGGGGTGTAATCGAGTGTCCGGTCAGAACCGGGTGCGAGGGCCGACGCACCGCGAGCGGCCACCCAGAAGATGGCGGCTGAGGCCATCACCAAGCTCAAGACCCGGCTGTCCAAGGGCTGCACGTCGTCGAGGTCGTGGCTGGTCGTATGGGCAAACCACCGCTCGACGGGCGTGGCGTTGACGTGCGCGGTCCAGGGCCCGAGCATCGCATCGGGATGCTCGAGGACGCGGTGTGCGCCGCGACCCCGAGTGGGTCCCCGCTTCGCAGTCCAGCCTTCCTGGTGCCATCCGGCGAGAATGCGACTGGCTCGCGCGATCCAGCAGCCGGCGTGCTCGGCGATCACGGCGGTCATGATCCGCGCGGGGCGCGCGGCGAGGGTCGCCTCGCCGACGAGGCCCGCAATCTGGCTCTAGGCAGCCCCGTGCGGTTGTGGGTCCTTTGGGGCTGGCGCTCAGTCGACGTGGACGAGCAAGCCCTCGCCACGGAGACTCGCCGCGCCCGTCTCGTCGAGCCAGTTGATCCCCCGGTCATCGAGCAGTCGGCGAGCACCGGATCAGAGCTCCGGTGCGACGACGGCGAACCCACACCGCGTTGAAACGCGACTGACGAGACAGCCCCAGGAACCGCAGAACATGGGCGCCGTCGGTCGTTGGTCGCACGAGCACGCCTACGTCGGGGCACCGTGCTGACGGCTCGTGCCATCCGATCTTTCTCGTCCATGCATAAAACTCTACTGCCACCAGCAAGACTACGAGAATACGGGTAGACGCAAAAATAACCTTGGCCGCTTGGTCGCGGCCCGGCCCACGAGTCGGCGTACACCGGCGCCCCAGCGGGGCGAAACACGCAAAGCGCGGGCTGCCCACGGCCGCTGGGGCTCGCGCGCCCGCAGCTTGCACAGGACGACTTCCGCGCGCGTTTCGGAGCGGCGGGCGACGGGCAAGAAGTCATCGTCTTCGCGGCGGCATGAAGTGTGTCGCCAATGCACGCGGCGGCAAGCATCGAAAGGCCGGCAGGTCGTGCGTCGTTGAGAAGCCGAAGACGAGCGGAACCAAGCCGAGCTGAGCATCGGAAGCGAGCAAGGAGCCCAAACACCACTCCCACCCCAGTCATCAACAACACGACGCGTCTCATAGATACCGCTCCCCCCATGGTCTCTACGAATACGAGCAAAGAACGCCAGGCATACGCTGAGACCCAGCTCTCGGCTTGGCCGGGACAGATCTCCTACCGCACGGACAGGTTCCGCGTCATCTGGCCGTGACGCGCGCTAGTGTTGAGTCTCGGTTTTCGGTGGTGATTGTTGTGAGGGTGGCGCGTCCTGCAGGCCGCCTACGCCGCGACGCCCGAACGGTTCGTCCGCCGGCCACCGCGGCCACCAGCGCTCCCGACCGCCGTCTGGATCAACAAGCCCACAACCGAGGAGGTTGCTCACTAAATTCGACGAGCGAGTGTCTCAATCGACTTGACAGGCTCCGACTGCGCGGCTGCGGGTTTGTGATCGGCGGGCAGGATGATCGGCGAGTGGCCCCGACTGGCGAAGGGGTTGAACGACGCTACCGTGATCGCCGATACACCAGAGCTAGCGCTTCAGTGTGACGCTGAGCTATCGCTGAATCCACTCCTGTTGACATCCTGCCAGTACTCTGCAACCAACTCCCAAGTGTTGCGAATGTTCGCCCTACTCGAGGCCCCGAACGCAATGGATGCGATATTGGGCTGCGCGCAAACCCACTCGATCGCCTCCTTTGGGGGTATGGCACCTGACGCGTACACGGACATCGCCACCGCCCGAAACCGGCGATCGCGCAGAGCGGCTTCGTAGGCCGCCATGCCGCCACACATGCGGAAGCCGATCTTGTTGATGCTGGAGCAGATAATTGGGTTGTCGATTTGAAGCTCTTCCAGCACGCCGAGCAGTGCCGGCATGTTCATCGTAATGAACCCTGGCTCAGCGTCGTACCGGTCTTTCACGTGCTCGGCAAAGATGCGGAAGGCGTCTTTGAATCCCAGACCAAGCAGCAGGTCGACGACCACGTTCTGAAGAAAGATGACCGGAGTGCTCAGCCCCTGGAACATCTTCATCTCCGCGTCAATCAGCAGAGTAGTCATGCCCTCAATGTCTTTTTTGGCCATCGAGGTGCCTGCGCGTATGGCCCCGTCCATCAAGCCCTCATCCGGTAGGAATCGTTTGACCGCGCCGAGCACGCCGTCTTCGGTCACCGCGTTTGCGTACTTGTGGGCGTAGGGCATCCCGGGGTAGAAGGTGAAGTCCGGATATCTGTCGGGATGCGCGCGCACGTGATCGCAGACGAGTGAGATGCGATCGTGCGTTGTGCACATAAATGTCCGGATGCCCTCGTCGTAGGCCGCGTCGAGAACGTCGATCACAGCCCCGACATCCTGGAAGCGCAGTGCCTGGGCGCGCGCCTTCTCCTCTGACATGTGGTTCACGCCGAAGAACTGATTGTCGCCAAAGAGCAGTCGATCCATCGTGAGCCTCTCTAGGTCAGCGCCGCCAAAGGCGGAGTCGTTTTGACCGCTTCCGGCGTGCCGGTTCGGCGGTGACGCCGTCAGCTAGAGTCGAGGCGCCCTTCTCGGCGTCTGCGATCAGCATGTCGATGATCTTGTCCGTAACGCTTGCGCTCTGGAAGCGATTCAGTCCGTCCGTGCGCTGCTCCTTGACGCGCTGGACGAAGGCGTCGATCTGGGCGCTGTACTCCTCGCCGCGCAGGTAGAACCACACCGGCTCGGTCAGATCGGTGGTGTAGCGCACGTTCCAGCCGTGCTCGTACCCGGCGGGAGGCGTCGCGGTATCCCGGATATACACCTGGCATTCTTGCCGATCGACGAAGATCCGTCCCTTCGTGCCCCAGACGGTGATGCGGGTTGTCATCTTGCGGTAGGACTCGTCCGACCAGTTGACGGAGATCTGGGCCGTCGTTCCCTGGGGGTAGTAGAGGGTGCTGAAGACCTCGTCGTCGATCTCGCGCGAGAACACGCTGTTCAGCGCCGTCCCGCCGACGCCCACCGGCTCGCCTACGTACCAGTTGACGAGGTCGAGGACGTGCGCGGCGTAGTCGTACAGGCATCCGCCGCCCTCGGTGCGCCGGCTCCGCCACGTTCCGCCCTTGGGCTTCAACACGACAGGCCCGTATGCCTCCCCCAAGACGTGGGTCACCTCGCCGATCGCTCCGGCATCGAGCAGCCTCTTGACCTCACGGAAGGCCCCGATGAACCGGTTATGGTAGCCGACCTGCGTCACGAGGCTTCGCTCGTCGCCCAGCGCCGCAAGCGCCTCCGCATCCTGCGGGTTGAGCGTGAAGGGCTTCTCGCAGAACACGTGCAGATCGCGCTCGATGGCGGTGCGGACCATCTTTGCGTGAGAGCTGGAAGGCGTCGCGATCACGACGGCGTCCAGATCGGCCTTGTCCAGCATCACGTCGAAATCGGAGTACGTCGTCACCCCAGTGTACTTCTTCAGCACCCCGAGCACGTAGCTGGAGGAGTCGCAAATCCCGGCCACTTCGACGTCTGGGTGCGCATTAGCCACTGCATAGTGCGACAGCCCCATCTTGCCAAGGCCAACGACGGCGACCTTGATCACGAGCTGAGCTTCGGTAAAGAATATGAGAAGGGCAAGATGATGCCTTAGGATACCGGCTTGAGCTTCATGGGAAGAATCGACGCCAACATCAAAGTACCGAGACTCCGTTTGCTTGTGTCGTTTGACACGAACGGGCCAGCATGACTACGTTACTCGTTGCCTCAACCGGCGGCCATCTCAAGCAACTGCATCACCTCCATAGGCGATTCTCGGGTATCGATGGGCCCTTTCGATGGGCTACTTTTGACACTCCTCAGAGCCGATCGCTGCTTGACGGCGAGAGGGTCGACTTCGTGCGGTTTGTGGGAGGACGCGACCCGGTCAATGTGACGCGCAACCTGGCCGCGGCGCGCCGCATCTTGGGTGATCAGGAAGTGGATACGATCGTTAGCACGGGCTCTGCGGTCGCACTGCCGTTCTTCGGGCTGGCGCGAATGCAACGACTCCGGTGCCACTACATTGAGAGTGCGGCGCGTAGCGATGGACCCTCGATCACCGGTCGCCTAATAAGCCGAATCCCTGGCGTCCACCTATACGCGCAATATCCAGGCTGGGTAGGCGGACGATGGAACTACCGCGGCTCAGTGTTTGACTCGTTCGAACGCGCCGCCACCGCCCGCGATGGCCCGAGCCAGCTGGCAAAGGTCGTCGTGACACTAGGCACCTATCAGGGATACGAATTCCCACGGCTTGTGCGACGCCTTCTTGAAATCCTCCCTCCCGAGGCCGACGTGTTGTGGCAGACAGGTGACACCGATACCAGCAGTTTCGGCATCTCAGGACACTACGCGATCCCCGAGCGTGACCTGACACAAGCAATGCGCGAGGCGGATGTGGTTGTGTCGCACGCCGGAGTTGGGACGGCGCTTGCGGCGCTCGAAGTCGGCAAACGCCCCGTGCTCGTGCCGCGTCGGCTGTCCCAGCGCGAGCATGTCGACGATCATCAGACGCAGATCGCCAATGAGCTCAGCAACCGCAGCCTTGCGATCTCGATCGAAGCCGACGATCTTGGCTACGACGACCTGCTGGCGGCGACCAATTATCGAGTGGCGACGCTTGCGCAGATCCCGCCTTTTGTAACGTTCGATACGTAGACAGCTGCCGCTCAAGCGAGGAATGGCCAGCAGATTCTTCGGCTGCGCGGGCTCACGCCCGAGACCGCACGAGTCGCCCGATAGTCCGCTCTCGCTGCCCTGTTTCGATCATTTGCCGTAGCATCGCGACGATGTGCGGAATCTGTGGGCTCGCGGGGCGGGCGACCGATCTACCACCACTCGAGCCCCCGGTTCTTCGAGCGATGACGGAGGCGATCGTCCACCGCGGCCCCGACGAGGACGGTCACCACATTGCTCCGGGGATCGCGATGGGGATGCGACGGCTGAGCATCATCGATCTCGCCTCCAGCCACCAGCCGCTCTCGAACGAGCGCGGCGATGTCTGGACCGTGTTCAACGGGGAGATCTTCAACTTCCCCGAGCTGCGCACTGAGCTGCAGGCTCACGGGCACCGGCTGGCGACCGCGGGCGACACGGAGACGATCGTGCACCTCTACGAGGAGCACGGGACCGCCTTCCCCACGCATCTGCGCGGGATGTTCGGGATCGCGGTGTGGGACGAGCCCCGTCGGCGGCTGGTGCTCACGCGCGACCGCATGGGTGTCAAGCCCCTCTACTACGCCCTCACACCGGGCGGCCTCGCGTTCGGCTCGGAGATCAAGTCGCTGCTCGCCGGCGACCTCGTAGAGCCCCGGCTGGATCCGCTGGCGGCCGAGCTGTACCTCGCCTACGGCTACGTGCCGGGGCCGCGCACGCTGTTCGAGGGCGTTCGCAAGCTGGCGCCCGCCACTACGCTCGTGTGGGAGGACGGGGAGCTAAGGGGGGAGTCGGTGTACTGGACGCCCTGGGAAGGCGCCGAGCCCTCCGGCGCCTCGTGGGAGGAGGATCAAGAGACGCTGCTGCGACTTCTGCGCGACTCAGTTCGCGCGCGCATGATCAGCGACGTGCCGCTTGGGGTGATGTTGAGTGGAGGCCTTGATTCGAGCCTCATAACGGCGCTGATGTCCGAGGTCAGCACCGGGCCCGTCAAGACGTTCTCGGTCGGGTTCACGGAGGACGCGCAGGCCAATGAGCTGGCCGATGCGCGCCGCGTCGCGCAGCGCTTCGGCACCGACCATCACGAGATGCTCACAAGCGCCGTGGATCACCCTTCGCTGATCGAGGAGGCGCTGTGGCACCTGGAGGAGCCGATTGCGGATCTGTCGTTTCTTGGCGTCCTCCTGCTCAGCCGGCTGGCCCGAGAGCACGTGACCGTTGCTCTCTGCGGCCAGGCTGCCGACGAGCTGCTGGGCGGCTATCCCAAGCACGCCGTCGCCCGCGCGGCCGACCACCTCGCGCGAGTGCCTGCACCCGGCCGGCACGTGGCCGCGGCCGTCGGCGCCAGCTTGCCGGAAGGCTCCCGCCTGGGCCGCGCCGTGCGCGCCATGACGACTGAGGACGACGCCGAGCGGCTGCTGCAGATGAGCCGTGTTGTGTTGGAGGGCCAGCGCCGGGCGCTGCTGAGTCCAGCGTTCCGCAGTGCCGACGCCGATCGCGAGCTGCGCCAGGTCATCCACTCGCGCGCCAGCGGTCGCGCCGGCAGCGTGCTGCGCGAGACGCTGTTCCTCGACACCAAGCTCGCGCTGGTCGACTTGATGTTCCTCTACTTCGACAAGATGTCGATGGCGACATCGCTTGAGGTTCGCGTTCCCTTCGCCGACCACGACGTCGTCGCGTTCTGCATGGGCCTTCCCGACGACCGGCGGATCATGCGCGGCCGGCGCAAGGAGATTCTGCGGCGCGTGAGCCGTGGACTGCTCGATGACGCGACGATCGACAAGAAGAAGCGCGGCTTCTTCCGCGCCGCATCCTCGACCTGGCTGAACACCCACCGCGACGGGATCGTCAGCGATGCACTGCTGGACGAGCGCGCCCGTGGCCGGGGTATCTTCGAGCCCGGAGCCGTCGAGAGTCTGATCGCGCAGTCGCGAGGCACAGGCCGAGCTGGCGAGCCACTGCTGGCGGTACTGCTGCTGGAGCTGTGGCACCGCTACTTCATCGACGCGGACGGAGCCGGTCGACGGCTGGTCAGCGAAGCAGCGTGGCGAGCGAGTAGACGTCCAGACGCTGTAGCTTAGCTCCTGCTGTGCACTTTTCTCAGGCGCGTACAGGTGCAGTTCTTCAGAAATCTATGTTCGTCCAGCTCGCCTCCACGTGAAATAATCCCAGCGCGCGACCATGGTCAATAACCAAACTATCCACCACTTCGGGCCCGATCCCGAATATGTCGGCGGGATCGGGAGCGTCATTCGTGTCCTTACAGAGCACCAGCTGGGCGGTGGTTCGGTCGTGTCTCACCCGACGTGGCGGCCAAACTCGAGATTCGCAAGTCTCCCACTGGCGTTTAGGGCGGCATTGGGCCTTCCGCGGCTGCAGAAGCTCGATATTGCTCACGTGCATCTCGCCGAAAACGGCTCGTTTCTCCGAGAGGGGGGTATTGTCATTCTGGCGCGGCTGCTGGGCAAGGCTACAGTCGTCACACTTCATGGTGCCGACTTCCTTCCGTTTGCACACAAGTACGGCTGGTTGGCATCGTACGTGCTCAAACGCGCCGATGTCATCACGTGCCTCGATCAAGATGTACACGATCTGTTGTGTCAGATTGCACCAAAGGCTCGGGTTGAGCTTCTGCCCAATCCCGTGATGATGGATAAAGACTCGCCTGGTGCAGACGAGACAGACGAGCTGGTTCTGTTTGCAGGCGAGATCGGCCTTAGGAAGGGTATCGACGTACTATGCCGAGCGTGGACGCTCGTGGCAGAGGCTCGTCCAAATGCGCGCTGCATTATAGTGGGTCCGGTTAATAATTTTGTCGTTCCCGAACTCGAGCGCCTCGATGTTCGCCCGCCGGTGGACGCAACCGCGATAAAAGAGCTGCTGCGGTCCGCGCGCGTGGTTGCATTGCCCTCACGAGCTGAGGGTATGCCGATGGTGTTGACAGAGGCGATGGGCGCCGGGCGCCCATTCGTAAGCACTCCTGTCGGTGGGATCCCTGATCTCGCCGAGGGCGGAGTGCTAGTGACCGTCCAAGACCATGTTGGGCTGGCAAAGTCCTTGATCGATTTTTTAGCCGATCCCACGCTTGCGTATCGCGTAGGCGAGCGGGGTCGACGATTCTGCCTGGAAACTCGGAGCGTAGAGGTAATAGACGCGCAGCTCCGCGAGCTTTACACCGCTGCATCCCGCCAATGAGCCGGTTCGCGGGCACACGCTCCAGGCTGGCGGGGCGTCCGCGGGCACTTGGCGGCACGGGCCGTGTTGCCCCGGGCCGCGGGTTGGCGATGAGGTTTCGGTAGCGCACGGGATCGTGCGCGGCGGCGAGCTCGAGTACGCGATAGAAGACAAGGCCGCGGCTACGGGATCGGCGGCGGTTGAAGCGGAAGACGAACTCATTGAGGTAGCTGGCCAGGTGGGCCTTTTCCACCGAGCCTTGGTGGGTGCCGAGCAGCCACCGCTTGACGAGCGAAGCCACGCGGTGCACGCCGGGCAGTAGCTTGTCCGCCTCGGTCCCCGCCGCGCCGGCGAGGCGCTCGTGGATGTACAGCCCCTTGGTCGCCGGCCGGTAGGGCTGCCAGCCGTCGGTGAGCACCGTTGCGCCCTCCTGCACGTTGTCCACGAGGAACCTCCGCAGCGAGTCCGCGGACGCGTCTGCGAGCGGGGTCATCCGGCAGCGGCCCAAGCCCCCCGGCTCGATCCGCTCGACGGCTATGCCGACCAGGGACTTCTTCCCCCTGGGCGCGCCCGCCGCTCAGCCCCGGCTCGCCGCCGCCGATGTAGCTCTCGTCGACCTCCACCCTGCCCTGAAGCCGCTCGCGGCCCGGGCGCACAAGCACCGAGCGCACGCGGTGCAGCATCGCCCACGCGGTCTGGTAGGAGCCGATCTCCAGCGACCGCTGAACCTGGATCCACCGCATAGGTGGGGTCGTTCCGTCCGGTGAGGTCGCTTAAATGAGATCGCGGTAGGGACCGCCGTTGCTGGCGGCCCCCCGCGCAGATCCCAGCGTGCGCTGCTAACGCACTGGGCTCCTGCCTTGGGTGCGGGCGTCGAATCGCGCGTCGGGCCAGGGATGCTGGATGCGGGCGGGTGGGAGCCATCGAATTGAGAGGCGGTTCATCCGCTCCCAGTCCAAGCGATGGCGCTGGCTGCGACGCTTGAGCGCCCTGTACCAGTGTCTTATCGCCTGGGTTCGGAAGGCGGTAACCGTGTCGATGTTGCCGGGCACGGCGTAGTAGGCGAGATGTCCCCGCGCCACGCTCGCGAGCCAGCGTCCCTGCTCGGGGATCGGCAGATGCCGGCGGGCCATAAGCGAGGTCTTGACCTCGCGTAGCTTCGCCGCCTTCCGCTTCTTGATCGTCTTGCGCTTCAGCATGAAGCGTCCCTTCCGCGTCTTCCCGCAAATGTGCGTGAAGCCGAGAAAGTCGAACGTCTCAGGCCGCCCGAGGCCACGTGCCTCTCGATCCCGCACGGCATGCCGTCCGAACTCGATCAGGCGCGTCTTCTCGGCGTTCAGCCCCAGACAGAACTCCGCGAACCTCTCGCGCAGGTCGGCCAGGAACCGCTCAGCGTCCTCACGATGCTCGAAGCCCACAATGAAGTCGTCCGCCCAACGCACGATGACCACGTCACCGTGAGCGTGGCGTTCCACTGCTCGGCCCACAAGTCAAGAACGTAGTGCAGGTAGACATTCGCCAAGAGCGGCGAAGCCGACGCTCCCTGCGGTGTCCCCTCATCACTAGCCGTCCAGGACCCGTCCTCGACCACACCTGCCCTGAGCCATTTCTGGATCAGGCGCAGGACCCTCCTGTCCGCTATCCGGTGCTCGAGAAACCTCGCCAGCCACGAATGATCCAAGCTGGTGAAGCAGTCGCGGATGTCCGCATCGAGCACCCAGTTCACTTTCCTCTTTAGGATCCCGGCCGCGAGCGCATCCAACGCATCATACGGGCTGCGCCCAGGCCGGAACCCGTAGGAAAACCCGAGGAAATCCATCTCGTAAATGGCGTTCAGGACCTCGACGAGCGCCCGCTGGAGGATCTTGTCCTCAAGCGCCGCGACACCGAGCGGCCTGGGCCGCCCGTCCGCCTTCGGTATGAACACCCTGCGCGATGGTCTCGCCCGGTATGCCCCCCTGTGCAGGCGCGCGTGCAGATCCTGAAGGTTCTCCTCCAGATCCTGCCCGTATGACTGCCACGTCACTCCGTCCACCCCCGCCGCGGCTTTCGGGCTCAACGCCCGATAAGCCGCCCGCAGGCGATCCAGATCAACGTGATGCAGGAGCGCATTGAACCTTGCTTCCTTGTCCTTCAGTGCTGCTCGGCGCACACGATCCAGCGCACTTGACACGCCTTGCCCGGCACTGTGTCCGGGGCGCGTTTTGCTGACCGTGTTCCCCTTGGCCAGCCCCCTTTCCTCCACCACCTCCGCGACCGGTCCCCCGGTCTTGTTCGACGGCTTCGCAGGTACTACGGGGCTGTCAGACTTCCCACGCTCGTGCATCTCGGGATTACGGCCTCGGCCTTCCCTGAGCGGCCCGCGTTTGCTGCGGCCAGTGAGCACCGTGCCCATTTCGCTGCCCGCTGACGGGCGATCGTGGGATCTCCCGGTTCTCGCGCATGGAGATTCCGTGCATGCACAGGTTCTTCGACCGCGCGGGGTCCACCAGCAGCTCGCGAAAGCGCTGCCAGCAATGTTGCCTTCCGCCTCGCTTAACGACGTCGGCACCCCGAAAACCTTGATTTCGCGGCTCAATAGCCCAGCCTGCACGTACCCCTGTCAACGCTTCACCGACGCCCTCACGGACGCCAACGCATGACTCAGGGCCATCGTGACTCGCTATGCCTTCGATGTCGGACTCTTTCATTCCTTTCTCCATGCCGGTTTATCCCGGCGCTCTAAGCTGGGCAGCCTCCGGGATGTGCCGACAGGTGCGGCTCATCTTGCCTCCATCTTGCGGGCACGGTAGACGATGTCTGCGGGGATGCGTCCTTGTGTGAGGCGTCCGTGGTGGACACGGTCGTTGTTGTAGAAGCTGAGGTAGGTGTCGAGCTCTCTTCTCAGCCCGGTGTAGCGGGGGTAGAGGTAGCGCGCGAACGCTGGCCGCCAGCACTCGTCGAGGATCGTCTTGTGGAGTGCCTCGACGTTCCCATTGGTCTGGGGTCTGCCGGCGTGAATGCGGGTGTGACGGGCCTTCAACGCGTCGATGGTTTGCGTGAAGTGACCCTTGAACTCGTTGCCGTTGTCCGAGAGCATCCGCTCCAGGCGCCAGCCCGCGGCCTTCAGCTCCCTGGCGACGCGCTGCGCGAGCTTGCTGGTCTGCGCTGCGGTGGGGTTGCCTTGCTTGCAGATCACGAGCTCTGCCCAGGCGTAGGAGGAAGCGATGTCGATCGCGGTTAGCTGCCAGATCGCGCCCTCAGTGCCCTTCAAGCGGCCGACGTAGAAGCAGTCGATCCCGACCAGCTCACCGGGGTGATCGACGTCGATGTGCTGCTCTGGCCCCGGATCGCGGGGCGGCTCATAAGGAGCGGCATAGCCCGCGATCAACCCCAACCGCTTCGCGCGGGTGTTCAGCCCGTGGCGGCAGAGGACCTTCCACACACCATTCGGGGAGACCACGATGCCGCCCCACTTCTCCCTCGCCAGCTCCGAGGAGACCCGTCTCGGGCCGAGGCCGGGGTGAGCGATCGAGAACGACACGATCCGCTCCTCGATCATCTTCGGCAGCG
>OCTA010003459.1_pt1 | contig 13995 bp, 15 predicted proteins | sample 1538991 | NCBI WGS metagenome assembly OCTA01 (sample SAMEA3539302, study PRJEB22396) | soil metagenome | biome: tundra; feature: field; material: soil | place: USA | collected 2010-05 | depth 0.15 m
CATGAGCTCGGTTGGTAGGCGCCCCCTGCGGGGAGCCGTTCACGATGCATTGCCTAGCTAAAGAACATTAAGATGGAATGCCAATACGCCGGCGGCCACAAGTGCGAACGCTGTCATATGGCCCGGGTGCGAAGGTGTGAATGACTCTATCCGTGCGCCCAGCGTTCCGTCATTGTTCCACAGCCGGAGCCGCAGGCAGCTTCATCGAAGCCCGTGAACCTCGAGCATGTACCCGGCCTCGGCAAGCTGGGTCATAGCCCAGAGCCGCGTGTCTCGGCGACGGCGCCTGTCGCCGGCGATCTGTACCAGCTTCTTTAGCTGGGCGGGTTTTAGCCGCATTCGGTCGCGCATGGTCGTTAACTGTACATCCTCGACGTCGCATCCTTGATCTGCCCCAGCGTAATCCCGGCCGACGCCAGCCGGCGCTCGATCTCTTCGGCTTCGAGTTCCTTTCCGGTAGGCAATGGTGCCGTGAGCTCGAGGTCCGCAAAGGCTTCCAGGACATCCTGACGCGCCACCACGATACGGCGTCGCCTCGCGTTGGATCGCAATGGATGCACCCCCATCGCGTCCAGGAGCGGGATCATGGTCTTAGTTGTCGTCATGATTTTGCGGCCATCCTGAGGTGCGCCAGACCCTCTTCGGGGCCCGGCCAATATTTCAGGACCCTTAGTACCTCGGCCGTCCCACGCTTCGTCGTCGCCACTTGGAGCGGTACCCGGTCGGCCAATTGCGGGCAGGGCTCACGGAGCCACCTCTTTCCATCATCATGGTCGTCGATCATTTGTGCCGCGGCGATGGTGACCTGAAGCTGGTACCCCCACCGCAGGACGGTTCTCTCATCTTTTGTAGTCACGGCTTTGGCGTTGGGCCTGGGGACGATGCTGGGGAATGACCTTTGCGGTGAGTGAGTCCTACCCCATCGGTATGGTGAAAAGGACACGAGGAGCACCGTTGCTGCGCAGGTCGCGCATCCACCGAATTCTAATGCTCAGGCCCCCATCAAACTTAAATCGGCGGAATGCACCATTCTTCTTGGCAACCCGTTTTGCCGCAGCAGCAGAGGTCGCAGCAATGATATGCTCGACTGCGTATCGGCAACGTTGCACGCCGTAAACTTTCAGGTTAAAGGCCATAATGCTAACGGGGTATGCGGGAGGCGAACATACGAACCGGCGCGACCTTTCGCTTCTTCGCCTTCATCCGAACTTCTTGATTTGCCCCAGGGCGTGGATCACCTTGGCCCGGCCCCTGGCAGTCTTGGACGCGTAGAGCGGGATGGTGGCTAGGTTGTCGTTGACCCTAATCAGCCACTCTGAGGCAACGCCTGCGTCGCGGAAGCATGACAGCGTCGCACGTGCCACCTTCGGATTAAGTGCCTCCAGGTCTAACTTGAGCCGCATCCCATTCTTGACGCGCTCGAGGTGTCGATCCCAGAACCCCTCCGCGATCTTCTGGGCGGTGGTCTGCCGTGGAGCATCCGCCATTCGCTTCGCGGCGGTCTTCGGCGACTTCATGAGAACACCCCGTGCTCCAGCCTACCCAGAACCTGTAGTACGTCCACCTTCTGGCACGCCACGGGGGGTTTGCCCCAGAGCTGGCGCATTGGCGTGGTCAGCCACACGGCCGCTAGCTCGGGCTTAACAAAAACCCGGAGCGCTCGACGGGCCACCACGTGGTCCATCCTTTCAAGGTAAGATAACTCTAGGTCTGCCCTAAATATCCTGGTTATGGCATCACTCCAGTATCCTAGGACGATGAGCTCGCGCGAGCTGGGCTTCCGCTTGGATTTGGATCTTTTAGATTTGAGCACTTCCGCACGAAACTTATCCACGATTTTCTGGATCCTCATCGTTTCATGTGATGCATACACGCCGGATATGTTGGCCGGGAATTCGGAGCCGGCAGGTCGACTCGCTGCAGTCTTCTTCAGCACCCTTCGACTGCGCGTGGATGCGGTGTGTGCTGCCAACCGCAGCCTCTTTGGTCTAAATTTTGGTCTCATTCGCTTGTTGCGCTTCCGAAAGAATGGGCTCGTGCAGGGTCAGTGTAGGATTAGGTCGGTAGCCTAGAGACGCTGTCGAGTTGCACGAGCGCTGCACCACGGTCGTCAACCTCTTGCTTTAGGTACTGGCGTTCATTCTGCGCCCGTGCTGGATTCACGGTCTCCAAGTCGATTAGTCTCTCTTCGTACCATTGAAGGTCGTCGTTGAGTTCCGTGATCGCTCCCCATAACGCGGAGATTTCAGCGGAAGCGTTGATTGAGGATTTGGGATTAGGCCTTCGATTCGTTTTTTTCATTATTCTCCGCCAAGTAAGGGCGGTTAATGGATTCCTCCGCAAGAAGGGCGCAAACGAACCAAGTTTTTTCAATGGAAACGCAAGTATCTCATGGAACGATAGAAAAGAGATTCTTGGATCCCGCTATCAGTCATGAGCACAGCACTCACCGGAGCTGGAGGGGAACACTTCGTTGCTTGCAAACAATTCTGAGCGCGGCGCATCGGGCTATAGCCGAAGAGCCCAATGACCTTGGAGGCGAAAAATTGAGCCCGGGACGTCGCAAAACATACGTACGTTCGATAAGGAACATCGGCGATGATCGGACGTGGGGCGGATATGGGTGACTTTGTACGTAATTCTGCGCGAAATTGCCGATTGGCTAGGTTCGAAAAATCGTTGGATTTACAGGCATTATGAAGGAAGGCCAACCGATCCTCTGCACCGTTCAGATAAAGGAACTTCAAACGGTACAGTATTACCCGCTGCACATAGACGAGCCACCGTTCATTGTGGTCCAAGAGATGGAGCTTGATGGGAAAAAGCAGCTCTCGTGTCTGCGTTTAAACCCGGCTGAAATTGTGCCTGACCCTGCGAACAAGGAGGAACGTCTATTTCATCGTACAAAACTGTCGAGTGAAGATATAGAAATCAGAGAGATCGATAGATAGCCGTGACTGAGCGCTCATGGTGCGGTCTACTACGGCGAGGATATTCCTGCGACCCCGGACCTCGTTCAGAATGCTATCGAATGCTTCGCTTGTAATTTACAAGCCAAGCATCAAAAGAATTTAAGCTTTTTAGCAGCTCAACGATAAAGTCATATTCGGTCTTGGGGTCCAGGACATGAATGACTGCTGCGGCTTTCGCCGAGCGGTGAGCATGAGTACCGCGGCGCTTGCCGAGGGCATCCAATTTCATTAGCAAATCAGCGCTGAAGGCTGCCGTAGGAACGCCGAGAGGGCCGAATAGCTGTGCAACATTGTGCTCTTTGATGCCGTTGTTCTCGGCAATTATCGAATAAAATTCGGGGAGATGTTTTAAGGACGCATCTTCATATCTTGCTCGGACGTCCTTAACACCCGGGTCACTGATGTTTGTCGGAACACCAAGAGGCTTACCAATCGCCGCAACAAGAAAGACAAGGGGCTCCGTCAATTTTCCACGGAGAATCCAAAGATCCTCGGTTTTGCGGGCTATCTCCTTGGCCCAGTCTTCAAGGTAACTTTCGATTTCGGCGTGGCTCAATACGAGGAATGCTCTAGTATGAGCCTGGATACGAATTGAATTTGGATAGACGCCAATTGGCGAAAAGACCTTGGGAAGGAAATGCGTCCTCAGGCGTTCGATTTCCTTTTCCAACGTCCTCCAGCGAATTGACGAGGGCATTGCAGTCTGCTGCCGCCAGTAGAAGGGATTAAGAAGAAGCAGCTCGTTGCGGAGCGGGCTTCTCGAGACCCGAGACAGGAATTGCCGGCGCAGCAAACCGCTTACCCGAAATCCTAGAAATTACGTCTGCCCACATATTTAGCCGCGTTGACGTATTTGGCGCGCCCGCCGTATCGCTTTCGATGGCTTTCGCAAATGCCGAGTCCGGAGAAAACAGATTTTCGTAAGCTTTTCGGACATGCGCATGTTTGCTTCTAAGCGCCTTGCGAACGTCTTCGTCTGATTGAAAGTAGATCAATGCATCAAAGATCGCTCGATTAAACTGGGGTGACGTGGGCTTTCGAGCCAGTCCGAATCCGAAGATCTTGATCAGATCTTCGATCCCTTTCTCGAAATCGGCGTAGGCAGAAGCCACCCGCTTTTCGAACGATTTCCAATTATCATTAAACTCTTTGAACGTGTCGTCGAGAAACTCCTTCATCCTTCCCGGATATTCTGTCGCACGAAACCTGAATGCGAGAAAACGGGCCAATATCTCGATATCGCGCATCCGAGGGTCGGGCTGCGCGGTTCCTAGAAGAATCCGTAGTCCGGGCGATGTTCCGGCGTTGTCATCTACGTAATCCGAGAAATGTCCTGGTAGCAGGGCTTGTCTTAACTCCTGAGGCGATAGGTTCACGCTTCCCGTGTTAAGCCTAAGAAACACCGTGTGCAGAAAATCTGTGTCTTTCCAATTCCGGATTACGACTGTCCGAATTGGCTGATTGCTAAGAGCGTTGAAATCGTCCCGACGAGCAGCCCTTTTTGACAACTCTTCAAATGTCGTTTGCTCGAGGTCCTTTCGAATTGTCAGCCCAGAAAGTTTGTACGCATTATTGGGCCCCTGACCGCGGCCCCAGAACTGCAAAATCGCTAGGAGCCGCTGTTTACCGTCCAAGACGATAAACTTGCCCCTCTCTTTTTTTGACTCGGCGAGGACGATTTGAGGAATCGGTAGGCCTACGATCAATGACTCGATAAAACGGCTCTTTCGATCGATCTTCCAAGCGTCGCGCCTTTGAAAGCGAGGAGATAGCTGGATATTCCCTTTCTCGAGTTGCGAGACGACAGTTTCGGTTGTCCAGTCGTTGCCGCTGACAACGGCGGCTACCGCTTTAGGCGGCAGTTGCTCTGATACGTCTTCCTCGTCGCCCTCGTTGTCCACTTCGACTTCTTGTAGAGGTGCTTTCGTCATAGCTTTTAGGGATTTACTCGTGAATAGCTTCTGAGGTTTGCATGGTGCGGACAAGCCGCATTAGCGAGGTCATAAACGCTACAGAATAGGGTTGATTTAACCTTGAGTGTGCTCCGTCAGCGATTACGGGACACGGGATAGGATGAGAGGCTGGCCGAACATCAAGGATAGCAATCACAGCATTTGCCGAACGCTATATGTAGCCCTTCCGATGCCGACTACCTCGACGTCAAGTTCATCAGAAATCCCGGCCACGACTTTGGCCAGGGCGTCCTTATTTACCGCCGTATCGGCCGGGTTGAGGATGTACTCGAGCCGGCCAAGGGGAATCTCTGTGCCGAATATTCGACCTTTTTGCGACGGATGCTCCATTCGAAGTGCACCGCTGATGCCATGTTGAGAAAGCGCTTCAAGTGCAGTCTTTTCGAGCGAGTTCAGAGTCAGGGAGACGCTGATGCCAGTTCCTGTTATGCTGTAACCCCCTTCCAAAAGGATTGCATGGGCGAAGGTGATGTCGCGGAAATCCTCTTCGGTGAGCGCTGTAACCGGCGGCAGGCTTGGGTTGACATTGAGTGCCTTTGCCAATTTTCGTGCCTTATCCAGAGTCTTAAGCAAAAGCGCTGGCGCTGCAAAAGGTGAATCGCCATTTGGCTTTCCCAATATGCCCGATGTAAGATGCCCTCCTTGGAATGAGAAGCGGTGCCGAATTGTCTTTCCTTCGGTTGCTGCCTGAGAAAGAGAAAGAAGTGCTTCGAAATAAGGAAGGTTTAAGAGCTCAATTCCTGACCAAGCTGACCAATCCCATGAGACGGTCATGGTTCCTTGGCTTGGTCGCTTTAGCTGAAGGGGTGGTGTCTTGATCTCCACGTTGAGCGGTAAGGATTCTTGTCCCCCGAGGTAAAGCATTCCAGCCGTGCCCACCGTGATCGGACCAACAAGGTGTACTCGTGGGGCATCACTCTGCTCATCCACCCAAAACTCTAGGTCACATCGTTGCGAAAGAACCGCCGAAAGTTTGAGGGCCGCGAGGGATCCTACTGGCTTAATCGCATCGAGAAGCGGAAAGTTATCGAATTCCACGGTCCCGCTCGGCAGATCAAGTGGCCGGCCATACTCCATTAGCTCTCTAAGTGGCTCGGTTTGGTTTCCCGCTATTTTTAGCCGAATCGGCACTAACTCTCGAGGTGTAAAATGGTAGTGTTTCTTGGAATCGACAACGTCGAGCTTGATATCGAATCGCGGGTCGATAGCGGTAAGGCGCGCGATTTCGCTGTTGATAGCAGCTTCAATGGTTCCGGGAAATTTTTCCCTCATGTAAGTGACCGCCCTCCTGAATGCAGACAAAAGGGCGGGTATATCATCCAGCCGATTTGCTACCGGCACCGTTACGGTCAAAGTTTCCTGGTCATTCAGGCGGTCTGCGTTTGGGAGCTTGTCGAGCCATTCCTGGACGAATACCCAGTAACCAACCTTCGCGGTCACATCGACGACGATTATGAACACAGGGATGTGAGTCGTCGCGTAATATCGTAGGTGCTTTGTCTCCATCACCTGAGTCACGATCAATCCATTGGGAACGACGGATCGGTGAGCCTTCTGCTGTACGTAGAAGACCTTGCCCGTGGGTTCTCCAGACTCAATCCGCTCTATTTCGTAATCGATGAAGGTATCGGGCAGGCGACGGCGAAGCTGCCATCCCGAACTCAAGGTTAGCCATAGCTGAACCAAAGCAGTGGCTGCCGAGTCGAGTTCGGCGTTCTCGTCAACAGTTGGGGATGACCTCTTCTTTGAAGTCATGTCGTGCGGCTTAAATTACTAAAGAATCGATGGTTTTGTCACTTCTTGGTAGGCGAACTCCGACGCAAGTAAGTAGAGGAACTGCAGAGGCTGCCCATTAACGAATTCCTGAATCCAGGGACCAAATAATCCAGCGCTCAAAGCGTCGTATTGGTGGGGTCGGTATCGCGTAATTGATCCCAGATAAAAAGTGATAGCAAAAATCGAAAGGATTTGAGGTAGGACGAACGGTTGTTCCGAAGCGGGCGCCAAATAGACGTAATATCGACGATATGGTGGCACAGTCGCTACCGTGACCCATATTTGGTCTCGGATCCCGGCGATTACAGGTTGAAACTCATCTGCTGGATATCCACCCGGATAGTTGTGGGTGGAGATTTGCTCAAAGCAGAGTAGATCCTTGCCTTCGAATTGTTCGTTGCATGCGACGCCTCTAAAGCGACCGTTCAACTGAGCTTCCGTGAGCAACCGTTGTTGCGTTACGTTCAAACGGGAAAGGTCACTTCCAACAAAATAGATGCGTAACCACATGGTCCTGGTTGCGGAGTCGTGCCAAAATTGAATCTTATGTATCGCTATGAATCGTTCCATCTTCCGCGAGCCTTGGGCCCAAAAGCGATGACCGGGGACAATTTGTGGAAGCAATACAGGAAGCTGAAAATCGGTTTGGGCGGCTAATCCAGATCCACTCAAGACCCGCATGAACTCGTCGAAGTTGTTCAACGGAGCGGGCGAACCGCTTGGGAATGCACGTAGATATGCACCTACCAGCTCGCGCGCGCCTGGACTCCGTTGCTCGGATACCCCGTGTTGGGATTGGTCGAACGTGGTCCTAGAGCCTCTCGTTAGGCAATATGCCTTCGCGAGGTTCATGAAACTGTAATACAGCGCTAGTGGACGGGCTGCGATAATTCCAGCTTGGTTTGCAGCCGCATAGAAGTCCTTCGACTGTTCTAGACAGGCCAATGCCTCTAATTGCCTGGGTCTTGGACATTGTCGTTTAATGCTGCTAGCAATCACTAACCACGGATCACGTGCAAAAAGCAGGGACTGCAGGCCGTGATGGCGGCGGCCGCTTCGTGATGGCCATAGCGAGAAGGGAATCTCTCGTCCCTTTACTTCGACCCGCTGTCCGCTTCTGGGTTGGGGTAGTATAGGCATCGTTAGCTGATCCTCGAGATTGGAGCGTAGGCGCCTTCAGCAGCTCTCAGCGAGCAAATGCTGCAATCGACCCCCGTTGCCGAATCTTGTGTCTAGGGTGCGGGTACACTGACACGCTCTTCAGTTGCGAACGTTCGAGTGCTAGGTATCCCTAAGGAATGCAAGGTGCGCTCGTATTCCTAGATATTCTTGGATTCACCCATTACACTGGCACTGACCTCGTTGGCGCAGCAAGACTCCTTGAGTCCCAGCGTGCCATTTTGAACGTGAAGCTTGGGGACGCGAACTGGTACCAGTCTAAGGGAACGCCACCGGAGCCATTCCAGGACAATCGGCTGGTCTCGACCTTTGAATACTTTTTGCCGTTCAGCGACTCAATCTTCATTGCAGCAACGGATATTAACCGGTTCGTGCCGCAACTAGCACACTTCCTGATCGCGGCATTCAACTATACGAGCCACTCCTACGCGAGCGGTGATAATCCCGAGAATGTCGAAGTTCCAGTTATAGGGCTCCACGACATCACGACGGAGCGGATTAACTTGTTCCCCGTACTCTGGCGCGGTGGGGTTAGCTTTGGGCGAATTGAATGCGTTGGATCCCATGGAATCGTGCAGGGTGAACGAACAGATTGTGCGCTCCTCGTGGGCGACGCCGTCGTTCACGCAGTAGGAATGGAGCAGCCAGGCGACGACGACGCCTTACGGAAAGGCCCGCGCCTCTTTTTCGATTCGCCGGCGTTGAGGGCAGTGACAGATCCAAGTCTTGCCCCATACTTTTTGCCAGTGCCTGGGATACCGAACTGCACAGAACTGCTTTGGCCTGCATTTCACCTTATTCCCGGCAATAATCCCGAGAACGAACTGTTAGGCCTGCACGAGCTGCTCGAACCTGCAATCGTCCTTTGGCGTTCAAAGCGGAGCACATCGATCGAACCTCACTATTTTGAGTTCATTCGATTGATTTGCCGCGGTGCCCTGCGTTGGGCGACTGTTAATGGTCTTAGTCCGGCGAAGGCGCGTGAAATCCTCGCACGGCAATTAAACCTTTTTGGCGCAACAAACTTTGCGATCTCACCTTTTGATTAAACAGGGTATGCGCGTTACGCATGTGCATAACCCAGTTATTCTATGCCAAGCTTCTTGAACCAGACTCTATTCCGCTTATTTGCGTCGCGAATCAGTTTCTCAAACGATAGCACTTCGATATAGGCCTTGTGCTGCTTGGCATATCCGAAATAACCGTCTGCGTCAGGAGTAGCCGTGAAGATGGAGCGACGGTCGATGATTGTTTTAAGAGCAGGGGTGATATCCGAGATGACGTAGACGAAGAACGGCGAGTCCGCGTTGATCACCAAGTGCCGTCCGTCCGTTTTTCGGGCCCTTCCAGCGCGGATCTCCTCGATGTATCCAAGAACTTGGTCGATCGGATTGTCGTTTCCATCGTAATCTTCGCGCTCCGGACGCTTAAGCTCGACGATCACAACCGAGCTAACCTCGTCGGACGTATTGGAAAACGCAGCCGGTTTGTTGACAATCAGAAGGTCGCAACGGTTCTTTCCTTCGATCTCAACCGTCTTGATGTCACTGAAAGGAACGTCTGATGCAAGCAACTGGTGGAACGCAAGTCGATCGTCCACGATCCAAAGATTGTGGTCTTCAAAATTAAGCTGATCCGACGTAGTGCGCCGGGGAAAGATGATATCGTGGACCGCGTCCTCGCGACTGAACTTCCCACTTGATTGTACACCGATCTGTTTCTCGTAAATTTGTAGGACCGCCTTGCGGAAAGCGACGTAACCAGCAAGTTTTCCGCGACTGGTCTCAGTGACTTCGGCGAGAATTGCTTCGGCTGTTTCCTTTGCCCTTTCTATGTTAGGATTATCCGTCTCCAGTGTTTCCATTAGGGCTCCGACGGAGTCGCGAATTTCAACCTCGTGCGCAAATCCGGCTTCGTTGATCCGGCGGCGTAGAGTTTTGTCGTCTGCGTTTGGACTGAGCGTCCTTACGAGTGAGGGCAGGTTGCGAAGGAGGGGCCGAGCTTCCGGCATTTCTTCCGTGATAACTTTGGTCACTCGGGCTTGTAAATGATCTCGGGTCTTCGAAAGCAACGGCGCCAACTCGAGTTCGACCTGGCCTATGGAGGCTTTGTTGACCGCATCCTCAGTGAGGTCTTCGGCCAAAAGAGATTCCTCTTCAGGGAAATGGAATCCAGTTCTCTCAGCGTTGACGGCTTTGTCCAGATAGGAACCGGAAATGTAACCGATGTATACCAATCCGTCGCCATCGTCGGTTGCCAGCTTCGAACCGAGATTGGGGATCTCTTTCCCTAGTTTCTTTCGGACGACCGAGCGTTCATGAGCACAATAATGGATGGAGTGTTCCTGTAGACGCGGGCCGTTCGACAGCAGGTGATCGATCTGAAACTTGTAAGAACCGATATCAAATGCTTTCGTCGTTCGAGTCTTTCCGACCGTATCCTTATAGATGTCATTGACGACGATCGCCGAAGAAGAATCATCATCCGTTATCACGATGTTCGGGCAGTCGTGAAGGAAGTATTGGAGGCAGTGTTCGAGCGTGGCGGATGCAACTCCTTCTGCTTCTCCTACAACGGCCTCACGGTACTCGTGCTTGAAGTCCTGAAGGCGGACGATCGTCCGAATCGGCCCTTCCTTTAAATTCTGCTCCTTGGATACCTTCGTTCCGTTGTGTTGCACCGCAAATTCAAAGATCCGTTGCCGGAGATCTTGTCCCTGCATGAATATGCTATCTACGGATACCGAGTCGAAGGCCACTAGCCATAGGAGCCGGCCCACACCTTTTCCTCCGCGGCTTATTTTGTAGGTTGAGTCGTAGGTCTCGAACGACTTGTAGTTCTCGTCGGTGAACCCTATCCCGTTGTCAGTTATGACGAAACTCTTAATTGGGCGGGATCCATCGATTCCATCGAGTTGGGCTTGGGATGTATCTCGCTCTATGTGAATATTGATAGAACCATTCGAGGTCTTCGCATCCTCAATGGCGTGAATCGAATTGACGATGGCTTCGAAGACAGGCCAGAGACCTTTTCTTAATGGGAGGTGACATTTCTTGAGGCGTCCTTCGAGATTGCAGTCCATGGCGTTTAAGGCTGGAGGGTTGAGAGGGTCTCTCCACCTAGTTGGTAGGGAGCAGGCCGCCTGAGAGGGCTTCGAGATCGGCGAACGTGGTTGGTTGCAGGCGAGTGTATTCAGTCTGCAACACCTTCAGATACGCCCAAGGCCTGCTGGTGAGGCGGGTTGCATTCTCACACCAGAGCTTCGCGGCGCGGTCCTTGTTAGCCACGTTCACGTCCTCCAATCCCTTGGTTTCAGCGATGTGATGAGTGCCATCGTCTGTCAGGACCACAAAATCTGGTTCGTAGTATCGAAGGTTCCCGACGCCATCCGTATATTCGATTACGAATCCAAATTGCTCCGGCAGCTTTGCAAAACGCTGCACGTCCTCGGCGTGCTCTAGAAAACGAGCGAACTCCTTTTCAAATTCGTTTTCGCAGGGCACTAGATTGAATATGGACTTGCTCGCGAGCATCGTGGCGCGAGACCAAGGGAATGGTGCTGTTTCGCCAAGAGACCTTCCTCCGTGTAGGAGCTGGGGTTCCAGTTCGGACACTGCAATCTTCTTCAGGGCTTCCGCAAATGTCTTGACCGTAACATATTGGGCCACGTTGCTCGCGATTGCTTTGACCATAGCGGGCTCCTTTAAATCCACCCGTTCTCCGAATGCCTGGACCTCAAGGAACTCCCGCACCTTGGGAGCAAGGGCGGAGAATTGTGTAGGCAGCTTCACCTCCTGGGCGATGCGCCGGGCGTAGTACCCTATAACCTCTTCGGCGGTCTGTGCCTCCGGCATGGTGTATTCTCGCTCGACCAGCTTCTGGAGCGTGATTAGGTCGATGCCCTCGTAACGGAACTGCTTCGATGCCTTGTCGTCAGATTTTTTCGGGAGCACCGGACATTTGAACGTTGTTACATCCAACGAGGCAATCTCCTCTGCGAGTGATTTCTTGCGGGTGAGGATGGGGCTGAGCACCGGAATCTGCATATCCCGGTCCATTTTCTTCGGATCAGGTGCAATGGTGACGATGACGACCTTGTCCTTACCAACCTCAAACGTTTCGAGCTGAAGGTCCTCTTCGCGTTCCAGCTGTTCAACGAACTCAATGAAGGTCTTGTTTCCTATGACGTCGACGCGTTCGGTGTAGTTGTTTCCATGGCCGCGGAACATGAGGCGCAGGCCGCGGCCGACCGTCTGCTCTGGTAGGATGTTCGCTTTCGAGGTGTACGGGCGAAGGCCAACGATGACAGTGACGTTTTGGACATCCCAGCCTTCACGGAGCATCAGCACGCTGACGATACAGTTCACCGGACTGCCTTCGGAGTCCACTTGGCGGGCTAGACCACGTGCTACGTCGAGATCTTTCTTAGAGACTTCACCGGAGCGGTCGGTATGTATGATGAGCAGCTTGTCGCCGCCGAACTCGGTCTGGTATTTATGCCGCAGCCAGTCACCGACCTCATCGGCGTCCTCTGTACTGTTCAGCATCACAAAGAGGACAGGTTTCCTTTTGTAAGGAGCGAGCTGGCTCCGGTATTCCTTCCAGCGTTCGACGCCTGCCGCGAGATAGGCTGCGTATCGTGTGCTGGCAATATCTGAGCGGGCTTCGTTGATGCCTTTTGCAATTCCTTTGAGGGGGCGTTTAACGACATTGTCGAGGATCGCTTGCTTGAGAGGGTAATCGAAGACGATCCAGGAGAATAGTTCTCCCTTGGCATGTCGCGGTGTGGCAGAGAAATCTAACTGCGCTGCCAATCCACCTGGCACCGACGTGTGCAGACCACGGATGAACTTGTTCCATTCACTACCTTCGTCGTGTGTGTGGTGAGCCTCATCGTTGACCACGACGATCGGACCGCCCCGGGATGCGATGCGGGGAGCGAAGTCCTCAATCTCTTGATTATCGGCGGGCGGTTTCGAGCCCATCATTGCAGCCATCGCGTCCGGCTCATTGTCATCGTTGCGACCACGTTCGTGGAACTGCTGGATGTTGGTTAGATAAAGGGCACCAACTGAGCCTGCCCGTTCTCCTTCGCCGCGCATGTAGCATTGAAAGTCCCAGTAGATTCTAAGCTCTTCGGGGATAATAGGGTCCGATCGGAAAATCCGAGCGCCTTCGAAGTCGGTCTTTAGGCGTTCAAAAACGATCACGTTGGGCGCGATGACCAGGAAGGTCTTCGCGTAGTCGTCTTTGGCTTCGGCCACCGCGTTGAAATACTGCCATGCGATGGCGAGAGACATGACCTTGGTTTTGCCGCTTCCAGTCGCCATTTTCACGCAATAGCGGGCGAAGTCGTCGTATTGGAGAAGCCGAGCATTCGCGGGCAAGCCGCATTGCTCCGCCATCGTTTTGAAGCGCCTCAAACCAGCGACCTCGTAAAGCCAAATGAGTGTCTCTACTGCTTCTTGCTGGAAATAATGGTAGTTGAATTTCTGTCCGCCAGGTAGGCGGTGTTCCGCTAGAAACCAATGGTTGAGTAGAATACGGGTCGTATCTGTGGCACCTCTGTATTTCTGTTCACGCCAGGCTTGCACCTTAGCGCGAATCGCTGGGACACAAGGTGCCGTCCGGACCTTGGCTTCTAGCAATGCAAGTTGCGCTGCGTCGGTCTTTATCTTGCGAGCCATGGGCTACCTTACCTTGATTCGGACGCTCTTGGTGGTGTCGTTGCCAAGGATGTCGATGACTTTCACGACAACGGTGTACTCACTTGGCTCGGAGTAGGTGTGCTCTGTTTCCAGAGCCAGATCTGCGGCCTGTCTTGTGCGGAATGTCTGCCATTCATTGTGGAAAGTATCGCTCTTGTTGTCCCAATCGACAGCCCAATAGTCGATCCATTGGCTCCAATGCTTCACTGAGCTTCTTACTTCCTCCGGAACGTCATCTGGTGGAATTACGAAGTCCGTGAGCTTAAGCTTTACCGCTCGTTTTGCTGCCTTGATATCGACAGCGAGAGCTGCCAGTTCGAAGAAGTGGATGTCTCCTTGTTCAACGGCGCGTTTGTCCATCACGTCTCGTGGAATTCGGAGGAACCT
>OCTA010003460.1_pt1 | contig 13988 bp, 14 predicted proteins | sample 1538991 | NCBI WGS metagenome assembly OCTA01 (sample SAMEA3539302, study PRJEB22396) | soil metagenome | biome: tundra; feature: field; material: soil | place: USA | collected 2010-05 | depth 0.15 m
AGGAGCAGTGCTGCATATCGAGTCACCCCACTACTCTATCCCGGATTGCGCTTCCTGTAGATCGCCTTCTCGCGTGCCGCCCTAGCTAGCTAGCTAGCTAGCTAGTGCCCTCACGTGGTAGGTAGCAGACCGTCGCCGGCAGGAGCGGGCGAACCGGCTGTCCGCGAGGACGGCTTTGCAGTGCACTTTCGCCTGGACGTGCGAGCGCTTTGGCTTGTGCGGCCACGCGGCCGCAGCATGGCCGACGGTTGGCAACCGACCACGCGTACAACGTTGCGTACCAGTGGGCCGAGACGGAAGCGGCGCTGACTAAAATATTCGTGTGGCGATTACTGAGTTCTCACACATGCCGCTGACGACTCTGGCAGTCCCGTGCGACCACCCTGACTGGCTCTTTGAGGTGAAGTACGACGGCTTCCGCGCGCTGGCGTACCTGGAAGATGCACGGGCGCCTGGCGGCGAAGGCGTGATCGCACAAGGCATTCGAATGGCCGGCGATCCAGGAAATCCTGATGCCGCTGCGTGCGAGCGTCCGGGCGAACCGTCTGGAATTGGCTTCAATGGAACTGGGTTGATGGCTGCAAACCCACGACTGGCGGTGGACTCAGTCACAGCCTTTGCGATATGAATAGTAGGGCATGCCCATTCGCATCATGGCTTCGCGCCACTCCGCATTTTACAGCCCGCTTCTCTGTTGTATTCGATTCCTCCGAGACGAGGGTCGCGAAGTCACGTATAGCGTGCTGGGAGCCGATCAGCGTACTTACGCCCTGATCCGCGATGGCGCGGTCGATATTGTGCAATCGGCCGTGTCATCAAATTGGAAACCGAGGGAACGCGGGGTCGAACCGCTCCCCGTGCATTTCGCGCAGATCAACCAGCGTGATGGTTTCTTCCTGGTCGGCCGCCATCCAGAACCCGTATTCGACTGGAAAAAGCTTGAGGGCAAAACTCTACTTGCGGATCACGGGCTTCAGCCGTTGGTCATGTTGAAGTACGCGGTCCGGCACAATGGAGCCGACTGGAAGAAGATCAAGGTTATCGACGCCGGGACACCCGAAAAGATGGAAGCGGCGTTCGGCGCAGGCACAGCGGATTACGTTCACCTGCAAGCTCCGGTTGTTCGCGGCGAGGTGGTCGTCTCGGTCGGAGCATCGATGCCGGAAGTAGCTTTCAGCAGCCTCTGCTGCGACCGCGGATTTCAAAAGACCGAGGCTTACCGAACCTTCCTCAAGGCGTACGAACGTGCCAGAGGGTGGGTCCGGACGGCGCCCGCCGAGGATGTCGCCGCGGCCGAAGCGTCTTTCTTTCCGCTCATCGCTCCCGAGGTCCTAGCTCCCGCCATCCGAAGCTATCAGGCCTTGGGCTGTTGGGACGGAGGTATTGAAATCCCCCGAGAACTGTATGAACAAGCGCTGAATGTGTTTCAATCCGCCGGAGAAATCACCTGGCGTCACCGCTATGAAGAGGTGGTGGCGTGAAGGCTCTTCGAACCGGCTTGGGGCGAAAGGCTCGCCGGGCCGTTGGAACGTGATAATGGATGGGGATGCCGCTCACGCTAAAGGCTATCAACGCGGAACTGGCCAAGCGCGGCCACACCGCCCGACTGGAAAAGGCTGGGCCTTACTTCTACTTCTTTGGCGGTGAGGCCGCCGACTGGCTGGACCGGACGGTGCAGGTTCCGAAAGTCAGCAGCCTGACGTTGGACCAGTGGATCGACGAGTTCAGCAGGCTAAAGGAACGGAACGCGGAGATGTTCCGGACCGGGAAAGGCAAAACGGCGGCCAAGTCGAAGAAATGATGCCGTTCTAAACAGGCGCAGATCCACCCGCGATCTAACGGAATCCCGAAGTTGCGCTCCGCCACGGCCATGGCCGCTGTAACGTTCCTGAAACTCATTTACTATGAGATGAGATGGAACATAACGAACTAATCCCCGATTCGAGAAACCGCCCTGGACATGCTTCGCCGAGCGGCGGCGGAACCTGCACGGCGGCCCTGCCAGGGAGCACAACAGGCGACGACTGAAAAGAGCACGCCTAAGGCAGAGCACGCCAAGGCAGAGCACGCCTTGGCCTGGCCGAATCGACGGTCGCCAACAGCCCTGTCGGTGCGGGTCGTGTAAGATCTGCGTTGGTAACGCCCGCTGGGAACGCGTCTATAATGAAAGGTTTGCTGATGCTTACTATTACAGCGGAATGCGACTCTCGAATCGATCCCCGCTGGCTGGCTTTTAGCGCCTAACCCGGCTTCAAGAATCTGCCCTGATCGGTGGGAACTTCGGATCAGGCTGTCGCAACTGCTGTCGGGGTTGGAAGAAAGGAGCGGAGGCAATGAGGATGCGATTGCACCAAAAACTCAGCAACGTCAGTTCGCGCAACAAAGCGGTCAGGATGCGCGGCATTGGTTGTCGGACCAACACTGTCGCGACTGGCGCCCCAGAGCGGCACACGACAGTGCCAACCTGAGCAGCACTACGGCACGCCGTCCCTCTTGGCCGGTCACCTTGGGTTGGCGGCAAGCGTTGAAGTTCCGTTTCGGCCCCGACGAATCCCCAGGTGACCCACACGTGACCTTTCAGGATGCGGCGAAAGTATTCCTGGGCTTTGGCGTTATCGCCGTTGTACAGGTGCCAGTTGCCGATGCCGTATGCCACCGTATCGAACGCCAGTTCGACTTCGGGATCGGTGTTGCCCGCAGGCGGCTCGGGGGGCAGCGCCTCGGACTCGCTCATGCGGCCTTGAAAGAAGCGCACCAGATTGAGATAGAACCTGGTGTGCGGCTCCTTGTTGGTCATTTCCAGTGGGACGCCTTCCAGGGCCTTCGCCGCCTCGTCGGTTCGCTTGGCGCGGCGCAGCGCGGCATACAGCCAGTTGGTGGAGTTGATGCGCTCATCCGTATTGGGCGCGGTTTCCACCGCGTGGCGGAAGGCATCAGCGGCCGGGGTGAACTCGCCCAGGAAATAGTGAGCCAGACCGAGGTGATAGTACGCCGCCATGCTTTTGGGATTGAGCGCCGCGGCGCGGCTCAGATCGGCGCGCGCCTTCGCAAACTCTCGCAACGGGAGTTCGCGGTGGCCGCGCTCTATGTAGAGGTCGGCATTCTCGGGCGAAATCGCCAGGGCGCGAGTCAGAGTTTCGACCGCATCCTTGTCTTGCCAGACTGAGATTTGCGCCTGCGCCAGTTTGAGCAGCAACTCGGGGTTCTTGGGGTCGGCGGCGAGGTTCTTCTGCGCGGCGCCGACTACGCCCTTCTCGTCGGGCAGCGAATAGAACTTCGTGCCGAGTTTAGAGGTGATTTCGAGTGTAGTCTGGGCGGGCGCGGCAGTCGCGAACGCAAAGGCCGAGGCCAGGAAACAGAGGGAACGCACGGTGACCATAGCTGCGGAGATTATAGCGGATTCGACTGCCCATGCCGAAATCACTACACGACCCGATGCCGACGAGCCACGAAATCTCCGGGCGGCTGGCCTACGCCGCAGCTTTCTTGGCTTTGCGGTAAGCCGCCCACCGCTTCTTCGTGGCTTCCCTTATGGCTTTCAAACCGGCCGCCGACATCTTCCGCTTCTTGGGCTTCGGTTGGGCCGGTTGCGCCTGTCGCTCTTTCAGCGCCGCCCATCTCGCTCTCTGTGCGGCGGCGATCCTGGCGCGGCCGGCCTTGCTGATTGTGCGGCGCTTCTGCGGACCCACGTGATCCGTTTCGGTCGCGGTGGCTACCGTGGCCTTTGGTAGTCCCGGACCGCGCTGACCGAGTTGCGCCTTGATGTCAGCCACTTTCGCTGAGATCTTTTCCAGTTCGCTCTGATACCCGACGATGGCCATCTCCAGCAAGGTGTTGTCCTTTGGCTGTGCCTTTCTTGGCAAATTGTTTCTCCCATAGAACACTGAATGGAGATTGTGTTTCGACCGTATTGCACAGTATACAGCGATTCGTAACAAGGACAGAGCCGGATCGTTATCGCCCTACCTTGGGCCGAGGGCCAGCCGGAGAGCACGGGCAACCATCGGAAGGATCCTTTTGGGCCGTGCAGGGTTCGATTCAGCGGGCCTTCGCTGAGATGGTCGTCCCCTTCCTTGCTTGCCTCCGCTCCTCTGCCAGCAGGTTCTCCGTCCTCTTCACGATGTCCGACGGTGCCACATGGAGCATCGTTGCGAGCTTGAATAGCGGTCGGATTCGTCGGGCTCGCCAATCACAATGGCGATGCCGCAACCACAGGCTTTGGTCGAGGCCAAAGGTGCCACGCGACTGAACAACGTGAATCTCCACGCACGCTGCACCTGCGGTTACCTTGCCGATTCTCACACCAAAACCAATGTTTCCGAACGGCCAAGAGCGCGACCGCAGATCAATGCCCACGCGCTACCATTCCAAATGGACTATGAGAATCGCGACATGGAACATCAACTCGGTCCGTCGGCGACTGCCGCTCGTCATAGACTGGCTGGCAGCGAACAAACCCGACGTGCTCTGCCTGCAGGAAACCAAGGTACCCGACAGTGATTTTCCTGCCGCCGCTTTCCGCGATGCCGGATACCACGTCGCATTTCGCGGCATGAAGGGCTACAATGGCGTCGCCACTCTGACCCGTCGCCAACCCGAATCCGTTTTCTATGGTCTGTGCGCAGGACCTGACAGCGAAGACGTCCGTATCCTCGAAACCGTAGTGGACGGTATACCCATCGTCAACACCTATGTTCCGCAGGGATACAAAATCGGCACCGACAAGTACGTCTTCAAGCTGGAATGGTTTCACCGCGTACGCAGGTATTTCAGCGAGCGCCTCGATCCAATGATGCCAGCCATTTGGCTCGGCGATCTGAACGTCGCGCCCGAGCCGATCGATGTTTACCATCCTGATCACCGCGTTAACGATCCGGACTTCCACGTTGACGCACGTGACGCCTATCGCTACGCGGTCGCCTGGGGATTCATTGATGTGTTTCGGAAACTCTACCCCGACCGGGTGCAGTACACCTACTGGGATTACTTCCGGAATGCCTTCGCGCACAATTGGGGATGGCGCATCGACCACATTTTGGCAACAGCTCCGTTGGCCGCCGTTTGTCGCGTTAGCGACGTGGACCTGGAAACGCGCCGTGCAGCCGGAGCATCCGATCACGCCCTGGTTTGGGCGGAATTCGACTATGGCAGTCATTAGGGCGAGGATCAGATATTACCGAGATTCCGGCGGAGTGCGAGCCAGTGGAGGCGGAGGTCGCCACGGCGGACTAAATGGAAACGGCTAATCCGGCGGCACGCCGGGTTTTTCAGCTTCGATCCAGACACGCGGCATTTCGGCATGACTACCGCTCCGGGGCCGTGGCGGGACACGCCCGGCCCAACCTGGCAACTGGTCGCCGCAATGCTGCGGAATCAACGACGGGAATTGGAGGAGAGGCCGCCCGCGCTGCCCGCCCAGCAACGCCTAACGTTTGCGTAACTTCGTAGAGCCCGGCGTGTTCGTTGTGCCAACTTGACTACTCAAATCAATGTCTCTGCCCCGCTATAGGGTAGCCTTGCCACACATATTCCAGAGCCTCGGGCAGGGTTTGTTGTTTTACGGCGCGGTCGGTGTGCCCAGCGTTTCGCGCAAATACAAACTGATAATGATAGCCCTTGGCGGCCAGCACTTTGGCCATGTTCTCGTTGGCGACAACCCAGTCGTGCATGTCGTCTCGCATGATATTCGGATTGAAGAGGTCTCGGTCGCCAACTTCCATCCAGATGCGTAGCGGCTTGGTCGGGGTGTTGGGAATGAGGTGTTCATGGAACTCCCATGCGCCGTGGGGCGTTTGGGGGTTCGACGGCCACTGCTGGTTCACATAGGTGCCTGAGTAGGTGAGAACGCGGTGGTATAGCTCTGGGTGATACCACGCCATGATCAAGGCGCACGAGCCGCCGGAGCTGCCGCCCATCGTCGCCCGACCCTCGGGATCTTTGGTCAGTTTCACTTTGTATTGCTTCTCCACGCGAGGCAGCACTTCTTTCTCGACAAACTCCGCGTACAGGCCCGACATCGTGTCGTATTCCAAGCCGCGTTCGCTTCCCTGGGCGTCGCCGCTGCCGTTGCCGATAGAGATGGCAATCATCACCGGTACGCGGTGCTCGGCAATCAGATTATCCAGGGCCGTGAACAACGCTAGGTCGGGTCCGTCCGCCCCGACGATGAATGGCGCGGCCGTGCCCGGTACGTACTGTTTCGGGACATACACAGCCACTCGGCGAGTGTAGGGCGCGGGGTGGCTGGTGGTGACCAGCAGCTTGGCGGGGTCGGTTGGGTCCGGCTTGCCAAAGGTGTCGGCCTCGCGCGCGATGCCGGGATAGATCTTGCTGTCGGACGATTCCATCGTGAAGGTGAATACCGCTCCCTGCGGCAACCCTTCCTGCGCGGTCATCTCTAGGGCGGGGTTGTGCGTGGGGCCAAGGATGAAGTTTCCGTCGGCCTTTGCTGGAGCGTTGGCGCCGTCAGGTAACTCTTTCGCCGTGACATAACCGGGCGTGTTGGGGTCGCGGGTCGGCGGCGTCGGGCGCACCGGGCGTGCGACCGCAGCCGGCGGAGCCTGGGCCATTACTGGCTCGAAGCCAGTCATCAAGGTGATCAAGCACGGGATGCTCAGAAGACGGAACATAAGCATCTCCTTTCTGGAACCATCACCGATCTTAACTCGAAGGCGAAGACGCATCGCCGACGCCGGACACCGCCTCATGCTCGGGAAGCGCGATATGGCTCTGGCGAGTGTATGATCGGGTGAGAACCAATGCCCGATCTTCAAGAGCAATTCGGCCAGATCGACATCTACCTTTTCGATCAACTTCTCCGCGGCCGTATCAGGCCGGGGATGCGGGTGCTCGATACGGGCTGCGGTTCCGGGCGCAACCTGGTCTACTTTCTCCGGGAGGGGTATGAGGTATTCGGCGTGGACACCGATCCTAACGCGATTGAGTGCACGCGCGGCCTCGCCGCATCCCTCGCGCCGGCTCTTCCCGCAGACAATTTCCGCGTGGAGGCCATAGAAGAGATGACCTTTCCAGACGCATTCGCCGACCTCGTCCTCACCAGCGCCGTGCTTCACTTCGCGCGCCGTGACGATCATTTTGAAGCGATGCTGCGCGCGACATGGCGCGTATTGAAACCGGGAGGACTGTTCTTCTGCCGACTGGCGTCTTCGATTGGAATGGAACATCAAGTCCAGCGCGTGTCGGGGCGCCGCTTCCGCTCCGAGGTGAGCTTCCGTTGCTCTATCCAGCGTGAGAGCTGCACCAGCGGGGCGAATGCAAGGTCTGCGTCGGTTGTGGGCAATGGCCCTGGGTCGTTGTTCGTCCGGACAAATCGGTCGCGCGCAGGACCTCCCTTTTGGCCGGGCAGCACCGGGTCCCAGCGCGACCAAGGTGCGAGTGCCGGTTCCAACACGACCTTGCGCGGCCCCGTGCGTCGCTCGTAGAGCGCTGCCATGGTGGTACGCCAACTGCCTGCTGCAACGGCGCGCTCGGTGCCGCTCAGTTCCACCTGCATGAGCTTCTCCGCTTCGGCGAAGGTGGAAGGCGACACCTCAGGTCCCACGGCCGGAGCTGTGCCAAACGCTGGCGGCGCGCCAGGCGGCAGTTCGGCAGGCTTCTGCGCTTTGCTGGGGCCAGCAGCAGCCGCGCCGAGCAAGCCAAGAGATGTGCGAGACAGGAATTGCCTAAGCGATTTCGACATGTGTCCTCCGAACCGCATTGTAGCCGGGCACAAGTCAGAAACGCGCGAAACGCCTCTTCGATCTCGCTGTAGGTCGGACTCTTGATTTTGACCCAGGTTGGCTTTTCCGGGGTGTATGGCGCGCCAGCCCGCTTGGCAACAATGCCCTCCAGGTCATTCCGGCTGACGGCCTCGAACAGGCCAGGCAGACAACGTAGGTATCCCCGTGCGGCTTGCCGTCCTTGTCGATCGGCGTGACGGGGCGGGTGAGGCGCTTGTGTGGACAGCGGAAGAGCAGGTTGAGGACCGAGTCGATCATCGTGGTCACCTCGCGCTCGAAGCCGGGCGCTACTCCCATTCTGCGCCCCGACGACCATGGGGTGGGATGCCGCACCTGTGGGCCTGGCGCTAACGAAGCCAGCAAGACAGGTCCCGCCCCAACAGCTTCGCCAGCTTTCCGATGTCCTCCCGATAATAGGCGACCAGATACTCCCGGTCGCCCGCGTCTATGGTCGGTGATCCGCGGCGCTTGAATACGAGAGCCTTCAGCGGCGGGCGGAGAAACTCTGGACACAGCGACTTCAAGCGTTCCCACAGGCCGTGTCTCTTCAGGAGATAGTTCAGCGCGAGCGATTGTGGAACCTGCGATTCCAGGCGTCTCTCGGACATATCGGGCGTGAAGCCTCGGTCCAGACCGAGAAAGCCGAAGATCTCCGCCAACACCTGCTGCGGCCTTTTCCGGTATTCGTTTTCGAACAGATAGATGCGGACCCGGTCTCGACCGAACACGTCCAGATATCGCCGCACCTGTTCGTAGTACAGCCCGAACTCCAGAAACGGATAGAAGACGTCGAACTGGTCGCTTTTGCGGTGCAGGCTGGTTTCAATGGCCTGCCGGAACGTTATCCGGGTCACTCCCGCGTTTACGCTGTGCCAGTATTCGGAGAACTCCCGATCGGCAGGGTTGCGCAAAACCGCGATAATCCTGGCTTCCGGCGCCTTGGCAAAGATGTTAGCGGCAGCCGTCCGCGACCACAGGTAACAGACGCTGGCCTCCCCAACCGCCCGTGCCCCTCGCGCGCGTTGAAACAGCTTCAAGTAGTCGGCCCATTCCGAGATCATCCCGCCGAAACGCAGTTCGGACATGGGGCCACTCAAATATTCGTGAAGCGCTTCCACGTCGCGCCTGGCATGGTCGCGCATCCCTTCACAGACGTTCTCGATGCTAATTTCCGAGGCGAAGTAGTTCGGCTCCTTGATTGGACTCATGTAGATCTGAGGATGTTGGCGCAAGTAGTGGTAGAGCGAAGTGGTCCCGGCCTTGGGAGCACCCACCAAAAAGAAATTGGGCTGGACTGGAGACATGGCAACTGCAGCCGGGCCGCGACACAGTATAAACGTTATTAATCACCGTAGCCGAGGCCGTGAAAAACGTTGGGCGGCAACCCGTGCCAATAGGCGCTACGCCGCGCGGGCGACGCTGCGGTACTCCTGTTCCGAGGCGGCGGGCAGGAGGACCCACAACGTGTAAATGCCGAGAATCGTGCCGAAGGGCATGTGGACCATATTCAAGCACGCCATCACGATGGCCAAGGTGCGTGCCCAAGGCTCCCGCTGAAGCAGGCCCCAGCCGGTAACCAATCCGAGGATGCTGCCGGCAAGTAACACCCAGCCGACTACGGTCAGGATCACGTGCACGAAGCCAGGCGCTGTCGGCGACAGGAACGACATACCGTGCCCGGAGAGGGACAGCAAAATAAGGCCGGGAATCAGATGAAACGCCGATAGAGCCAGCCAGAGAATGCCCACTAGCCGGACGTGCCCGGCGATCCGGCTGTCGATGGGCATCAACGGCGTGACACCCGGCGCCTTGCCGCAGGCTGGACAGAATTTCGCCGGATCGGAAAGCCTAGTGCCGCAACGATCGCAAAACATGCGATGCCTCCTCGTTATCTGGGATACGGCGGCGGGCAAGGGTTTGTTCCCAGAAAGTCTGGTCTTCCTTGACTGATGATGACCGCCTGCGCTGCGCGGCGGCCAGTGCAGGCAGGCGAAAGACCTGGTGAGCCATCTTGAGAATGAACTATTTTTCCTCGGGTAAACGCGCTTATCCCAGGATGATGGCTTGGGCGGTTTGCTTTAAGCAGCCTCCCCGCCAATCCATCGCTCCCGACCACGCACGTCCGGGTCTCTAGCGCAGCGCGGAACTTTGCCGCCCCTATTCCAATCGGTCGGGAATCTGTTCATTCTGGGGGTCACGTTCTCAAATCCAGGCATGTCCGAACACTGATGACGAACGCGCTGGAAGCTCACAGATAATTCTTTTCGAAGGGCGGGGGACCGCCTAGCCTCCGCGTAAACGATTACTCCCGCCGAATTCTCTGCTCCGGTTATGAAGAGTGTTGCGTTTGGGGAGCCAAATTCCAAACACGTCAATTCCGGCGGCCCAACGGCTTGGGGGTGCCGGCCTCATGGACGCCGCCGAACATTCAGCCGCCCAACATTCCCGTTGGACTTCCCTGGCAACTTCCGGAGCGGCGCAGCAGTCCATGGCGCAAGAAGAGGGCACTGCCGCCCCTGAAGATTTATTTTGCAAAGGCTGAAACACTCTGCCGTTGAGATTCACCATACAACGAGGTCGATTCTCCACGGCGATTCGAGGCATCGAACGCGCACCGTTGAAAATTGAACTAAGAGCCTCGCCCCGATTGAGAGGCCGCTTATTCAGTGGATGTTCCAAAGGACCTGAGGATGTGCCATCATCGTTCAATGCCGTTGCGGCCTGTACAACACGACGAGCAAACGGTTAACCGCTCCTCTCGGATGGGAAAGCCTTGAATACGAACCCCGATCGACCCATACCAAAGGCCAATACCGGCTCTGCGTTCTTGAACTGGTTGGCTAATGCATCGACCGCCCTTGTACATCTGGAACGCCGGTTCGATCCGCTTTTCCGCCCGGCATTCGATGCCGTGCTTCGCGATCCGATCGCGCGCCTGGTCACGGCCTCGATCAACCGGAAGCGCCCGAATGAAGGCCTGAAGATCGCCGAGGAGAAGCCGTTGCCGGATGAAGAGGCGTACCTCGACTCGATTATCGCGAGCTTCGAAAAGCAGGTGCGATTGCTCTGGAAGCCTGGCCGGTTTGAGCGAGGGGGAAATACGAAGACGCATGGCATCGTGCGCGGGGAGTTTATCGTTCACGACGGTCTCTCCGCGGAGTTGCGTCACGGCATCTATGCGCAGCCGCGCACGTACCGGGCGTGGGTCCGCTTTTCCGGGCCGGGCCCTTATATTACACCGGATATCGACGATGTTGGCTTCATGAGTATCAGCATCAAGCTGATGGGTGTGCCCGGGCGGAAGTTGATGGACGAGGAGAAGTTCACGCAAGACATGTTCGGCGTCTCCACGCCGACCTTCGTTACGCCCGATACCGACGCCAACGCGCAGTTGCAAATCGAGAGCCTGAAGAACACGCAAATATACTATTTCCTCAACTTTCATCGGCCTCACGTACTGGACTTCATTATGCAGGGGCTGTGGATCAAAACTCAGAGCAGCCCGTTTGAAGCCCCCTATTTTAGTTGCGTTCCGTATCTCCTGGGAGAAGGCCAGGCGATGCAGTACTCGGTGTGGCCGCGATCGACGCGCCGGACGCCGATACCGCGGCTCCCTCTACGCCCTCCCGACGACTATCTACGGGATGCGATGGTCGCTACACTTGCAAAAGCAGATGTCGAATTCGATATTCGCTTGCAAATGCAAACGGATCCGTACCTTATGCCCATTGAGAACAATGCCGTGCTCTGGCCCGAAAAGCTTTCGCCTCGTGTGCCGGTAGCCACGTTGCGCATACCCCGGCAGAAATTCGATTCTCCTGCACAGATGGATTTTGCCAAATTGCTCTCGTACAATCCGTGGCACTGTATTCCCGAGCATCGCCCGCTGGGCAACCAGAGCCGCGCCCGGCGCCGAATGTACGACACACTTTCCAGGCTGCGGCACACCATGAATGCCGTACCCCTTTACGAACCAACGGGAGATGAAGTCTTTGAGTAGCGCGCCATGGCTCCACAATCGACAGCCGTATGGCTGGAAGCGATCGAGTGCTATCGCTACCGAACCTAAACGGGAATCCGATTGCCCTGCTCGTGGAGTGGACCAAACCGGCAACGGACGGCATGGCGAACCGGACCGGTCAGCCGGGAGATATCGCACGCGACACTACAACGAAGGCGGATATAAGACGAAATCCCATGGCGCTGCGTTTGACCTGACCACGTTGTTTGCCCTGGGATTCGCCAAGCCGCTGGTACATCGATTGCGCTCGCCGCTTCGCTTTTTGTGTTTTCCGGCCGCACGAAGCCGGATACTTCGGGTTAGACGATGAATGGCGACTGCGAATACGTGGTAGTGGGTTCGGGCGCCGGCGGCGCCACAGTAGCAGCGCGTCTGGCCGAGGCCGGCAGGCGCGTGGTGTTGCTGGAGGCAGGCGGCGAGCCGCGCGAACTGGCGGGCGGCGATGGCATCGACCCCGGCGTGAACCGCTTGCCGGAAGATTACGACGTTCCCGCCTTTCACGCCTTCGCGTCGGAGAACGAAGCCATCAAGTGGGATTTCTTCGTTCGCCACCTCGCCGACCGGAGCCTGCAGCAGCGCGATCCCAAGTATTACGAAACGTGGAACGGCAAACCGGTGGATGGTGTGCTCTATCCTCGCGCCAGCGCGCTCGGCGGATGCACGGCGCACAACGCGATGATTCTGGTCTATCCGCACAACGAGGATTGGGACTATATCGCCCGGCTCACCGGCGATGCCAGTTGGAGTTCCCAAAAAATGCGCCGCTACTTTGAGCGCCTGGAAAACTGCCACCACCGTCCGGTGCATCGCTGGCTGGCGAAGATCGGCATTAACCCCACCAGGCATGGGTGGACGGGATGGCTGCACACCGAGAAATGCATCCCCTTGGCGGTTATGCGCAACCGGACTTTGGCGGAGACCATCGTCACGTCGGCGACGCAAGCGTGTTTGGAGGACGGCCGCCAGGAGGAGCGCGTTTGGTGGGCGCTGGAAAGTGGATTTGATCCGAATGACTGGCGACTGGTCGAACAGAGCGCGGTCGGTACCCGTTATGTTCCGATGACAACGCACGGACACCGGCGCATCGGCGCCCGCGAACGTGTATTGGACGTGGCGCGCCGCTATCCCGCCCGCCTGAAGATCGTCATGAATGCACTGGCCTCCAGAGTCGTTCTCGACGCGAACAACAGGGCGGTGGGAGTGGAGTACCTGGAGGGGGAACGCTTGTACCGGGCGCATGCCAGGCCCAGCAATGCGGCCGGCGAGCGTCGCACGGTCCATGCGTCGCGCGAAGTCATTTTAGCCGGTGGCGCTTTCAACTCCCCGCAACTGCTGATGCTCTCAGGTATCGGACCGCCGGAGGCGCTCCAACGGCACGGCATTCAGGTGCGCGTTGCGCTGCCGGGGGTGGGGGCGAACTTGCAAGACCGCTACGAAATCGGCGTGGTGAATCGCATGAAGTTCCCCGCTTGGGACGCCTACAAGGGCGCGACCTTCAGCACCGGAGACCCGCAATTCGCCGAATGGAAGAGCCGCGGCTCGGGCGTGTATGCAAGCAACGGCGCCGTGCTGACGTTGTTCCGCCGGTCCGCAAGCGCCGCCGAGTTGCCCGATCTGTTCTGCATGTCGCTGCTGGCCCCGTTCCGCGGGTATTTTCCCAAGTATTCCAGGCTGTTTACGGAGCATTTGAATTATCTGACGTGGGTGGTGCTCAAGGCACATACCAGGAACAGGGCCGGGGAGGTTACGCTGCGCTCCAGCGATCCTCGCGACCCACCGGCGATCGATTTCAACTACTTCCGGCAGGGCGGAGAAGAAGACCTGGACGCTGTGGTGGATGGCATTCGATTCGTACGCCGTTTAACGGCCGGTCTCAAACGAGAGGGCTTGATCGACGAAGAGGAGTTGCCCGGCGAGAAGCTGCAAAGCGACGAGGAACTTAGAGATTTCGTCCGGTGCAACTGTTGGGGGCATCATGCATCCTGCACTTGCGCCATTGGACCGCCGGAACAGAATGGCGTGCTCACCAGCGATTTTCGCGTACACAATACCTTAGGGTTGCGGGTGGTGGATGCATCGGTATTTCCCCGCATTCCGGGCTTCTTCATCGTCAGCTCGATCTATATGATTGGCGAGAAGGCGGCCGAGGCGATTCTTGCCGATGCGAAGCGTGCTCGCATATAATGCTCTTACGCTTAAAGGTTCATTCACGGGCCTTTGGCAGAACG
>OCTA010003461.1_pt1 | contig 13986 bp, 13 predicted proteins | sample 1538991 | NCBI WGS metagenome assembly OCTA01 (sample SAMEA3539302, study PRJEB22396) | soil metagenome | biome: tundra; feature: field; material: soil | place: USA | collected 2010-05 | depth 0.15 m
TGTCGGCGCTCGATTCGAGCATCGTCAACGTGTCGCTGCCGAACATGATGGCGAGTTTCGGCGCCAGCGTGGACGATATCGAGTGGGTGGTGACGGGCTACATGCTCGGATTCTCGACCTTCATGCCCCTTACCGCCTGGTTGCGCGACCGCATAGGCTATCGGGTGCTCTACATCGCCAGCCTCGCCGTGTTCATCGGCGGCTCCGCCCTTTGCGGTATCGCCCCCAACCTGCCGACGCTGGTCCTCGCGCGCGTGATTCAGGCCTTCGGCGGCGGCGCCATAACCCCCACCGGGCTGGCCATGATTGCCGAGGTCTTCCCGCCCAAAGAGCGCGGGCGCGCGCTTGGACTGTGGGGCGTGGGGGTCGTCGTCGGACCCGCGTTCGGCCCGACCCTAGGCGGGTACCTGACCGAAACCCTTGGTTGGCGCAGCATCTTCAACATCAACCTTCCCATTGGCGTGATTGGGCTGCTGGCCGCGACCCGCGTGCTTCGTGCCGACAAGCCGCACGCCCAGACGCATCGAGGGTTCGACCTTCCGGGCTTTTTGCTCCTCACTACCTTTCTCGTCGCCGCGTTGCTGGGGCTGTCCAACGGCAATCGCGAGGGCTGGAGTTCGAACTACGTCATCACCTGCGCCCTCTTGAGCAGCGTCGCATTTGTGCTGTTTCTCACCGTCGAGAGCGTCGTGTCCGAACGCATTCTCGACCTCGGGCTATTCCGAAAATCCCAATTCACCGTCGCCATGGTGGTGACAGCCGCGCGCTCGGTCGCCCTCTACGGCGGCATCTTTCTCTTGCCGCTGTTTTTGCAGGATCTGATGGGCCGCACCGAGACCGACACGGGGCTGCTGCTGCTTCCAGGCGCCCTGGTCATGGGAGGGGTCATGCTGGTTTCGGGCCGAATCGCGGACAGATTCGGCACACGCGCCTCCACGATTGTGGGTCTCGCGCTCATCGCCTGGTTCATGTGGACGTACCGCAGACTCGACACCACGACGAGCACGTGGGCCGTGCTTTACCCGACCCTGATCCGAGGGATCGGACTGGGACTGCTGGTCACCCCCGTCATGACCGCGGCCATCAACGCCGTGCCGACGGCCAAGGCCGGCATGGCCTCTTCGATGTTGAGTTTGATCCAGCAAATTTCAGGTTCGCTTGGCATCGCCGTCCTTGCCTGCGTGCTCGGCCGCAGAGCGACCTTCCACCTCGCGGTGGTGGGTCAAGGTCTCGCCGGCACCAGACCGGCGCTCTTGGACGCCACGCGCGCCCTCGTTCTGCGCGCCGTCGAGCTGGGCTCGCCTCCCGCGGTGGCGAGATTGCTGGCCGGCTCTCTTGTCGCGCGCAAGATTGCCGGGGCCGCATCCGTCCTGGCCTTCAATGATGCCTTTCTCGTCGGCGCCGCAATTGTGGGCGCAGGGGCGATCCCCGCGCTCTTTCTTTCATCCAAAGCGAAAGTGCGCGCACCAAGCGGACCCGCGCCCGCCGAGCTGGTGGAGTGACGACAACCTGAAACAAGGAGATCGGATGAAGACCTTCAACGGAGTGGAACTTTACGAAAACCTCAAGGAGATTGTCGATCCGTCCCGCAGTTGTCTCGTGGTCTGGGACGTCCAACAGGGATTGGTCGACAGCATCTTCAATAAGGACGCCTTTCTGACTTCATTGAAGACCCTTGTCGACGGCGTTCGCGGTCGGATGCCCATTGTGTACACACTTATTACACCCTTGCCCCAAGCCTACCAATCGGGTTGGAGCCTGCTCTCCATGATGCGCCGATTTCATGTTGGCGACCCCGCGAAGCTTCCGATTTTCATGGCGAGCGGCTCGCCCGAACGCGAGATCCCGGAAATCGTGAAACCCCGACCCGGCGATCTTCAGATCGAAAAGGCCACGGCCAATATTTTCCTGGGCACCAATTTCGAGCTCATGATGAAGAACCGCGGCGTGAAAAGCTTGATTTTCACCGGCATCGCCACCGAGATGGGGGTTGAACTTTCCGCCCGCGATGCGGCGGCGCGCGGGTTCTATCCAGTCATTGCCACGGATTGCGTTTCCTCGATGAACAAGGATAGCCACGACCGATCCCTGGCCAACCTGGCGCGACTGACGACCTTGGCCAGTTCCCAGGAAATTCTCGCTTGCTATTGAATCCCCGTGCCAGGCGAAGCATCGATCCTATGCCTGGCATCGCAACGAGGTCCCATGTGTAGAAACATCAGAACGCTGTTCAACTTCGAACCGCCCGTCACGCCCGAGGAGGTGAGGGCGGCTTCGCTGCAGTTCGTGCGCAAGATCAGCGGCTTCACCAAGCCGTCCAAGGCCAACGAAGCCCCGTTTGAGGCCGCAGTCGAAGAAATCACCGGCATCGCCAATCGGCTTCTGGGTTCGCTGGAGACGACCGCGCCACCCAAGAACCGCGAGGAAGAGGCCGCCAAGGCGAAAGCGCGTGCCGCCGAGAGATACGGCTCGTAGATGAGAATCCTCGTCGTTTTTGTAGGTTGCATTCTGGCGGCGTGCGCGACAACCCAGTCGCCCGAGCGCCAGCGCCGCATCGCCGACTGCTTGGCCGATTGCAAGGGTACTGAAAGACCCCAGCGCACCGGCCCCTTCGACCAGAACGCAGGCAGGCCCGAACCGCCGCCCAACGCCTGTGAGCAACGCTGCGAGGCGATGAAGTAGGCCCGCCGGTGGTTGCAGACGATGGCAGTCAGGAGGTCGTGAAGCTCTAGCTAATAAGCTAGAACATCAGACCCCTGAGCAGATACACCGGATGTCCACCCAGGGATCGATATCCCCGTGTGTGGCGTCGTCGCAGTTCCAATTACAAATAAGATCCTCACACGTTGTGTAGGGTCCGGGCGACCACCTGTTCAAAGGGGAGTTTGGTTTGGCGCAAACGTAGTCATAGGCGGCGAAATTGGCCGCGATGCAAATCATCATGGCGGTGTACTGCTGTCCCAAATCCGGATTGATAGCGGACGTGTTGTTGTACGTAGTCATGCAGTTCTGTTCGCACTCGGTTGTTGTGGTGGAGCAATTGGGCACACCACTAGCCAGGGCGCAATTCTTGGTACAGGCTTGGGCCAATGTCATTGCAGACGTTCCGGTTGCTCCGCCAGCGGCCGGAACACCACCAGTTGAGGTTGTGCCGCCGGTCGTTACCGAACCGCCTGCGTCGGCAGCACCGCCCACAGCACTAGCGCCGTATAGTTCAGCGGACCAGTTCAAGCCGACGATGAGCACGTTCCCATCCGGCAACAAAGTTGCCGTGTGGTACTCCCTGCGCGCGACCATGCTGCCAGTGGCGGAAAATGTCCCGGCCTCTGGGTCGTATAGCTCTGCACTCGCGAAAACCGCGAATTCATCCGTTCCGCCGGCGATGAGCACCTTCCCGTCCAGCAACATCGTCGCGGTGTGCAAGAGTCTGGGCACGGTCATGCTGCCCGTGGCGGAAAATGTCCCGGCCTCTGGGTCGTATAGCTCTGCGCCGGCGGTTGTCCCTGTGGCGGTTGCCCCGAGACCTCCGGTGAAATATTCTCCGCCAGCGATGAGCACCAACCGGTTCGGCAACATGGTCGCCGTGTGATAGGACCTGTCTGCGACCATGGTGCTGGTGGCTGTGAATGTCCCGACGTCCGGGTCGTAGAGCTCCGCGGTCATCCCGAAACTGCGGTTGCCCTGTCCCCCGGCGATGAGCACCAACCCGTTCGGCAACATGGTCGCCGTATGGCTCGTCCTTGCCGCGGTCATGTCGGCGATGGCCGTGAACTTTCCGGCGCTGGGGTCGTAGAGTTCGGCACTCGCGAGAGATAGCCCGTCCGGATCGGTTCCACCGGCGATGAGAACACTCCCGCTCGGCAACATCGTGGCTGTGTGGCTGGCCCTTGTCACGGCCGTGCTGCCAGCGGCGGTAAACCTTCCTGGGCTTGGATCGTATAGCTCTGCACTCGCGACAGATACCCCGGTCCAGGTGTTGATCCCACCGGCGACGAGAACCTTCCCGCTCGGCAACAGCGTCGCAGTGTGCTCACTCCTTGCCTCGGCCATGCTGCCGGTGGCGGTGAATATCCCGGTGCTTGGGTCGTACAGCTCCGCGCTCGCGCCGACATCGCTGAAATCGCCAGATCCGCCCGCGATGAGCACCATTCCGTTCGGCAGCAGGGTCGCCGTGTGTTCGGTCCTCGTTACGGTCGGGTTGCCCGTCGGCACGAAAGCTCCTTGCTGTACGGTCACGGGCGCCCGCGTGCCGCCAATGGTGCTGGCCGCACCACCGTCGCCCAACGTGCCGCCGGACGCGCTCATCGTGCTGCCGCCACCCGTGCCGCCGGACGCGCTCGTCGTGCTGCCGCCACCTGTGCCGTCGGGTCTACCGCCCAGGCTAGATGGAACACCACCGTTACCTAAGCCGTACTTGACCGGCGTTCGCGTGCAGGCAGCGAACGACAGCGCCACAGCGAGTGCCACCCATCCGCGTTGGTGCTTCATGCCCGGTAGGTTATCAGACCACTTATCAAGCGCCATCTTCGCATCGCTCCACCTGCGATCCGTCCCCTGCGCGAAACGCCGATGCGGGGCTATTCCCGGCGATTGCCGCACCAATAGGAAAGCGTGATCGGTATCTCAGCGAAGCAGCTATTTCGGCGATTTCGACGGCTCGCTCTGGATGCCGGCCTCGGAGATCATCTAAACTAGCGTCGGAGGAATCATGCGACTGTCACCTGCGCTCGCCTCGTTCGTCGGAGTGGCCGGATTTGCGGCGTTTGTCGTCAATGGCTGCAGCAGTAGCACCACCACCAGCACCGGGCATCCTGGCAGTGGAGGCCACGCCACCGATGGTCCCGCGCCACAGGCAGGGAACGGCGGCGGTGGCGGCGGCTCAGGTGGCACGGCTGGACAATCGGGAAGCGGTGGCAGCGCTGGCGCGGGCTCTGGAGGCATCGGTGGTGGCGGTGTCGGGGCTGGGGGAATGGCCGGCGGTGGTTCTGGCGGCAACGTTGGAGGCTCCGGACGCGGCGGGGGTGGTGGTGGCGCAGGCTCCGGTGGAATCGGCAGCGGCGGCACCGGCAGTGGGGGTGTCGGATCGGGGGGCGCGACCAACGGCGGATCGGGCGGGTGCGGCCGTTGTGATGCGGCCCTGGATTCTCCTGATGTCGGGATATTGAGCAACGGAGGTTCTGGGGGCCGCGGCGGAGTGGGCGGCGGCGGAAACGGGGGCGGCAGCGGCGGCACCGACGGGGGTGGCAAGGACAGCGGTGCCGGCGGGAACGGCGGCGCCAGTGCGGACGCCGGCCCAAGTGGCCCGAGTTGTCCCGGCGTGACGCCTCCACCCGCCGGTTATCCACTGTGCCGAACCGCGAGCGACTGCCCGAGCGGCTACAACTACAACGACTGCCAGCAGGATCTGCCGATGTCGACACCCTCAGGCTGCCCGCCTTATATCCCGGACTACTGCTATACCTATACACCTCAGTGCTCGGTCGATTCCGACTGTGCCACAGGCAAGATCTGCGTGTCCAAGTCGGACCCATGCTGCAATCTATTGGAACACGACTGCGTCGCAGGTTGCAGCGCGACTTCATGCCCGGCTGACCAACGCTGTGGCACCAACTTGCGTTGCGAGCCCATGCCGTGCACGGCGGGGTATTCCTGTCCGGCCGACTTTACCTGCACGCCCACGCGATCCGATGCCGACGCCCACGGTTGCGCCGGTGTCAAATGCACGGACGGGTACAAGTGTCTGGCCGATACCCGTTGCCAGACGGGCGCCGGCAAACCCGACGCCCATGGCTGCGTGCCCATCCTCTGCACCGAAGGTTACGCCTGCACCGGCAACAATGGGTGCATGGCCACGGCGACCTACTCCGACGGCCACGGTTGTACGCCGATTAGCTGCGATGGGGTGAGCTGTCCAGCCAACCAACACTGCTATCTGTCCACTAGCCCCTATGGCAATTTCACGGTGTGTATGACCAAGACCTGCAAAGCCGACAGCGACTGTGACTGTGGCGTCTGCTCTCAAGGCAACTGTGCTCCCCGCATGTCGATCTGCGTTCCTCGTAGCTATGGCGGTTCGCAAGGTGCAGCGGGTATGTACGGCGCCGGCGGCGTGACCGGCAAGGGCGGCGCCACCACCGACAGCGGCGTGGGCGGGGCGGGCGGAAGCGTCGACAGCGGATCGAGAGGATAGGTTGCGCGCAGGCGACGCTTCCGGCGTTCAGGTTGACCGTGAACGTACACGCACTTTACTGAGAGTTGGATCACACGCATTTTTCGCCACTTCGAGTAGCCTACGTAGACCATGACCAACAAGGCTCTCCCGATCTCAAGGAATTGGTCCCAGGTCATTGGAACGAATCTGGCGACCCATTGGATCTTCGGTGCGACAATGTCGATCTTTGTGCTGTTCGGTGGGTGTACTGATTCGGGTGTGAAACCCGAGTCCGCCGCGGTCGGATCGGGAGGGCAGGCGGGCGTGCAAGGAAGCGGTGGGGCGAGTGGCGGCGTGACCGCGAACGGCGGTTCAGATGGGGAGGTGGACGCGAGCAGCACCGACGACCGCGGGAGCGGCGGCATCGGCGGGGCAGGCGGCACGAGCGGCAATGGCGGTGTGAGCGGAAGCGGTGGCCAAAGCGGGGGTTCCGGTGGCGCTGCCGACGCGAGCGACCGCGGCGGCGAGGTCGGCGGCCAAAACGGCGGCCAAAACGGTGGAACGATTGGCAGCGGTGGGGCGACTGGTGGTGGCGTCAGCGAAACCGGCGGCCTTGGTAGCGGTGGTGTGAGTGGCATCATGGGCACGGGTGGGGTCGCCGGCAGCGGCGGATCTGGCGGTCGTGGCGGATCTGGCAGCGGCGTGGGCGGCAGCAGTGCAGGTGGCGGTGGTGCCGGTGGCAGCGACGCAGGCGGCAGCAACACAGGCGGAAGCGGCACGGGCGGAAACGTCACAGGCGGCACAGGTGGATCAGGCGGCGGCACTGGAACTTCGCTGGTTGCACTGGCCAATGCGTTTTGCACGGCCGCGCGGAATTGTTGCGCAAAGAGCGGGCTTCCGACGTCGCTTGGCGATTGCGAAGCCAAGTTCCCGTCCCGTGTCCCCTCGATTGCTTTCGTCAACAAGGGAACAGTGACAATCGACAATACGGCACTTGCGGCATGCACTGCGGCCTACAACCAAACCGCGGCCACGTGCGCCTTCTCTCCCCTTGAAACCGCGTGCAGAGGTGTGTTCGTTGGGACCAAAGCCGAGGGCGTTTCCTGCGGCGCTGGCGGCGTTCCCATGACGTCGGGATCGGGCGAATGCAAAGCAGGTGGGGGCGCTGAAGAATGCGTGTGGACGGGAGACTCGAACGACCCGACGGTCACGGGCGTTTGCCACACGCCTCCACATGGCAAGAATGGTGATCCCTGTGACACTACTTGCGAGAGTGGAGACGACTGCACTCTCGAATTGTTGACCAATCAGGCCAACCCGCCGGCCGCGGTGTGCTTCGAGAACGAGGGCCTGTACTGCAAGTCCGATGGCAAGGGAGGATCGAACTGTGCGCCCATCCTGCCGCCAGGAGGAAGCTGCGCCGACGATTCGATGGCTTGCGGCAGCACCGGCTACTGCGATTCCACGGGCGGTACGCCGAAGTGCAAGGTCGCAGGCACGATCGGGCAATCGTGCGCGACTCTCGGCACCCGATGCTTGAGCTCGCTGGTCTGCGCCCCGAGCGGCAAGTGCGCGGATCAAGGCTTCGCTTTCGACACCAGGTGCAGCGGTACTCCGCCGTTCCCGTATTAAATTGGGCAGCGACGCGGAATTCGCTGGTAGCGGAGGACGTGGCGCACCTGATGGGCGATGAGCGTGCCGTGATGATGGCCACCGACCCACTGCATCTGGTGGACTACACGGCCGACAACCACCCGGCTTGGACGGCGAATGGTCCCGTCATCCCGAAATGCATCCCCGGAGCCGCGGCATGCACACAGTGCCTTCGCAGGCGCCAGAAGGGCCGCAGGGATCGATGCCGCTGGCATGAGGGTCGCAATGGGCGCCTTCCAAGAGCCACGGCTGGCACGTTCCGGATGGGGCATCGCAATAGCTCGTGACCGGATCGCAGGTGTTGTATCCATCTATGACGACACAAGGTCCTGTCGATGGTTTGTGTACACAAGTATGGCTACCTGTCCTGTCGCAAATGAGGTCGCTGACCTGGTACTGGCCGCCACACTGGAATAGCGAGGTACAGGTGTCCCCCAACCCTGCGGGCCGCATGCACGTGGCTTCCAATATTGAACTGTCATCCTGGGTAACGCAGGCAAGGCCGGCTGGGCAGGCGGCGTACATGGCAGCAGGACCGCATTTTTCGCCTTCTGCTGCGTCGGGCTCGCACGCAGAGGTAAACGGTCCACCACCTTGGCAAGAGAGCCCCGGCGCGCACAGGACCGGCTGACCGCAGGCGTCGCCCGCGGTCGCTCCGGGGGAAATCAAATCCTGGCACCGCCCGACACTCCAAAGCCCTGATCCGGACGTAAAGTCGCCCGAACAGTACTGTTGGGCGGGGCAGTCGTCGTTCGTGCGACAGCTCGGCGCAGATATTGGCGTGCATCTGCCCTTGCACACCAAGCTCGAGTCGCCAACACAAGAGGCGCCCGGCGCGCATTGCACGTCGTTAATGCAGACGCCTCCGCTTGGGACACTACCCGAGAACGCGGCCCTACATGACGTGGGGACGCTGGGCAGGTTCACGAAATCGATGTCGCAAGCCAGGTCGGACAGTGTAGCCAAGCAAGACGCTGCCTGGGTTGCATTGAACTGGGCCGTGCCTTCCGCCACCGCGACCACGGCCGCGGTCGCCATGTTGAAGTCCACGGCAGCGAACCGAGGATCACCGTATGCCTGGCAGATGTCTTGATTCGGGAATTGGCCACAGCGAACAGCCCACGCGCAGTACGCGGAAACCAGATCCGCCACCCAGGTAGAAACAGGCCCCGTGGCGCTGGTCACGCCACCGCTGCCTGTCGCTCCGGGACCGCTGCTTCCTATGCTCTTTGTTCCGCCCTGTCCCCCCGTTGCGCTTGTCGTCGCAGTCGAATCAGTTCCACCAGTTCCAGGAATGCCACTGGTGGAAGTCGTTCCGCCAGTCCCCGGCACCCTCTTCGTTAAAGGCCGATCGCCGCAGGCTGCGAATGACAGAGCAGCGAACAGTCCTGCCGCCAACATGGCGTTGCTAGTCGAATGGTCAAGCTTCAAACACGGCCGCATCGGCATGAAGGACATGGTGGAGATGGTACCAGGTGTGGGAGAGATTGTGCTCGTAGAGCTTCGCAGGCTGCGGGCAGAAGAATCGATCGATGCCAGGCAGGGCCGCGGCTGTAGCTTCAAGGCACCATGCCGCATGGGATGCAGGCCCAACTCCCATTGGGCTGGTGGGTGCAGGCACTGTCTCCGGCACACTCGCAGTCGTTCGTGCAGGTGTCGTCTGCCGTACGGCAGAAGTAGCCCGCGCCACAACTCTGGCCGCACCAACATGGCACCTCCGTCGTTCCCGCATAGCAGTGCGTTGCCGTATCACAGGCCACGGTGCACATTCGAATGCAACCGGTGAGCTGGCTTGGTGAGCAGTAGCCTCCGGGGCCGCAGTCGTTGTCAACGCGGCAGTTGCTGCGGCTGAGGCACCAGTTGGTGTCGGTGCTCGATGCTGAGTCGCGACAGTTGCAGGGTACGTTGCCCGTGCAGTCTGAGTCCTGGAAGCACGCGTCGTAGGAGCACACCATGTAGCAGCCGCCTCGAAACGGAAGACATCTTCCGTTGATTCCGGCGGTGCAATCCGAGTCCTGTTGACAGTCTCCCCCGGGCGAGGGACCGCCGTCGGGGGCGCACATTGCTGGAACCCCTCCTGGAGCTCGGTCGTTCGGGCAGGCTGGACCTTCTGTGGGGCGGTGGTTCTGGGGAGCGCCCGTTCCGCAGGCCTGGAAGTCGGGAGGGCCGTCTTCGGAACCGGTGTCGCCACCCCCATCGTGGGCACCCGCCCGTAGGCCAATGGTTGAGCCACAGTCTGAAGCCCAGACGCACGCAAAGGCGAGCACAGTCGCGATGTTGCACGGGTGATTCAAACCTGCCACGCCTATACGATACGTCTCCTGGTGGCAGCCGGTCCCGGAAACTTCACTCGGTGCCCTTGCGTGAGTGATCCAAGTCCATGTGGGAGCTCTCTTCACTCTTCAAGGCAGATGCAGCGAGGCGATGATCTAGCGCTTGGCCGCGGCCAAATCGGCGCGCAGTTCCTGGGCGTTCCGGCGCGGGCCGTAGCCGGGCGTATCGCGCTGGATGCGCCAGCTTTCGCTAAGCGGGCCTGCGTCCACGACGTCGAAACCAAATCGGTCGATCATCGCGGCGATCTCGGCCTTGGCCTTGGCATCGTTGCCTGCGATGACCAGGGCCCGTCGGCTTTTCGTGCCGGCCGGTAGGCCGTGCGTGGTCAGCTCGGCGGCATAGATGTGGTTGAAAGCCTTCACCACCTTCGACGTCGGCAGATGCGCCTGCAGCAGTTCCGAGGTGGTGATCGATTCGCTGTCCAGCTCGGGGATATGCCCGTCGCGCTCGGGATAGTAGTTGTTGGTATCGATGACGATCTTGCCCGCCAAGGGCTCGACGGGAATCGTGCGGTAGTTCTTCAGAGGTATCGTGACCACCACGATGTCCCCGGCCTTGGCCGCCCCAAGCGCGGTGTCGGCGCACGCCTTGGGCCCGAGCTCGGCCACGAGACCGGCCAGCGTCTCGGGCCCGCGCGAGTTGCTGATGACCACGTCGTAGCCATTGGCCACCGCCAACCGCGCGACCTGACTTCCGATGTGCCCTGCTCCTATGATTCCGATGGTTGACATGGTCGTGATCGTAGCTCCTGGTTTGCGTTGTGCAAGCTGCGGGTCGGGCAGGGCGAATGATCCGGCCTTGCATGGCCACCTGAGGGTGGCATCCTAGGACAAAAATGGGCGACGGGGCTTTCGATGGAGACTCAAGATGCGATCTTATTCAATGTTCATTGCGGCGTGGGTGAGCAGTTCATGGCCGGCGGCAGCCATGGCGGCTGATGAACCGCTGACCTGCGCCCAAGCTTACGAGAGGGCGCAGGGAGAAAGGACGACCGGTCAACTCAAGGCCGCGATCGAGCATCTCAAGCGTTGCGTGGACGCGAAATGCGCCAAGTTTATCCGCAAGGATTGCGTGCAGTGGATGCAAGATGCCCAGCGCGCTCTGCCCACCGTCGTCTTTTCAATTCGCGAAGGTGGAGATGAAATAACCGACGTCGAGATCCTGTGCGATGACAAAATGCTTGTCAGGAGGCTAGACGGTGAACCGATCCCTGTCGATCCCGGCCTTCACGACTTCACTTTCAACGTCCCGGGTCTTGTTCCGGCGGAGCGCCAGGTGCTCATCCAGGAAGGCGAACGCAATCGAATCATCAAGGTCGAAGTCAGATCGCCCGAGAGTATCGCGCCGCCGTCGCCGTCGCCATCGCCGCCGCCGCCATCGCCGCCGCCGCCCGCCATCGCCGCCGTCGCCGCGCCGCCGCCATCGCCGCCGCCATCGCCATCCTCGAACGCCGAACCCACGCTGTCTGCGAAGCCCAATCCACCGCTGGCCGAGTCCAGCCCGCCATCGCTTGCGCACGCCTTGCCTTATGGCCTGGCGGGCGTTGGCGCTCTTGGCGTTGCGGGGTTCGTCGTGCTCGCCACGCTCGGGGCGAGCCAGAAAGGAGATCTTGAACGGTCCTGCTCACCTTTCTGTCAGACGGGACAGGTCGACAGTGCGAAGACAAAATATATTCTGGCGGACACATGCCTGGGCGTGGGCCTCGTCTCATTGGGGGTCGCTACGTACCTGCTCGTGAAGAGACACGGCCAAAGCTCCAGCACCCGTGACGCCGCAACCTCGGTCAGCTTTATTCCTCAATCCTCGGGTTCGGGCGGCGTGCTCGAGCTTTCAACCGCGTACTGACCATGCGCAACGGAGACAACTCGTGACGTCGGTAGCATCCACTCCCCGAACTCTGTCGTGCGTTCTTGCCATGCTGGCTGGCTTGGCCTGCGTCCAATTGGGCTGCGATCCGAGCTCTCTCGACTATCTTGCGAATGGCCACAGGCAAGATGGCGAAGTGAGTGACATCGCGAACACGGACGCGAGCGCCACAGATGCACGAAGCGCTGACGCCGCGATCTTCGATGCGCTGAGATTGGACGCATTGGCAGCTGGCGGTTCCGGCGGAACCAGCGCGGACGGCCCGCAAGGCGGAGTGACAACACGGGATGCTTTCGTCGCCGACAAAGCCACGGGTAGCGGCGGTGAGAAGGCTTCTGACGACGGCGCCGGTGGCTCGGGCGGAAGCATACCGTCAGCGACCGATGCCGAGGCCGACGTGCCCGCCGTTGCCGATGCACCGGCCGTCACTGATGCCCCGGCTGTCCCCGATCTTTCCCAAGTCGCCGATGCAAAGGCGGCGTCTGATACGATTTCGGACACGCACCCCACCGACGGCCGAGACGGCGCAAGTGTCGCCGATAGCGCAGACGGGACAGGCGGGGGCAACGGTCCGGATGTCGCTGATGGGGCTGATCGAGCGGGCGACGCCTCCGATCCGAGCCAAGTCGGTTACTGGAGCTTCAACGAGACCGTCGCCGGTTCCTACGCCGACCCATGGGGCGGCAACGCCGCGACCGGCATGGGTGTCGCCGTCAACCCCAATGGGGCGTGGGGGAATGCGGTGAGGCTGGGCACGGCTGCGGTGTCGCCGGCCACCGCTTATCTGTCCCTCCCGACCAATGCAGACGTCATTACCACCTCCTACACGGTTGCGCTTTGGGTCTACCCCAACGACTTTGCCAACGCGACGACCGACCAGGCCTTGGTTACATGGGACGGCGGCGGAATCGACTGCGACGCCAACCACAAGGGCTTCCGTTTGCGCATTTCTGGGGGCGGTCACTTTACCGCCGACCCCAATTGCGGGGCGTTCGTCGCCCAGAAGGTCACGCCTAGCGATGTTCAGGGAAAGTGGAGCTTTCTCGCGGTGACGATAACAGGCGCGTCGTGGACGCTCTATCTTTACAACCAAGGCGCGTGCACCACTCCTATTAGTAGCTTCCCGAAGACGGCCAACATATCCGGCTTCACCGGATTTGCCTCAAGCGGCACGTGGCACTTCGGTGCCAGTGGCACCGACCACCAGCTCGGCTTCAACGGAAGCATTGATGAAGTGCACTTATGGAACCGGGCCCTGAGCCAGACCGAGATAGTCAGCCTTTGCACTTGTAATCTGACATCATGCCCGTAGGGGGCTCGCTAACCGGCTTTGCGCGCTGGTCGCCGTTGTCCCCGTAGAGCGATCCGGGTGGTTCAAGCAACGATCTCTAGTTGCTCGAAGGAATTGACATGGCCGACGTGCGCGCGTCCGAGCGATGGGAATCGGCCGCCACGCGCAAGCGCGATGACAGAAATTTTAGCTTCGCGGTCGATTTCCTCAGCTATCCGACAGGAGTTGGCACATGACACGGGAGGGGGAGCGCTCCGCCATCGCCATGTTCGAGGCGACAGCGCCGGACACTTCGGGGAGCGTCGCTCGTGCCGGTCCCCCACTACTCGGCCACAACTTCGTGCGCGCCGGGACGGCCCGGTGACCTACCGCAAACGCGTCCAGCCGGTGCGGCGGGCGACGTCGCGGAGGGTTTCGCCCACGTTCCAGGCAAAGCGAACGCCCGCCAGCTCGATGGTCGAGAGCTGCTTCTCGGCGCGCCGTCGGAGCACGTCATCGCTTGGTTTTGCTTTTGGCCTTCGCCCTACGCTGAATCGCGTAGCCAATTGCCACGGCTTGTTTGGGTGGCTTGCCCGCTGCGATCTCGGTCTTGATGTTTTGGTTTCGCGCGGTCTTGGACGGTGAATTGATGAGTGGCATGAAAAATCAAACTTTCAGCAGGACCTTGCTGATACCGCCCGCTTCGGCAAGC
>OCTA010003465.1_pt1 | contig 13980 bp, 13 predicted proteins | sample 1538991 | NCBI WGS metagenome assembly OCTA01 (sample SAMEA3539302, study PRJEB22396) | soil metagenome | biome: tundra; feature: field; material: soil | place: USA | collected 2010-05 | depth 0.15 m
CTTGGGGCGTTGTGGCGCTCGGGCTCGGCGTGCTCTGCTGCGGAGCGTTTGTCTTCGGCTTTGGCTGGCTCTGGTCTTGAGTTATCATCGCCGTCGGCACGGCTTCAGCGAACTGCGAAAGTCTCGAAGTTAGCCAATTGCGCGCGGCCCTCGCCCCGCCAATCACATCACAGGGCCGTAACGTCACCGACTCACGGATCTGCCTGCGACCCGTTGGATTCCCGACGAATCGGGGGCTACCGATATTCGTAGATAACGCCCTTGACGAGGTTAAAAGGCGCCGGCTGGGCGACGATTTTCTGGCCCCTCATTCTCCGAGTGGCTGCCGACGCTGATCTACACTACGGCGTCACTCGCGGGTAGGGCGGTCCACTCCCCAGACTTGGTCCGCGTGGGGCCACAGTACGAGCAGATGTATCACTCCCAATCCCTTCGGCAGCCAGTGTTGGTAGGCGCTTGCGGACCCTCACCGAACGGCAATCGTCACCTTGTTTGAGTCCAACCCTCCAATCGAGAGCACAAGCGGCACTGCGTCCGAGACCGGCGTATCGGTAGGCACAACGATATTCACTTGATAGACGCCCACCAGGGTGGGAGCCAGACCAGAAAACGAAACTGTAGCGGCGACGCCGCCGATCGTCGCTGTCGGAGTGGTGCTGGTAGTCGCGCCGACAGAGGCGGCGCTGGCACTACCGGTTAACGGTTGAGCGGCCACTGGCCCCAAGCCCGTACAGTAGACCACAACGGTTTCGCCGCGATTTACGGGCCGAGAGCCGGGGAACATTCCCAGCGGCGCTGCGATCACTCCGGTGTTGCCGATTGCGACAACGCCCTGGCCGGTGCCCTGCTGATTCGTCGAGAACAGACCCGGACTGTATGGCGCCAGCGGAGTCTTCACCGGGTTACTCACCATGCCGTTGGCGAGTATCGTGATGGTAACCTGCGACTGCCCCTGTAAGTACCAGGGAACCTGGAAGTTGATCTGCTGCGAGGAGACCGCGAACAGAGGCACGGCCAGGCCGTTGATCTGAACGGTCACACCGGCGAGGGTGGCAGGCAGCGGAAGACTCGTGGCGGCAACGGTCGAATCTGTAAAGTTCGATCCGAACACCGACGCGATCGATCCCGCCACAGCCAGTTGCGTGGCGGATGCCGCAGCGTTTACCACTCCGCCGGAGCTAATGGCGGGCGCCGGCGTGAAGGCGCCGGTGGTGATGGTAAACGTCAGGGCGTTAGACGTGCCGCCGCCCGGCGTTGGATTCACGACCGTGACCGGCGCTGTCCCGGCCGTCGCGAGGTCGCTGGCGGGAATCGTCGCGGTCAGGCGTGTTGCGCTCGAGAACGACGTCGTGCGGCTGCGGCCGTTCCACAGAACCGTAGATCCTGACGCAAAGCCCGTACCGGTCAGGGTAAACGTAAAGCCGGGCCCGCCGGCAGCCGCGCTCGAGATCGAAAGCGAGGTCAGAGCCGGGAGTTGGAAGGCCAGAAAATTCAGCGTTTCCGGGAGGGTGCTCGGAGCTTCGAAGAGGTTCGGCACGTTGAAGACCTTCGCCACGGAAGCACTCGGGTCGGGGATGCTGGCTCCGCCGGAGGCCACGAAACCGGCCACCTGCGCTTGCGCAGCAAGTGCCACGGGGGCGTTCACCGCATTCCCCACGTCGAGCAGGATCGTGTGCGGATTGATCGGCACGGCCGGATTAGCCGCATAAGCGAGGTCGGTACGGTAGACCCGGGTTGAATCCTGCATGCCGGCCGCGCGCACCATTGCCGTCTCGGTGGGATTGGGGTTGGTGCGATCGCCGATGGGGAACTGCCACAGCACCTTCTTCGCGGGAACGCCTGCCAGCGGCGACAATTTCAGGTGCGGCGCGAAGTACAAGCCTTCGCCGGCCGTACTCAGCCACTCGACCTTCTCGAAAGCTTCCTGAACTTCGATTGCGCCTTTCACGTCATTCACCCGCACCGGTTCGTTGCGCAGGGGCCAGTTGCCGTCGAACGTGCTCCCCGCGTTGAGCAACGTGGGCGCGACCGCCCCCAGGTACTGAGCGAGGCTCGGGATGAAACTCGGGCTCATTCGGGTGATTGTAGTATTGGTGCCTGCGGCTCCTGCCAGCGCAGCTACAGGAATAGATGGGTCCACCGCGCTGAAAGTGGTGCCATACTGCCCTCCCAGCGAGTGCCCGACGTAAGCCATCCGCGACCCGTCCAGATCGACACTGCCGTCCCCATCCAGATCCACGCCGGCCCGCAAGGTGCGCGCCAGTTGCATGAGATCGACGGTGGTTTGCTGGATGCAGTCCCGGCCGCCGACCGGCAGCGGAATCAGGATCTGGCATCCGTCGCCCGCGGCGATGGCGCCGCTGCTACTCTGCGAAATGCCGCGACCCGGCGCAGGCACTTCGAGCTGTCCCTTGGCTCCGCTGAAAGTCACGCTGCTGCGCGGCCCGAACCCGTGTCCGACGGCGTCGATGCCGAGGACCGCATAGCCCGCGGCGGCAAAGGTGGAGGCGACTGCGAGGGGCGACGAGAAGCGGTCACTGCTGAAACCGTGTCCGAAGATGACGACGGGGTAGCCTCGAGCCGGTTTGGGACTATTCGGCAGGAAGACGTTGAATTGGATTTGTTCGGTGTGCGTCGCCGGCGCCAGGGCCGCAGCCGTGCCCGGCATGTCGATGGTCTGCCCGGCGTTCAGATAGTTGGGTGACGCGTAAGTGGCGAACGCGATGCGCGAGATGCCCTGAAGGATCGCGAACGGCAACGCGCTGTCCGTGAAGGAATCGGTGCCCGTTTGCTGATGCCAGACGGCAACCGGATTGCTGGCGAGATCCACAACCGGCCCCGCTTTGAACGCAGGATCCGTCGCTGCCAGAGCGTCGCGGGCGCGCTCAAGCCATGCCGTCGCGCTTGCAGTCGTGAAAACGGTGGCCGCAGCCACGCTGGAGGAAGAGATGCCAGCGCGCGCGATCACGGCCATATCGGCCGCCTGCGGGCATCCGGCCTGGGTGGGGTTGGCCTGGCACGCAACGTAAGCGGGAGCGGCAGCCACGGCGTCGCCGGCCGCATCTTTAACCGCGATCGTGACAACCAGGGCGTAGCGCCGGTGCTGATCCAGGGAGGAATCCGGCTTGGCAAATGCGGTTAACGTCGCAGGATCGTAGACGACTTCGTTGATGCGGATCGTGTCACCCGTTTTGTTAAGGCCGATCTCGTCGGCCGTCAGGTTGTCGAGCGCCACGAAGAAGATGCCGTTAGGAAGCGTGGCCGGATTCACGGCGGACGAGAAGCGAACCCGAATCCGGGGTTGCGGATTGAATCCATCGAGCCGGTTCAAAGCCGGCTGAAGGATACATCCGAATCGGTCCGCGGCACAGTCCGATGCGGGCAGATTCACGCGGCGCCCTGTTTTCTGTGCACTGTCCGCCACCGTCAGGGAGTCGGAGGGATAAGGTCCCGAAGCAGGATCCGAGGGGACAAACACTACGGTGACGCCTGCCGCGTACAGGCATGTCGTGGCGAGTAACGACACGGCAATCCAGATGAACGTTCCGATTCGCATAAGCTGTTTTCGTTTGGGTACCCGAGCGAGTGCAATACTCGGGAGCATTCACTTAGGTGTCTCACCCACTGTGGCGGGCATCAGATGACTCTACCACAGTCCGATCGAAGCACGATCCCGGCGTTTTGGAAATCGATCCGCCTTGTGCAAAGCATTGGCCTAGGCCACCTGAGTTCGAACAGCGTCAACGGCGGGAACCCGATGCCATGATCCTACCCCGACTCCTGAAGGCACGCTGTTGCCGGAACGGATTAGTAACGGGAAGACTTCTCGCCAATGGCCCGAAGCGGCACTCCCTGGGATAGATCCTGCCTGGTCGCGAAGGGGCGGATAATCAGCGCGCCAACTGCCTCCAGCGCGACCACAAACCCGGTGAGGTGGGTCTTCGCGGGCCAGTCCGGTTCCGGGCGCCCAAACCACTCTAGAAAGAATCCAAGCACCAGCTGCGGGGAGTGAATCTATCGCGCAAGAATGCGGCGCACGGCAGGTGAGCTCGGCGGTTGTACTGGCCAGATGTAATACACTTGGGGACATAAATGACCACGAATCCCAACTCGGTAGCGGATCCGATCAAGAGGTGGCGAGTACTAGGGGGCGGCTTGGCTGCCGGCCTCATCGTCAACGCATTCGAGTATGGTGGCCACCGTGTGTATCTGGATGACGCCTGGACAGCGGCGTTTCGTGCGCTCGGGAAGACTCCGACCGGCTGGTCGGCATTCATCCCGGCCAACTTCGTGATAGGGATTCTGCTGGTCTGGTTGTACGCGCGCCTCAGGGCTGCGTATGGTAGCGGCCCTAAGACTGCCTTGAGATCGGGGCTGGCCGTCTGGGTAGTCTTCTGGGTAATTCCACTGTCGGCCTTCGTGCCGATGGATTTGTTCCCCACCAGCCTGGTGGCCATGGCAATAGCACTGGGCGTTGTGGACGTGGGCTTGGCGGTGTTGCTGGGGGCGTGGCTCTACCAGGAGAGGTCCTAGAGTGCTCGAACTGGTCGGCCTACAGCTTCACAATCGGGAACTGGCCTGGCCGCGCGGATGCGCCTTTTGGCCGATATGACTAACACTACTCGGAAATCTGCTGACCGATCGGGCGGCAGACTGCGCGGTAACCGTGGCATGTTGCGATTGCACCTGTTTGAGTTCGGCGATCAGCCGTGGTTTCCACAACTTCTTCGCGATGCCGAGACAGCATACCTCGCAACGAGCTATCGATTGTGGCCGCGGCTGGTGCAACGATGGGCGGAGTTGATCTCGACAGTTCTTCATGCTGGCGAGCCGGCGGAAATCCTCGACCTGTGCTCGGGCGGCGGCGGCCCAATACTAACCATCGTCGAAGAGCTCGAAACGCTTGGACACCCGGCCCGCGTGAGGCTCACGGACCTCTACCCGAATCCGAAAACCAGCTCGAATCCGAGCGTAGTGTGGTTGCCCGTTCCGGTGGACGCGACGCTGGTGTCCGGGGACCTCGTGGGCGTGCGGACGATGTTTTCGGCGTTTCACCACTTTCGCCCGGATGCCGCCACAGCGATCCTAAAGGATGCCTTCGATCGCCGGCGCGCCATCTGCATCTTCGAAGCGGGGGGCCGCACGTTGCTGGCAGCTGGCACAATGATTGCGGTGGTGCCACTGGCTGTACTCGCGCTGATGCCCTTTTCACGGCCGTTCCGCTGGGCCCACATGGCGTTCACCTACCTGATCCCGCTGATGCCGTTAATCGTGTTGTGGGACGGCTTGGTCTCGTTATTGCGCATTTACTCGCCCGAGCAGATGAATAACTTGACGGGGGGCCTTCAGGCGCCTGACTACGCGTGGGAGATCGGCGGGATCCACGTGGCGGGCATTCCGGGCGAACTGCCGTATCTCATCGGCCGACCGATTCGGTAACCCTTGGCGACTTTCAGCGGGTGACGTCCCGCAATGAAACATGAAACTATCAACACGGGAAACGAGCCATCCATCCGATCCGCGAATCCTCAATCGCCGCACACTACAACGGGACCATCAGCGTTTGGCGCAAGTCCTTCGCGCGGGGATGACCGTTCTCGATGTGGGTTGCGGCGCGGGGGCCATTACCGCTGATATCGCAGGAATCGTTGGTCGAGGCGGAATGGCTGTAGGGCTTGATCGCGACGATGGGATCCTGGCAATCGCCAGGCAAGAACATCGCGGTACTGATAATCTGAGGTTCGATAGTGGAGACATCCTGACACTCGATTTCGAAAGGGATTTCAAGAACGGCTTCGATATTGTCACCGCGGCCCGGACGCTCCTGTGGATAAGCGAGCCGGACCGGGCAATCGGACAGATGAAAAGAGCCGCGAAGGCTGGTGGCTGCGTCATGATCCTTGACTATAGTCTCGAGGATACTCGTTGGGAACCGGACCCACCGGCGGATTTCAAACGCTTCTTCAGGACGTTCTTGGACTGGCGGACAGCGAACGATTGGGACAACCGAATGGCAGAGCATCTTCCGGAACTCTTCCATACGGTAGGTCTGACCGCGGTCGAGATCCACTCTTGCGATGAGATAGTTCAGCGCGGTGAGTTGGACTTTTTCGACGCATACGCATCCGGCATTTGGCGACATGTGATCCAGAGTCTTGGCCCACAGTTGGTGCATGGCGGTTTCCTTGAGGAATCGGAACGGTGTCGCGCGCAAGAGGCCTACGAACGCTATGTGCAGACGACGCTACAACGGCAGACCCACTCAATGTCAACTGTGGCTGGAAGAGTTGTAGAGTGAGGCCCATCCGTATCCTTGCCTTTCAAATACCGACAAGATGGCCGGCCAGACTCGCCGGGTAGCCGTAGGGAACGAGCGGCGGAAGTAGCCCCTGCCTTGTCGCGAAGCGTTTACCGATCTATCCGCTCTGGAGTGACACAGGCGCACCGAGAAATGAGGCTTTCTGCCCCGCCGAAGCCCAGGGCGGCAAGGGCGAGCTGCTACCGATATTGTCCCTTAACGCTCGCCATGCTCCTTTTTCTGGCCGAGCCGCCCACGGCACCGCCCCGCCGCTCTCTCCGAGTGGGCGACTTAATCCTGCCGAAGGTTGAAGCCGGTTCGAGATCCAGACGGTAGCGTAACCCGGTCGGCTTATGTTAGCCTCGCTGGGTTGGAGGCTTGCTTGAAGATAACTCCCATCATCCTGACCATGCTCTGGGCAACGGCGCAGGGGTTCGCGGCGTCATGCGAGGGCCTGACATCGCTCGCGGTCCCCCAGGCGAAGATCACCACCGCACAAGTGGTCGCGGCGGGAGCGTTTACGCCTCCCGCCGGCCGTTCCGACCCCTACCGGGCCGTGCCCGAATTCTGCCGCGTGGCAGCGACCCTGACCCCATCCAGCGATTCCGATATCAAAGTGGAGTTTTGGCTGCCCACCACGGGGTGGAATCGTAAATTGCAAGTAGTGGGCAACGGCGGATGGGCCGGAACGATCAGCTACGCGGCGCTTGCCGAGGGTGTCCGCGGCGGATACGCTGCGGCGTCCACCGACACGGGACACTCCACGCCGGGCGGCGCGTTCGTTGCTGGGCACCCCGAAAAGCTGATCGATTTCTCCTGGCGCTCCGAGCATGAGATGACCGTGAAGGCGAAGGCCATTGTGCAGGCGTTCTACGGGTCCGCCGCGCGCCGGTCTTATTGGAACGGGTGCTCCACGGGCGGCCGCCAGGCGCTCAAGGAAGCGCAGATGTTTCCGGAGGATTTCGACGGCATTATCGCGGGCGCGCCGGGGAATCGGACAGCCCTGGGGCTCTGGATTGCGCACGCCCTGCTGAAGGATCCGGCCAGCTACATCCCGCCGGCCAAGTATCCGCTGATCCACCAGGCGGCCCTGGCGGCGTGCGACGCCGCCGACGGGCTCAAGGACGGATTGATCTCCGACCCGACCCGCTGCAAGTTCGACCCGGGCGTGCTCTTGTGCAAGGCAGGCGATGGCGCCGATTGTCTGACCGCGCCGCAGGTGGAGGCAGCGCGCAAGGTCTACGGTCCCGCCAGGAATCCGCGCACCGGAAAGGAACTGTTCGGTACGCTGGCGCCGGGCAGCGAGCTTGGCTGGGCCGTCATGGGCGGCGGGCCGGAGCCGTACGCGCCCATCCTCGACCAGACGAAGTACGTGGTATTCCAAGACGCCGACTGGGACTGGCGCATGTTCGATTTCGACAAGGACAACGGCCGCTTCGAGCGGCCCGAATACCTCATCATGAACGCCACCGATCCGCACCTAGAGAAGTTTGTGGCGCGTGGCGGCAAGCTGCTGATGTACCACGGCTGGGCCGATCAAAACGTCTCGCCTTTCAACACCGTCCAATATTTCCAGAGCGTGCAGGTCGCGCTGGGTCCCGCCAGAACCGACAAGAGCATTCGGCTCTTTATGGCGCCCGGAATGGGGCATTGCGGCGGCGGCGACGGACCCAACACATTCGACAAGATCGGCGCGCTCGACCGCTGGATCGATGAAGGCAAAGCACCCGACAGCATGATCGCGTCGCACAGTACGGGCGGCAAGATCGATCGGACGCGACCGCTGTGTCCCTACCCGCAGGTGGCGCAATACAAGGGCTCGGGCAACATCGAGGAGGCGGCGAATTTCACCTGCAACCTGCCGTAATTCGACTTGCCACCTTCACGGTCCGTCGGCGGTATTCCTTCAAGCGAACAAGACGAGGCAGGAGACGCCCGCAAGCTCCTCCGATCGCTAACAAGCATTCGCCCGGTTTTGCCGATGTGTTGGGGCCTAACCGGAAATGGTCTAAAATACGGGCGGGTTCTTGACGAGAGGAGAATACATGAGCGCCGCGCTATGGGACGTCTTTATTAGCCATGCCAGCGAGGACAAGGAGCGTGTTGCAAGGCCTTTGGCTGGTCTCCTCAAGGCTGCCGGACTACGTGTCTGGCTTGATGAGAATGAACTACGGCTCGGCGATAGCCTCCGGCGCAAGATAGATCATGGGCTTGCGGGTTCACGTTACGGTGTTGTTGTCCTGAGCCCATCATTCTTCGCCAAGGAGTGGCCACAGCGCGAGCTCGACGCTCTTTCAGCTCTAGGTTCAGGATCAGATAAGGTCATCTTGCCTATCTGGCACGGTGTGGACCAGAAGACTGTAGCGCGGCACTCACCTACTCTGGCCGACAAGCTTGCTGTCAGCACAGACCGAGGCTTGGATCAAGTAGCGCTGGCGATAATCGGCGTCGTAAGCGGCTCACAGCGCGATGTCTTGCGGAACTACGACAAGGATGCCCCGCCGCCCTCATCTGAATTCGAAGACCCAAGCTCCTTCATAGGCAAGTCGCTCAACGGCTACGAGTTGATTGAATTTGTTGGCTCCGGAGGCAGCGGGCTGGTTTTTCGTGCGATGCACGACGCCACCGCAAGAGAGACCGCGGTGAAAGTGTTTTACCCGGTGCGCGGATCGCTGTCTCATATCTCCGAACTCTTGGAACGAGGCTTTCGAGCGCTGTCAGCGCTGCGACATCCAAATATTGCCGGCGTTTTTGAATTCAATACGGCACGGGTGCGTGGATCGCAACTTTCGTACCTCGCAATGGAGTTCATCAGGGGACTGCCGCTAGACGATTGGAGTCGAGAAATCCACAGCCGACCCGACGCGCTCGACTACCGGCTAGACGCCGCTGTACAGCTAGCCGATGCCCTATGCACAGCCCACCATACAACTTACACCGACCAACTCGGGTTTGAAGTGCAGGGTGTGCTTCACGGTGACCTTAAACCGGCGAACGTGCTTGTGGCCGACAATAGCCAGGTGAAGTTGCTCGATTTCCTCTTGGTTGACATTCAGCGACTACTCGATCCTCGTGTTGTGCCGCCCCAGTATCTGCACGATGGCGGGAGGAAACGGCGGTTGACGCAGGCGTTTGGCACACCCGGGTTCATGGCGCCTGAGCAAGAGAACCACGGTCTCGTCACGGTCAAGACCGACATCTTTGGGCTCGGGATGACGTTCGCTCATCTTTTCGCCCCAATAAGCGACAGCCCACTTGCGAGTGTATTCATGGGTGACGGCATCCCGGCCGCGTTGGCCAGCCTCATAAAGGAGATGGTTGCCGATTCGCCGACGACTAGGCCCGATGACATGAAAGCGGTATCAAACCGATTGAACTGCATTCGCACGACAATTCGTGGCCAGCAAGGGTTGCTCGGTCGGGTCCGAAGGGCCTGGCGACAAGGAAAGTGAGAGGCCGTTCCCCGTCGGCCGGCGTCAAATCTGCGATTGCTCACTGGGCGCTGTGCGACATCGAGCCGGGCGACTTCTCTCGTCCCGGCAGATCCCGCTCCTCAGCGATGATCAGCATTGCGCAGAACTCGTCGGCGCGAATCTCGTCAAGGCCGATCTGAACCCCAAGTTTCAGCGCGCCCATCAGGTCGAGAGCGCGCCGGATGAGCAGACCCTTCTCTGCGCACTGGGCGGCGTCCAGTCGGTCCAGCGGGCAGTGGTCGCACCGCTGATCATCGTCCTCCGGAGCTTCGGGGCACAAGCCGGGATCGCACAGTTCCTCCCGGCGCAGGGCCCAATGCACCAGGATGTCGGTGGCGGCCTGCGCGAGTACATCGACGGCCGAGGCGATCTGCGCGCGGATCGAACGAACGCCCATGTTCGCGTTGGCCATACCCACCCACGATTACCGGCCTGAAGACGTTCCAGGACGGCGCGGAATTCGGGGCGGGGAACAAAGCCGCCACGGGCCTGGTGCCCCTGCCTAACCTCGGCGCGGTCAAGTGGCGCAAGGCAGACAACTCCGGCGATCTCGGGATGGCGCTGAACGGCAGTAACCACGTGGCGATGGACGCCATCATCGACTTCGCGGCGGGCCAGACGTTCGGCGCGTTTTCGTACCCGGACGCCACGACCACCAGCAAGGGCATCGTCCAGGTCGATCCGGTCGGCGGGCTGGCGGTGGCGGCGGGGGTGGCCTCGTTGGCGGCGACGGGCGTGGTGGCAGGGACATACCCGAAGGTCACCGTGGACGCCAAGGGGCGCGTCACGGGCGGCACAACGTTGGTTTCTGACGACCTCCCCGCCCACCCATGTGGCAACCGATATCCTTTCCGGAGCGCTGCCGTTCACGATCCAGAAGGCGGGTACAGCCACTGGGACGCGCCGGGCGTTGAACCTGATCGAAGGCGCGAACCTAACGCTGACGGTCGCCAAGAATAGCTACCGATATTGTCCGATATCGCTCCTCATGCGCCGGTTCAATGGCCGCGGCTACGCCAGCTTTTTCCGAGTGGACGACAAAACGCCCACTCTCCGGTAGCCGGACTCTACGGGCCGTACTGAAATATTTCCTGGCTCGAGGCTGCTTGCATTTGAGCGAGTCGTAGACAACGTGGGCGCTACATCGCAGCACCCGCTTCGGGGATGTGGCCGTTTACCGGGTGACGATTTCATCCAGGCGCAGACGCTCGATACACGAGATGTACTCATTTTCGAACGAAAGCCTGCGATCACGGGCCCGGCGGTCGGGATAATCCACGTCGGATTTCGACCTCAGTCCGGAAGACATTCACGCCGCCAACGCGCGGACGTTCGAGCGGCTGCCGGGAGCGTCGTCAGCCATGGTGAATTCTGTCCGGGAGAACCGTACGTTCCTGCGCGGTCCGGACGGGCACGAAGTCGAGATTGCCAACTCCAATTGACCCAGTCGACTCTCAACCCTGATGTACCCGAGTTTGAGCGGAGGGCGGGATTCATACGCGAGTGTCCGCCATCGCCAGACGGAGTTCAGCGTTATTGCGCGTGCTCACATCGCGAGCTTCGTCACACTTCTGGCGACCTATATTCCCGCGCGCGGCGGGCGTCCAGAGTAGATCCCATGTACATCGCGTGGTGGCGTTGGGATATGAAGTGATATGCTGCAATACGCATGGGGCTCCGGAGCCGAGCACTCCAACGACTGCACAGGTGGGCGATCAAGATCGAGTTGCACGTGCGGACGCGGCCTTTGGATCTCTTCCAGTTGTGCACGCTTCTTTTCCAACACGATCTGACGACGGCCGGGCTTACGGCCATGCTGGGGGCGACGAGCAGCAGCCAGTGCCTGTTCGGCGGCCTTGTCAAGGCGTTCGATGCCAAAATGCTTCGGGGTGTACTGGCGTTTCTGAATCAATATTCGAAGTGCCGGTTCGAGCAGGTTGCCATTGACGAGGTCATGGGTCCGGATTTCTTGGCGTTTCTAGGGGAGCGGTCCAGTTCCATGGTAGTGGGCCGTGGGGAAGCTCCCAAAGGAAAACCGGGGAGGAAGGAGCCTGCCGAAATCGCTATCCGCTCCACCCGGGTCTTCGTGGTCCGACCGGAACACGACGCGGAATCGCCGAGTTCGCCCACGGCATTCCCGCTCGTGCTGGGCGGGTACATTTTCCTGCTGGATTCGCCCGGAGCGCTGCGCGGACCCGGCCGTTTCGTCTTCATGCACGAGCTCGGTCATATCGCCATGGCGGGGAACTTTTACGCGCTTCGCGCGCACGCGGGTTACGTCCCGTTTTTCCTGGTGGCGGTGTATGCCGCCGGGCAACTCGCGCCGCACGTCTCCGTGGGTTTTGTAGTGGGGTTTTACGTGTGGCTCTTGCGAACCTTCTTGAAGACCGCTTGGGAAGTATTCTCGGAATTTGCCGATGCCCACCACGAAAGCCAGGCGGATTTCTTTGCATTTGCAAATCTGCACGAAGCGGATCGCAAGAGCGCGGCTTCGTTTCTGCGACAATACCCGATTTCGGACATGAAGCTCACACCGGCTTTTGACGAGGGGAGGCGCAAGTTTCTCGCGGAGAATGTCGGCCTAATCGAAGCGGGCGAGGACCGGCTGGCGTATCATGTGGTATCGGCCGATACGCCCTTTTTTGTATGGATCGCGCTCGGTTTGACCGCCGTGCTCGGGCTATTCATGAGACGGCAGGATTTCGTATCGCTGGCGGCGGAGATGGCAATTATGGTTGGAACGCTGGCGTATCTTATTTTCGCCTGGTGGCGGGATCGCATTCTGCGGGGGCAGATCGAGGCGCGCCTCAAGGCCAGGCGAGTATGAAGACAACCAGAGAGGAGACCGAAGGTGATCGAGACGAGTGACGTTCTGCAGCAGGTGTTTCCCAATGAATGCATGGCGGTCGGTCCGGCAGTTGTGGACCGGATTGCCCAAGGGCAACCGATGACGGCTCCGGCCGAAGGCCGGCGAATGGATCTGACTCTCCTGATGCAGTTGTTATCGGGGGCCGTGAGTTTCATCAATGGCGTCATCGTGTTGTGGAAACATGTCAAAGCGGCGAAAGGCCGAAAGCCCAGCAAGCAGGAGCTCTTGGATGCGGTGCGGGAGAATCCTCCCACGGCCGGCGGCCTAACCCAGGCGCAACAGGACGAGATCATCGAGACCGTGGCTCAAAAGGCCGATTGATTGTCCGGCGTGGAAGTAAACGGGGTATCAGGCCGTTCCCGGCGGATTGCTCCCGGATCACGCGACTCGTAGGGAGCGACGGAGAATCGACAGTCGCGCCGATCACGATTCTCCGAGTCGGCGAGGATTGAGCTGTGGGCCGCCGAGCGGTTTGAAGTCGAAGACGTGAAGTGCCTGCCGGTGCGTAGAGCCCCGTCAGCTCCGAACGCTACTTTAGGAGGTGCACGACCGTCGTCTCAGTGTCGGCCGGATCCGGCGTCGGATCTCCATAGATGTCCCACGAGTGCCCGGCGGATTCCCTCCGGTTTGCTGCAATCCATTTGTCGATTCGAGGAATGCTGGTCTCCGTCAACGTACAGACTGTTTATCCCCGCAAGGTGGCCGCGGTGCGGCGCGAGGTCGAGCCGGGCGCGGTTGGCTCGGTGTGGGGGCCTGCCGTGGGCAAAGTCTGGGACTTCATTCGCAGCCAGCCGGGGTTTTGGACTGACGGCCACAACATCTTCCTCTACCACCACCCGAAGCAGCCGGGCGCGCCGATACTGTGCAATTCGGCGTCGAGGTCGCGCGCACATTTGAAAACGCGGGCGAGGTGTACGCGACCGAAACGCCAGGGGGCGAAGCCGCCGTCGCCGTCCACCGCGGGCCGTACAATCGCATGAACGAGGCGTACAACGCGATTCGTAAATCAAGATCGTAATCAGTGGCGGTTGCCTCCGGCATCCAGGCATGCCAGGTTGACGGACGATGGCGGCCGCGAAGCCGGCGCGCTCCGCCGCCAGCTTTGTCGATATCCAGCGCCCGCTTGACCTGCCATCGCTTCCCTCGCAAGCGGTCCCGTTCCGCTCACCCGCGAAGGCCGTCGATGGAACGGTGCCGGAATTTCCGTCCACATATGTCCCGTCCGAATCACGCGCTACTCGGACAGAGAGCGCCCGACGGGTCCCGAGTCGGCCCACTGCGGCTACCGATAATAACGAATATCGCCCGCCCCAGAACCGAGGCTGGGGCGGGGTTTCCTT
>OCTA010003467.1_pt1 | contig 13978 bp, 13 predicted proteins | sample 1538991 | NCBI WGS metagenome assembly OCTA01 (sample SAMEA3539302, study PRJEB22396) | soil metagenome | biome: tundra; feature: field; material: soil | place: USA | collected 2010-05 | depth 0.15 m
ACCACCGAGATCTACACTCTTTCCCTACACGACGCTCTTCCGATCTAGCGGGCCTGCGAGTTCGCCGATCGTGATCTCGGCCAGCTTGCTGGCGCCTCCGGTGCGTCCTTTGGCGCCGTTGCCGCCGGCGGTGGCGTCGCCGCCGTCACGCCCGTCGGCGGCACCTGGCACGACCGGGCGCATCAGCCGGGCGCCGAGCCATGTTGGCGCGGTCAGCGCGCCGTCGCCGTCGCCGCCGTCGATTCCGTCGCGGCCGGCTGGTCCGCTGGTTCCGTCGAACGGTCCGGCGTTGTAGTCGACAGAGAACGGAGTCGGCAGGATGGCGAGCTGGTACGGGACGGCACTCTCGCCGCCCTCGCAGATCAGCCGCTGGATGATGAGGACCAGCAGGTTTCCCCGCACGACCACGGTCGCGCCCGGCCCGAGGCGCAGGCTGCCGACGTTAACGACGTTCATGATGTCGTCGCGGTCGTCCAGGCCCCAGTGGTCGCCGCGGACCCTGAGATCCCAGCTCTCGCCCGAGCGTATGTCCCTGTGCCGGACGCTCAGGATCCGCGTCGGGAACGGCAAATGCACAGCGGCCCGCGCCCAGTCCTCGGTGTCGATCTCACCGCCGGCGAAGGCGGCGGCTTCCAGCCGATCGTGGACGCCCTGCCCGATGCTCCGGCGGACCTCGATGACCGGGTTGAAGAAGACCCGCTGGCGCCGGCGGCGCTGCTCGGGGGTGGCCGCGGACAGCGCGCGCATGTCGGCGACTGTCCGCACGCTCGGGTAGCTGACCAGCTCGGAATCGTCTCGGAGCTGGTCGACGTCATGACCGAACCGGCGCGCGTGACGACCGAACGCACGCTCCTGCGCGGCGCTGAGAAGCCGCTGAGAAGCCGCTGTCCGATCGCTTGCCCGGCCACCCGCGTTTCAGGCATGACGGATGAAGCGCACGGACAGCGCGGTCGCCGGGTCGGAGACTGGCGTGCCGTCCGTGGCCCGCCCGCTGTTGCCGCTGAACTGTGCGCACACGTTGCCGGGCGAGGCCCAGTAGTAGCCGTACACGTACATCTGCTCGTAGACGGCCGAGCCGTCGGGCTGGATGGTCCGCTGGCCGCCGAGCTGGGCGTTGTACCCGGATCTGCCCTCGTCGATCAGCGCCGCGTAGGCCGCGCTGGCATCGCCGTAGAAGTCGAAAAGCGCGCTCCAGTCCGCGGCGGTCGGCACCGACCACCCGTCGGGGGCCTGCGTCAGCACCCGCGGATCGTAGAGCCGCCCGAAGGCAGCCTCGTTGCGGGAGTCGTCTGCGTAGAGGTAGCTGCCGTCGGCGGGGAACTGGTAGTTCTCGAGCATCCAGAACGTGCCGCCGATCAGCGCGATCGGGTAGACGTGACCGGCCCCGTCGACGACGTACGAGAGCTGCGCGTACGCGGTGAACTGCTGGCTGTTCAGGTAGCCGCCGCCAGCGTCGAACGCCTGCAAGGTGAGGAAGATGGCTTCGCTGGTGTGCCGTGCCGTGCCGGGACGGTCACCGTCGTGTTGTCATAGTCGAGCGGCTTGGGCGGCGTGGCATACGTCTTGCGCAGCGGCGCTACGGCCGGTGAGGAGCTGAGGAGCTGGACGCTGGCGACGTCGAACATCGTCCAGCGCACCGGGATCTTGACCTGGGCGTTCGGATCGGTGATGGCGATCACCGGTTCGGGGCCGAAGAATGAGAGCAGGCCGCGCGTGGGCGGCGCGTCGAGCTTGACGATGTCCAGGACGAACAGATGGTCGTCGTACGCGGTCTCGGCGTCCTTGGCCAGGCCGGAGCACAGGACGAACATCTGGGTGTGCCCGGCCGGCGTGATCGAGACGAGGTTCGAGAAGGCGAAGGTGACGTTGGCCTGGTCGGCTCCGGCCGGGCCCAGGATCGGCACGTTGTTCTGCGAGGGCGTCAGCACCCACTGGGGGTGGGGTTCCTCGCCGTCGGGTCGTGGATTGGTGCCGCTCCAGGGTGACTGGGCGGACGCGATGCCGACCGTGATGTTCCACGCCCACCCGAGCTGTGGTCCCTTCTTCGGGTCGAAGGTGTCGGGCGCGAGCGCGCCGCTTGTGTTGCCGTACACGAATGTCACGTGCACCTGTGCGACACGATTCGGCTCGCTGGAAGATTACATGTGGAAGCTGACCTGGAAATGGGCTCGGTATTCGCATCAGAATAAGCCCCCGCGCTGGGTCGCGGCCAGGTACTACGGCACGTTCAGCTCGTCCAGGGACGACCGGTGGGTCTTCGGTGACAAGGACACCGGGGCCTACCTGATCAAGCATCCCTGGACGGCGATCCGCCGCCACATCATGGTCAAGGGAGCGGCATCCCCCGACGACCCCGGCCTGGCCGGATACTGGAGATACCGCCGGGACAAGCACGCTGCCCCGCTCGATCCGCATACCGGCGCCCTGCTCGCCAGGCAGGGCAAGAACTGCCCGCTATGCGGCGACCCCCTGATCGACACCAGCCACCTGCCCGGTTCCGCGGAGCAATGGCAGGACTGGTGGATGAGCGTCACCCGCCGGGAAATCCAGCCCGCATCCAGCGAGCCCGGACCACCCCGGCAGGATGGCACGCGGAACGCCCCGGTTTCCACAGCCCTGATACACGCCTCCTGCAACCGCGCCCTCAAGGCACGCGAGCGCAGGAGCACAGCACCGCGACTGCAACCCGCCCTGTCCTAGCGGCTTGCTTGAGCCGTGTGCGAGGAAACCCGCCAGCACGGTTCTGAGGGGAGGGCGGCGCTGCAAGGCGCCGCCCTTACCCGACGGGGGTTCCCTGATCGCGTGGATCCGGTGGCCAGCGCGGTCGCGCCGACGTTCTTGAGCGTCAGGTACAAGGTGTTGCTCAGCGGGTCGGCCGAGGACGACGAACGCAGGACGCTGCCCTGGCTGTCCAGCGTTACCTGGAGCACGTCGGGCAGCTGAAGGTTCCCCGGCTTGGGCGGGGCTGGCGACCGCGAGGGGAGCCTCCAGCGAGAGCGGCACATCCCCGGTCATGTTCGAAGGGACGATCGTGACGCTGTCCGTGCCGGGCGGCCCGCTGGATACGGCGCCGGTGATGGTGAAGGTCAGGGTCGCGCCCGCGGCCCAGGTGCCGGCCTGGGTGCAGGAGATGTTGATCGCCACGTTCGGGGCGTCCAGCGTCCCGGCCCAGCCGTCGGCCGTTACCCGCATCGCTCGCAGCTGGTCCAGGGTGAAGAACGCCGGGCTCGGCAGGTAGACCCCGAACACCGAAGCCGCGGCGCCGTCGGCCAGCGCGATGGCGGCGCCGCTGTTGTTGACGATCGCGATCTTGAGCGAGGTCTGAACGCCGATCCGCAGGATCGAGTCTCCGGTCTCGGCGCTGGTAACGGCGAGACCGATGGGCACGTCGGTCAGGCTCACGTCAGTCCTCCGTCGGGTGAGGCGGGATTCGGGATCAGGTCGAGCCATCCCTCGAGCACGCGCTGCGGGCTGTAGCCGTAGATCGGGACATCGGGGGAGGGCGCCGGGGCGACCGGCGCCGGCGCCTGGCCGGGCGTGACCCACGACCAGGTGAAGCCGGTCATGGCCGGCAGCGGAATGCGCGGGCCGGCTGGACTGCCCAGGACCGGGCGGGTGCTGAAGGTGACCGCGAGCTGCTGCGTGGCGCGCAGGTACTGATCTGGCGGGATCTGCATGGCTGCGGTCGGGAGCACCCCGGTGCTGACATGCACAGGTGCGCGGGGGTCGACGAGCGCCATGAAGGTCAGCGGCGGTCCGTTGAGCGTCAGCTCCACGGTGTCCGGTAGGGGCCGGACCACGCCGTTGGCTCCGCTGGCCGGCGCGGCCGCCGAGTACACGATCGAGTATGGCGAGGGCCCGTCGGCCTGCGGCAGGAACGCCACGAGCCCGTCGTCGATGTCGGTCAGGTCACCGATCCGGACCGGGATCTTCACCTGGTCCAGGCCCGCGCAGGTGTGCGCCTGACGCTCACCGTAGTCGTACCACTTGCCGGTCACCGCCTGGCTGAGGGCGTCGGCGGCCGAGTTGCTGGCCTGGCTGGCGGGGAGCACGCCGCCGGCGGTGCTGATCGACTGCACCGTGCGGACGATCGCCAGCGGCCGGCCCACGAGCACCGGCAGGGCGACGTCCTGGGCGAAGCTGACCGGGTTGATGAACTGATCAGAGCGCTCGATGGTGGCCATCAGGTCGGTGAGGAAGCCGGCCGAGCGGTCGTGGATGAACCACATCAGCTGCGCGAGATGGACGTTCACGTTCTCGAGCGGGGCGCCGGGTGGCCCGATATCGAGCGCGGGATCGGGCCGCGGGTTGGCGGTGTTGCCGGCCCGGGTGCTGTACACGCTGGCACCGTGCGCGAGCCCGAACGAGCCGATCGGGCTGCCATCGGCGCCGTAGAACGCGAGCGATACATCGAGGTGGTTGGGGATGATCCAACCGCAGACCGGCGACGTCGCCGGGTGGTCGTTCACCTCGACAAAGTCGCTCGTGACCCCCGTGACGGCGTCGTTGTGCTTGGCCGAGAGCCAGCGCGCGTCGACGCGGCCCGGGGCCAGGGCGCGCGGCGGCAGGTAGACCTTCCCTGCGTTCGCGGTGTCGCCCGCCGCCGGGGACAGGTCGGTCGAGGGTATGACCTGCAACGCCCCGGCGCTCGTCTTGGCGGCGGTGGTCAAGTTCATCACCTGCCCGAACACGTCAACGATCGTGAGCTGCACGACCTCGACGAATCCCGAGCGGAGCGGCCCGTAGTTGTACTGCGCCTGAAGTCCGGTGGAGATCGCGGTCAGCGAGTTGAAGCCGGTGTCGTACCAGCTGTCGCCCGGCGTCGCGTTGACGTTGGTGCGGATCGTGTTCGTGATCGGATCGTGTTCGTGATCGGATCGGGCGTCTTGACCAGGTCGGCGACGGGGATCTGCGGGATCGTGGTGCGCAGCGTCTGGGCAAGGTTGAACGTGTCAAGCGCCTGCGACATGACCTTGCGCCCGGCGAAGTCGTCGCGCGCCTTGGTGAGCTCCGGGTCGGCGGCGTCACCAGGGAATTCGGCGATGTAGCGGTCGATCTGCTCGGTCAGGCTGACGAACGGCTTCTTGGACAGGACTACCGCGCCGCGGTACCTGACCGGCGTCCCCGTGGTGAAGTTCGCCGGCACCGGGTAGATGAGGTCGGTCACGTCCGCGTCGAGGCTGAAGCGGTCGCCCAGTGTTCCCGCGGCGTAGCCGCCCCCCGGGCCGCGGACGAGCGGGTCGAGGCGCAGCTCCCGGGTCAGCCAGACGGGCAGGTACGGATCGACTCGTGCCGGGGAGAACTCGGGCAGCGCGGTCTGGGCATTCCAGCCGACCGCGTCGGGCGCGAGCGCGGTCGTGGCCGCGTTCGTGAACGTGACGGTGAGCTGTTCGGGCGCCTGGACGGCCTGCACCGGGTTCGGTTTCCTGTCGTAGCCGGCCGCGTGCACCGCGCCGTAAAGCCCGGCGGTCACGGGCGGGTCGAGCGGGCTCTGCCCCCCTGGGCGGCGGCGATCGCGGCGGCGATCGCGGCGGCGATCGCGGCGGCGAACACGCCGGGGTTCGGGGCGCCGGCGGCTACGGTCCAGCTGTTCGAGGCGCCGGCGATCTGGAGGATGCCGATCAGCTCGCTGTCGGTCCGCACCGCGATCGTGCGGGTGGGTTCGTTGCGGCGCACCGGCTCGAGCCGGTCGCCTTCCATCACGAGGACGGGATCGGTCGGCAGCCAGAACGGCGCGGCGGGAACTGCGTCGAGCTCCCAGCTGTCCGGGAGCCTGCCGAGCGCGGCGGCGACAATTTGGTAGGTGCTCACCACCTGGCCGGCCAGAGTGGCCGCAGCGTCGGTGGTGGACACGCCGACGATGCGGCCGGTGTCAGGACCGGACTGGTAGTGCAGCAGGCCCGTGGCGGCGCCGGCGTTGACGACGGCGCGGAGTTCCCCGGCCGACGAGGTCGCCAGGAAGGCCCCAAGCGCGTTGGTATCGACCACGTTGGTGCCGGGTGGCTTGCGTGCCAGCTGCTTGACGTAGATGACCCAGTCCATGAACAGCTGCTGCCTGGCCACCTCGAGCCGGCGGCGTCCCTGCTCGTAGGCGAGCTGCGCCGTGTTCAGCACGTTGAGCTGCTCGGCCAGCGTGAGCGGGAGCGTCAGCTCGACCGAGGCCAGGCTGTCCGGCGCCGCCTTGGTCTGGATCGTCCACTGGTGGCCGCCGTCGATCTGGGCGAACGCGTTGGCGTGCAGGGCCTGCTCCAGCGTGATGAGCGAGTTGCCCTGGCCTTCGAGGTCGCGCAGCAGCCCGAGCTGCAGCGCGTTGAGCAGAGTCTCGTAGCTGGCTAGGACCGGGGCGCCGCCCGGCGCGGCGAGGTGGCTCTTGACCAGCGCCGACACGGCTTGCACGGTGGTGTTGCCGACTGCGATCTCCACCTCGTCGGTCCACGGCCCTGGGGCGCCGGGAGCCGCGAGGAACGGCGTGTCAGCGGACGGGTTGAGCTGGTCCCACACCACCTCTTGGATCGTGCCGGCGCACAGCGTCGCGTCAGGCGCCGCCAGGCTGGCGAGGGTGTCATCGGCGGCCAGCGTGTACGACATCGCGTTGTCGCTGAACTGCCAGCCGATCTGGTCCGAGGTGATGCGAGCGAACACGTCGGCCGGTTTGCTTGCGACCTGGACGTGCTGGGCCGCGCACTTCGCGACGTAGGAGTTGTACTCGCTGGTGACCGCCGCGGCCAGCGTGCCGAGCGGGTCGCTGGCGGCGTCCGGCAGCCAGCCGATCACGTTGTAGGAGGCGCGGAACCTGACCGGGTTGTTCTGGGTGATCGCCGTGTACACGTCAGGGACGTCGGCGAACGTGTCCCAGAAGCCGAACACGCTGCGGCAGTCGGGGTAGTAACCCGAGAAGGCGGCGCCGGCGAAGCCGATCGAGGTGAGGTAGAGCGGGGTTCCGTCCGGCCCGTTGTAGTGCGGCAGGAAGTCCTCCGGGCGCTCGCTGGCGGGATCCCAGCTCGCGGCGTCGAGCACCCGGCCCATGAACATGTAGGGCGTGCCGTCCGGGGCGGTGAGCGGAACGGAGGCGGCGGGACGGACGATGCCGCGGCTATCCGCGCGCAGCGCCGAGGCCACGTAGTCGGAGTCCGGCCGATAGCAGCGATCTGGGTGTCAAGTTTGCGGCCGTCCGGTTCAGCTTGACATGGTGTTGACGCTCCCGGATGACAAGGTGAATTGCCGGCGTCTCCCCGGAAACGCCGGCAAGCTTAGTTCTGATAATTGGACCGGCTGCACCTGATCCGCTGGCCGGTGGCCGCCCGGCGCCGCCTCCGCGGCCCCAGCCCTGCCCCGCGCTGCCTCACCAGCCCGGCCCGCCCCGTCCGAATCAATTCGCTCACCAGTACGATAAGAAGAAGTATCTTCGCGGAAGATCCGGCTTCAGTGGAAAAAAAGGGTACCCATCAGGTACCGGATCTTCCGCGGAAGCCGGATCTTCCATGATCTTCCCGGGAGTCCGGCGCACCACGGCACGCATGCGTACCACGACGCACGCCGGCATCACCGCAGGGACCAGACGACCACGCAGGAGCGGGCGCAGAGCGCGATATCGAGGTCACCGGGCGCACGGAGCACTTATCAAACGCTCAGTAAGAAACGGCCGGGTCGGCTTACGCCAGATCCGCGGCATAAACCGGGCGTCAGCTTGTCACCCTCAGCGCGTACTTTTGGGCGCTGGCCAGATCAACCGCCTGCCCCTCCCGCTAGGCTGGCCAGCATGTCCGATCACTACCGCGCGCCCGGCTGGTTCACGCGTAACGTTTTCAACCAGCTGGTGGCGTTCCTGACCCGCCAGGGCATCAGCGTTCTCGGTTCGCGGGTCCTTGCGGTGAAGGGCCGGACAAGCGGGGAGTGGCGTACCACGCCGGTGAACCTGCTCACCCACGATGGCCGCCGTTACCTGGTCGCACCCCGCGGCGAAACCCAGTGGGTGCGCAACCTGCGGGTCGCCGGCACCGGCGAACTGCGGCTGGGCAAGCGTGCCGAGAGCTTCGCCGGCCGAGAGCTCACCGACGACGAGAAGGTACCGGTCCTGCGCGCCTACCTCAAGAGGTGGAAGGCAGAGATCGGGATCTTCTTCGAGGGCACCGGGCCGGACTCGAGCGACGATCAGATCCGCGCCATCGCGCCCAGACACCCGGCGTTCGAGGTGCTTCCGGTTAAGTAGGCCGTCGGAGGCGATGCCGGCTCGCTCGCGGCACCTGCGGGCAGGCTGAGGCCGGATAGGTTACGCGCCGTTCGCCAGGCCGAACAGGCGGAATGCGTAGAGCGTGTCGGTATAATTGCGAATCTCTGATATCAGCCCGTAGCGGCACGTATAGACCCAGCAATACTCATTGACGTATTCGGCGCCGGAGTGTGACCTGGCCGTTTTGAGCTCAAGGGCCACCGCTAGATCACCGTCGATCACGATGTTGCGCACGTCTCTGCTGATGGTAGAGACATCGAGCCAGTTCCCGGCCGCCATCCCGGCGAGAGCGCGGCTCACCTCCTCGACCCCGCGAAACGGGCCGACGCCGGCGGACCGGGGCAGCCGCCACTGGACGTCCTCGCTCAGGAGCTTGCTGATGGCCTCGGCGTCGCCGCGGGCGTGCGCATCGAGGAACCGCTGGATCAGGTGCCGCGTGTCCCCGGCCGTCGTGGCTGTCATGATTGCCTCTCCCGTGTATGGCGTGCATGATTCGTAAGTCATGGCCATAGCGTGAGCCCTCCCGCTGGGGGAGGGTCAACCGGCATACGTGTCTCTATGCCTTCAGCGCGGCGTTCCGCCCCTTGGCCAGGAGCCACAGCGTGAACAGCGCCACACCGGCCAGGTAGCCGATGAGCACGAGGTGCAGGCCGAACAGGATCAGGCTGACGTGTCAGATGTCCTGAAAGTCATAGATCTTCATCGGCGCCGCGGCGCCGCGGCGCGTCGCTGCCCGGCGCTGACCGTCGCCAGGTTCCGGGCGTTGCTGAGCAGCGGCAGCCCGGCTGCCAGCGTGGCCAGGCCCCGGTGGACTGGTGCGAAGAACGCCGGCTTTCTGTGCACAAACCTGTGGATGGCTTGTGCAGAACAGCACTTACCTTCTGTGCACGCCGAGGAATGCTGGGGATTTCCAGCCAGGGACTCTCTTTAAACAGGGCCTTTACCTGCAAGAACACCATCCACACCCTGTGCATAAATAAGCATGGAATTTGTCCACACGCCACGCCGTGATGACTCGTAAATGAGTCAAATATTTATCGCAGGTATATCTATTTGTGATTCAAAGTCGGGACCGTGAAACCTTAAAACCAGGAACGGTGAGACCGGGCGCTTGTCTGGGGAGGGCAGGCGCGATGGTGGCATACGCGGACCGTGGCACTCCGAGCGCTGGCTGACGGTAGCCGCGTACCCGCGCCGGCTGGATGCCAGCACGCATCACGGTGGATGTCGCGTTGGCGGTACTAAGGCCTGGAGCGTCCAGGACACGCAGTCGCCGCCGCGGTCCGTCTTCCCGCTGCGGATACCTGTTCCGAAGCAGGTCGCCCGCAGCTGGACGCCGCTCACCGCTGGCTCAACGGGAGGTCTGACATGAAGATGAAGATCCGGCCAGACGACGCCAGCATGCTCCAGATGAACGACTGGCTCGCGGAGCTGCGGGAGGACGGGTGGGCCGAGCCGCCTGGCGGCAGCGCCGGCAGCGCCAGCAGCGGCGATCCTCGGCCAGAAGCCCCGGGCGAGGCGGCTGGGCGTGCCGGGCCGGCGAGGCCTGTTGCCCCGGCCGTGCCCAGGGCTCAGGCCGAGGCTGCTCCGCACCCGCAGGCTCCGCACCCGCAGGCTCCGCACCCGCAGGCTCCGCACCCGCAGGCTCCGCACGTCCGGCCTGCTCACGCCGGGCCTGCGGTACGCGCCCTGATCGGCGATCAGCTCCGGATGCCGATCATGTGGTGCGAGATGGGCTCCTGCATCTCCTGGCATGCCGATCCGGCCGCGCTGGGCGAGGGCGACATGCGCGCCCGCGCCATCGGCGCCGGCTGGCGCATCGACGCCTTCGGCCGGCTGGCCTGCCCGCGCTGTCAGCAGACCGACCCGGGCTTCCGGGCGTCCCGCCCGGTCATCGAGTGGGACCGTTACACGGCCATGGCCAGGGCCGCCCGGATCGTCACCGAGCGCAGCGACCAGGCGGCCCGGGCTGAACGTCCGCCTGCAGCTCTGCGGGCACGGCGCGGGTTACGGTCCGCGCCCGGCGAGCTTCACAGCGGCCCCCGGATGGTATCCGGGGAGCCGGTGGGTACGGATGGGGGTACTGATGATCCACGAATACGCCGGGGAGGCTTACCCGGGCCGATGGCAGCACGCTGGTAGCCGCACTTTCTCCCCCTGCCGCGACGAATTGGGCCAGACGGCCAGAGCAGCGCACCCGGCCCAGCTGGAGAGCATGATCGGCAGCCGCTGGCTGACGCTGGCCGCGGAGATGGCGGGCCTGACGAGCGGCAGCCGGCGGCCATCGCCAGATCCCGCCTCGCCGGGACCGGTCAGCTTGCCCCGGGTCGCCACGCGCACGCTCGGCGCGGACGCGGGATCAGTTCGCGCTGCCCGGGACTTCACGATCGCCACCTTGCGCCGCTGGGGCACCACCGAACGCAGCCAGGACATCGCGATCGTGGTGTCCGAGCTACTGACTAACGCGTTGCGGCACGGCCTGCCAGGAGCCGGCGAGAGCCGGCTCCGGCGGCCGATCCGGTTCGGCCTGCTGCAGCCCGGGTCCTGCGTCCTATGCGCCGTCGCCGACCCGAGCCGAGCGGCTCCCGTGCTGCAGACGCGCGGTTCCTTCGCCGAGACCGGCCGCGGGTTGCACATCATCTGTGCCCTGAGCGACCAGTGGGGTTTCACGCCCAGCGACACAGGCAAGGTCGTGTGGGCGATGTTCTGCCCGCGGTTAACGGCACGCCTCGCACCGCAGCGGGAGACTGTCCGCAGGCGGCACCAGAGACGACCTGCGGGCGGCGGTCGCCCCGGCCAGCTGATCAGGCAGCTCGCCGGAGGCTAGTCGGTCCAGTCCAGCTGCGATTCCGGTACCCTGCACTGCCGGCCATGCTGCTGAGCGGCTGCGCGTGCGGCCGCGTCGCCGTGCCGGTACCGAAAGATGTTCTTGGGGAACACGACGGTCGCCTCCGTGTCGCTGTTCCAGTTCGCGTACCAGCCTGGCTCAAGGAGGGCATCCGCCAGCTGGTCAGCCAGCGCCGGTGCGCTGTGTTCAGGCGCCTCGAACTCGATCGCGGTCCAGACCCCGGGCTGGTAGTCAGGTACCCGGTGACCCGGTAGCGGCTCACGCGGATTATCCGCAGGTCGTGACCCTCGAGCACGGTACCGGCTTAATCCTGCGACGGCACTTGCGCCGGTGGCGAAGCATGTGCCGAGGTCGGCGGCCGAAAGCGACAAGGCGCAGGCCCGGCCCGACGGCTGGAGGCAGTTATGACATTTCCCGCCTGCCTCCCAGATCATTAATTCCCGAACGATCAGTGGTGCTCGCCCCGCCCCATGCCTCTTCCCGACCCCCAAGCTCCCCTCCCCTGTCACCCCCAAAAGCCCGGGACCAGGCTTCGTGGATCTTTACCACCGTCAGAAGAAGGTAGGTATCCACGATAACCATTTCTGGCTCTGGGCGGGCGCGGCGGAGGAGGCGGCGGAGGCGGCGGAGAGGGCGGTTTTCCGGTCGTCGGGATGCGCGGCAGGCTGGGGGCCCTGGCCTGCAGGCAGCGCGACAGGGAGTACCGGGTCGCCACCGACCCGGCTGCGCCAACGCGGCTACTACGTTCAATTGCCGTTGCGTATAAGGCTCTCGGTCAGGATCAGCCCGCGCAGCACCGGGACTTTCGCTGCGCTGGATGCTGCCATGTTCGTCATTCCCTGACCTTGCGGAAGCCGGCCGGCATTCCAGCAGCTCGGGGTGCGCGACGTACCGTCGGCCGGAGCTGACCGCGACGCGGTTAACTCGCGGCCTGGAGCGTCCGGGCGGCGGTCTCGATGAGCTGGGTTACCTCATCGGGGTGGGAGATCATCGCCACGTGGCTCGACGCGACCTCGGTGGTGGTGGCGCCCATCCGGCCGGCGAACTGGCGCTCGGCATCGGGCGGGATCGCCTCATCGTTCGCGGCCACCAGGTACCACGAAGGCAGCGATTTCCAGGCCGGGACGCCCATCACGTCCTGCAGGGCCGTCATGGCCAGCGGCTGCTGCACGGCGTACATGACCCGCGCCTTGACCGGATCAACGTCCGCTGCGAAATGATGCACGAAGTCGTCTTCTGGCAGCCAGGCGAAGCCTTGCTTATCGACGTCCAGGTGGGCTAGCGCCGGGGTCGGCGGCCCTTGCGTCAGCAGGGCGCCGATTGATTCGCCCTCGTCAAGCCCGAACGCGGCGATATAGACCAGGCCGGCCGCGTTCGGGGCGTCCGTGCCGAGGGCGGTGATGATCTGGCCGCCATAAGAGTGCCCGGCGACAATCGCCGGGCCGTCCTGGCGGCCCAGCACCTGGCGCAGCCGCGCGACGTCAGCGGCCAGCGAAGACTCAGGGAACTGAGGTGCGGTGACGTTGTAACCGCCGGCCTGGAGGCGTTCGATGACGCCGCTCCAGCACGAGCCGTCGGCCCAGGCCCCGTGGACCAGAACGATATTCCCTTTCCGCTCCGGCGTTACTTTCCCGATTAAAGCGCCGCGGTCATGCAATAGCAAGGCACCCCATCATTCATCAGGCATTTACCTCGCTTTTACCTCACTGCCGTAGCGCGCCCTGGCCTATCGGTAAGCCACGCTGGTATCGTGGCAGCTCACGTCGGCCGCCGGGCTCTGCCCTCAGGCTCGGGACGTCGACGACTTCGGAGCCCAGATACTCGGAGCCCAGATACTCGGAGCCCAGATCGTGCCCTCATCAGTTCCCGTCATTGACCTCGCGCCCTGGCTCAGCGGCGACGACCGGGCCCGTGCCGCGGTGGCCGCCGAGGTGGACGCCGCGCTGCGGAGCGTGGGCTTCTTCTTGATCAGCGGTCATGGCGTGCCGGACGAACTGCGTGCGCAGGTCCGGGCGCGGGGCCGGGCGTTTTTTGCGCTGCCGGGGGAGGCCAAGCAGCGGTACGCGGTCACTGTCGGCGGCCGGGGCTGGCTGCCGCCGGGCGCTGAGGCGAACGGCTACGCCGAGGGCACGGCGACTCCGCCGGACCTGAAGGAGTCGTTCGCGGTCGGCGCCGACTCACCAACCGGTGATCCCGAGGTCGACGGGTACTGGTTCCCGCCCAACGTTTACCCGGCCGAGGTGCCCGCCCTGGAGCCCGCGGTCGTCGCCTACCTGGCCCGGATGCGCGCGCTCGCGGACGAGCTGCTGGTGCTGTGCGCCGCCGCGCTTGGCCTGGAACGTGACTTCTTTACCCGGCACACCGGGCACGCCACGCACACGATGAACATCAACTGGTACCCGCCGATGGCGGTGGCCGGCCCGCCGGAACCTGGCCAGTTCCGCATCGGCCCGCACACGGACTTCGGCACCGTGACGATCTTGGACCGTGAGCCGGGCCGGGGCGGCCTGCAGGTGTGGACCGGGCAGGACGGCTGGGAGGACGCGCCGTACCAGCCGGGCATCTTCACGATCAACACCGGCGACCTGCTCGCCCACTGGAGCGGCGGCCGGTGGAAGTCCAGCCGGCACCGCGTCCTGCCGCCGCAGGCCGAGGCGCCGGATGAGGACCTCGTCTCGCTGGTCTACTTCTACGAGGCCGACCACGACGCGGTGATCGAGTCACTGAAACCGCCGATCGGCCCGCCGAACGACTATCCGCCGGTCGTCTGCGCCCAGTTCATCAAGAAGCGCCTGGACGCCATCACGATCGGCTAGGCGACGATCGGCTAGGCGCCCCCGCCTCCGTCAGCCGTGCACGTAGTCGCCGGGGGCGTCGCTGAGCGGCGGGTATTTTGTGCT
>OCTA010003469.1_pt1 | contig 13975 bp, 7 predicted proteins | sample 1538991 | NCBI WGS metagenome assembly OCTA01 (sample SAMEA3539302, study PRJEB22396) | soil metagenome | biome: tundra; feature: field; material: soil | place: USA | collected 2010-05 | depth 0.15 m
CGCCGGAACACAAGGTCGCGCCGGTGGAGCATGCGGCTGCGCCGCCGGAACACAAGGTCGCGCCGGTGGAGCATGCGGCTGCGCCGCCGGAACACAAACCCGAGCCAGAACATCCGTAAGCAGTAACCATGTGGCGTTCCGGCCTAGCGCGCGCGACGGGCGCGCAGGTCGGAGCGCAATGGAGTGTCTAAGAACTCACCCGTCCTTGCCGCCAAAGGGGCGCCGCGGGGCACATCGCATGGCTTGACCCAAACGGGACGAGTGCGCCAAGTATGCAGCGGTAAGGCGATGCACCGAGTGCACGAGATGGTTGCTGCGGCAGAGAAAGAAGGCTGGCAAGTAATCGACTGCGTTTGGTGGATCAATTCGGCGCAATCGATGCGCGGGTCGTGGGTTGATTTCCAGAGAGCGCTCCTGCCGATACTATAGATATCTGATTTATAAAGAATTCCGGTTAAGTCGAACAAGCCGCCGCCTTTAAATCGTGCGTGATTTCGGCCGTCTCGGATAAGCACCGCTCGCTCGCCTTTCTCGACACGTTTACGAAGATTCTTTCACGATCTTCGCGTGTCGTTCGTGGAAATGCCGACTAAAGAAAATCCCTTTCCGCGATCGAATGGAGTGAACGAGACGCGTTCCCTGCATCTCTAGAGTGCTTTCTCTCAGAGGCTGCCGCCAGGCAGCGACGATGCTTATCACCCCCGATTGTTGCATTTAGGCAACGACCTAAATTTTTTACTGATTGATGTAGCGGTATCTTGTTGTTAGTATGCGACGCAAGAATGAGCGGCGCCGGACCGATGCGATCCGCTCCAATAACAGAAGCCGTAGGAGTGAAGTGCATGAATAAGAATCCCCTATTGACGTTGGCGGTGCTCGTGGCGTTCGGTGGCGCCTCGGTCGCCCGTGCCGACGAGAGCGGCACGACGCTCGAGGAAATTGTGATCACCGCCACCAAGCGCGAGTCGACCGTGCAGAACACCCCGATCAGCGTCACGGCGATCTCGGCGGCCGATATCGCCAACAAGGGATTGACGGACTTCAACAGTCTCGCGCAAACCGTGCCCGGCATCGCCATGCGCACCTCCGGTCCCGGCCAGACGGAATTTGAGATGAGAGGCCTGAGTTCCGCGGGTGGCAACACGTCCGTGGTGGGTTTCTACCTGGACGAGACGGCGCTGTCGTCGCCGGCCTCCGCCCAGCTCGGCAAGATCGTCATCGACCCCAACCTCTACGATCTGAACCGTGTGGAAATCCTGCGCGGCCCGCAGGGGACGCTGTACGGTGCCAGCTCCATGGGTGGCACGGTGAAGGTCGTGCCCAATGCGCCGCAGCTGGGGCAATTCGCCGTCAGCGGCGAAACCGTGGTGTCACAAACGGGCTCGGGCGGCGGCACCAACTTCACGCAGAATGGCATGGTCAACCTGCCGCTGGGAACTGATGTGGCGCTGCGCATTGTGGGTTCGTCGGACTCGCAGAGCGGCTGGCTCAAGCGCTTCGTGTTCGCCGATGGCGCGGTGCTGACGGATGGCGCGACCGGCGCCCGGCCGCCCGGGTTTTACACCGCGCCGCTCGCGGAGACCGTGAGCCAGGCCAATGCCTCATCGGTCGACTCGTTCCGCGCCTCGCTCCTCTGGCGTCCCGACGAGGGACTTTCCATTACCCCGGCAGTCATGTGGCAGCACACGCACCAGGCGGGTCCGAATGCCGTTGACGTCAACGGCTCACCCGCCAACCCGCAAGTACCTTCGGCAAGCGGACATTGGGAGATCTACGACACTCCCGAGCCCCAGGACGATACGTTCACCCTGGGTAGCCTAAAAGTCGAATGGCAGACCGAGCACTTCCTGGTCACGTCGGCCACGGCGGGTTGGACGCGCACCACCCTGGTCTCCCAGGATGGCACCGAGGAGAACGATGGGCCCTCAGGCCTCGGGAGTCTGGGACGCGCCGATCCCTACGACACTTCGGCGGGAGGACTCGGCCCGACCGGCCCCGGACCCACGGGACCCGGGGTGCAGGAAAAGGACAACACGCGACAGCTCAGCGAGGAACTGCGCCTGACCTCCACCGACCCGGGAAGTTTTCAGTGGCAGGCGGGCTATTACTACCAGCGACTGCAATCCGAATGGTCGATGTGGTCCATCAATCCGCAGTTCGTTTCGGCAGGCATCGGCAACATCTACGTCGACGACATGCCCCAGACCATCACGCAGAACGCGCTGTTCGGCGAGGGCTCGATGGAGTTCGCCGAAGGCTGGAAGGCGACGGTGGGACTGCGCGGCTATCACTACGACTACAACCAAAGCAACACCGAGTATGGTGATTTCACGCCCTATGGGTTCGCCAATCTGCTCAGCGGCGCCTCGACACTTGCGGGCAACACCGCCCCGTTCAACACCGCGTCCTCAGGCAGCGCGAGTGGCGTGAACCCCAAGTTCGATCTGTCCTGGAAAGTGGATCCGCAGCTACTCCTGTATGCCACTGTGGCGCGCGGCTTTCGTATGGGCGGCACGGACCAGCCCTTCACCGGGTACCTGACCACCGTCTCGGCGGCATCCTGCGCCGCCCCGTCGAGCCTCGCGGTGATCCTGCAGTGCGGCCTGCAATCGAAGCTGTCGTCGACGTCCAGCGTCGCGGGCGGCTACTACGCCCCCAATGTGCAATTCCCCAATGCCACCGCGCAAGGCGTGCCGCAGTTCAAGTCCGATTCGGTATGGAACTACGAGCTCGGCGAGAAGGGTGAATTCTTCGACCGCCGGCTCACGCTCAACGCGGATGTGTATTACGAGCGCTGGTCCAGCCCGCAGCTTGCGACCAATGTCAGCGGCTTCGGCTACACCGTCAACGGGGCGGACGCCAGCATCCTCGGAACGGAGATCGAGATGTGGCTGAAGCTGCCGGCGGGTTTCTCGCTCGCTGGCAATTTGGGCTATGCGGACACCAAGTTCCTGTCGGACAGCGCCATAACCGGCTACCTGTCGGGCACTGCCATACCCGATACGCCGAAGGTCACTTCGTCCCTGACGCTTCGCAACGTGACGCCGCTCTCAGGCGGTCGCGAGCTGATCAGCTCGCTGTCCTACAACTACATTGGCGAGCGCACCAATGCCCCGTACGGCGAAACAATCACGCTCAACAACATGAACCAGCTGCTGGTGCATCTACCTTCATATGGCCTCGCGAATCTGCGCGTGGGAATCAAGTCTGACAATTGGACCGCCAGTCTGTTTGCGAACAATCTGTTCAATAAGGAGGCCCTGCTCGACACGCAGCCGCAGATCAATCTTCAGACTGCGGCCTTTACTCGCTATATCGTCAATCAGCCAGTCACCGTCGGTGTGGATCTGAGTTACAAGTTCGGGCAGTGAGGGTCCCCGTAACGCGCTGTCAGCGGAACGGGTGGCGATAACCGCTGTTCTGGATCGCCGCATCAATCCGCTGTCAGCGCGCAGGCAACGACGCTCCGCCGCGCTGACGGCGGAGCGGGCACGCTCTCTGCGAGGTTGGGCGGAGGTGCGTGATGGCGAGGGACCTGACGGACCCCGGCAGCGAGTGGCGCTAGAGGCGGTGAGCGCAGCCGGGCGGGGATAGGCATCACGGCGTGCGCGTACCGACATCCGTCGCTCCGCTGGTGCCGGCCGCCGACGTGTTGACTGATCCGCTAGCACTGGTCGCCGCGACGGGCCACGGCGTTAGCGCATCGCCAACTCCTTCTTCGGCGAGCTCTCTTACCAGATCACGCCCGACCTGAAGGCCGCGCTGGGAGCGCGCCACTACTCCTACAGCATGGACCAGAGCAACGTGGAGTTTGGCGTGTTCACTGTGTATGAGGCGCAGGGCAACACCGTTCCGTACTACAGCTCGGCCGCGCAAAAAGCGAGCGGCACGGATCCCAAGTTCGACCTGTCCTGGAAGGTCAACGAGGACGTCATGTTGTACGCGACGGCGTCGAAGGGCTTCCGCATGGGCGGCGCCAACCAGCCGATTCCGGTCGCCGCCGTCGGCAACCCGAACTCGGTGCTAGTCGCTAACGAATGCGCCCTGCAGGGGAAGCTCCTCGGGACGGCTAGTTGCAATCCGAACATCTTGCTGCAGGCGCCCTCGACCTTCTCGTCCGACTCGGTCTGGAACGAGGAGATTGGTGAGAAGGCGACCTTCCTCGATCGCCGCCTCGAGCTCAATACCTCCGTGTATCACGAGAGCTGGAACAACCCGCAGATCGCGACCAGCCTCGCGGGCTTTGGCATCTCGGTGAACGGGGCGGATGCGACAATCTGGGGCGCCGAGTCGGAGCTTCGTGCCCTGCTGGGGGCGGGCTTCGAACTGTCCGCGAACATCGGTTACACGCACGCGACATTCAACGGCGACAGCGCGATCACCGGCTTCGACAGCGGCATGAACATTCCGGACACCCCTAAGGTCACGGGTGCATTGGTGCTGCTGTCGCGCCAGCGGGTCGCGAGCGACCTCGAACTCGTCGGATTGATTGAGTATGACTACGTCGGTAGCCGCACCGATGCGCCGTATGGCACGACCATCACGCTGGCGAACGTCGACTCGTCCCTGATCCACCTGCCGGACTACGGGCTGTTCGGTCTGCGCTACGGCGTGCATAGTGATCACTGGAACGTGACCGCGTTTGCCACTAATCTGTTCAACAAGGAAACCCTGCTCGATCCGCAGCCGCAGATCAACCTGCAGACGGCCGCCTTCACCCGGTACACGATCGATCAGCCGCGCACAGCCGGCATCGACATTTCGTACCACTTCGGGCGCTGATACGTCGACCCGCGACCGGGGCTCTGCCGCCACGCCCCGGTCGCGGGAACGTCCTCGCTGTCGGGCCGCCCGCTGGTGCAGGATGCGCACGCACTGCACCGCCGCTCCGGCCTTCGCATCCTCCAGTTCGTCAGGCCATGCAGTAGGCGCAACGCTTGTTGGCCTCCCCTTGATTTGCGTGCCAAAAGTGCCGGTAGGATTCGTAGGTAATTCTAGCGGTTGTCCTGAGTTTTTGTAGGCGCCTCAAGGCGCTCGCGACGGTATCAAGCGTTTTGCGCTAGGGCCGAGGTGACGTCCCGCGCCATCGGGACGCCCAGTGTGATGGCTTGGATCCCATGATGAAACTGAGTTCGCCGCCGGCTTCGATCTGATCGTAGGTGACGATCGGTATATCGAGCGGCTTGCCGTTCAGCGTCGCCGACTGGATATAGGGATGATCTTCCGAGTTGTTTGTGGCGGAGACGACGAATGTCTTGCCGTTCGGAAGGTTCAGCGTCACGCGCGAATACAATGGGCTGCCGATCATATAGGCCTTCGAGACTGGATTGACCGGATAGAAACCCATGGCGGTGAAGATGTACCAGGCTGACATCTGTCCGCAGTCCTCGTTGCCGAGCACTCCCGTGGGCGTGTTGGAATAAGACTCACGGGCTATCTTGCGCACCATGGCCTGCGTCTTCCATGGCTGGCCGCCGAAGTCGTAGAGATAACCGTAATGGTGGCTGGGTTCGTTGTCGTGCTGGTTATGACCGCCGGCGAAATGTTCGTCGAGCTTGGCATTGAACGCGGCATCGCCGCCCAGCAACGCGATCGTGCCTGGAATGTCATGGAGGGCGGCGAATAAATAAACCCACTGATCCCCTTCGGTCCAACCGTCGTCCGGCGAGGCCCAACTCCCATCGAGATTGCGCGCCTGCATGAAGCCGCGCGCCGGGTTGAACAGCGTCTTGTAAGTCAGTGAGCGGGCCAGAAAGTGCCGATAGCCCTCGATGTCGCCCGCGGCCTTGGCCACTTGAGCGACCGCATAGTCGTCATAGGAGTCCTCGAGAGTGCTCGAGGTCGACTCGGCAACCTTATCGGCGGGAATGTAACCGAGCTTCAGGGAGTAGGTGAGGCCGGCGCGCGCCTCGTAGGGCTCATCCGGCTCGCGATCATACCAGCGCCTCGTCGTGTCGCCGTCGGGCGGCGTGGTGGCGTCCTTAGCGACGGCGGCGTAGGCGAGTTTGAGGTCAAAGCCCTTGAACCCTTTGTTCACCGCCTCGGCCACCAGCGAGTCGGCGTGGGTGGCGATCATGATGTTGGTGTAGGACGGATTGGGCCACTTGGGCATGAAGCCGCCTTCTACGTAGTCCTGCAGCAGGGCGCGCACCATGCCATCGATGCGTTCGGGCGCCACGAGCGTCAAAAGGCTGTTCTCGGCGCGGAAGATGTCCCAAATCGAATACGCGGTGTAGGACGTACCCTCGTGAACCTTGTCGTCGAATGCGCTGTAATAGCGGCCTTGCTCGGAGAACAGCTTGGGATATAGCAGGGCATGATAGAGGCCTGTGTAAAAAATGCGGCGCTGATCGTCACTCGCGCCCTCCACGGCGATCTCGCCGAGCTTCTGGTTCCAGGTAGCCTCCAACGCCGCCTTCGTCGCCTCAAAGTCCCATGCGGGCAGTTCCGCGTCGAGGTTGGCGCGCGCCTGCTCAATGCTGATGAAGGAGGTGCCGACCTGGACTTCGATCACCGGCCCCGCGGCGGCGTCGAAGCGTGCGAAGGCGCCCACATTGTCGCCTTTGATCTCGCTGCCCGGCGCGGAAAGCGGTCCCTGATAAACGACGGCGTCGTGGAAATGGCGGCGGAAACGCGCGACGAAATAGCCTTTGAAGTTGGGCAGCTGTAGCGAACTTAAGTGCGCGTCCATGCGGTCGGGGTTGTAGCCCACGATCTCGCTGTGGTCCGCGTCGACCTTGACCCAGCCCTCGACACCTGCGCGCGTCGCCTCCACCAGAACCCCGCCGCCCGTTCCTGCCGGAAACGTGAAGCGCAGATAGCCGCAGTGATCGGTAGCAGTCATCTCCGCGAAGATGCGCCGTGCGCCGTTCGCGTCGCCCATCTTGACCGCGTAGTAATAGGGCGTGACGGTCTCGTCGGCGCGGGAAAAGCGCAGGCGCCGATACTCGACGCTGGGCTGAATAGGGCCAACTTCCGGCATCAGCGTCACGTACCCGTAGTCGCCCATCCAGATCGCCGGCTGATGCGTGCCAATAAAACCGGAAATGGCATCGTCCTCATAGGCGTAGGAGCCGACACTGATGCGGTTCTGCCGAGTCTGGGCGGTCCAGTTGGTCATGCCGAACGGCGTCGTCACGAGGGGCGCCGTGCCGCCGTACTCGGGCCCGTTTTCCGATCCGCCCGTGGCGATATAGGGATTGACCCAGGCCACCGGCGCGCGCGGGTCATCGGCTTGAGCGATGCCGCAAAATGCCAAAAGGGTAAGGGTTATTCGCGCGGATAAATGCATACGGCGTTTCCTTCCTCGACATCAGTAACGCTGCCAACTTCTCGATGGCACGCGAACGACTTCCGATCGCCGAATAGCCGCGCGCGAACGCGTTGATGCCTGCGTCCCGTATTGCCGATTATGGCTTCCTAGCGGCTTCGATTTCGATGGCCCTCGCGATCCTTACGGCAGTTTCAGCGATTTCCGTGATTCGGGATGCTACCAGCCCGGCAAACTTGTCGTAGTGAGCCGCTGCCATACCGCCGGCGATGCTGGCGGCTGCCTGAATGAGCTGTGCTTGTTCCATTTTGATTCCTCTTCGATTGTTGATCCAGGCCTATGGCCTCGTATTGTCGCCCATCAGCCGCAAGCAATGCCCCACCGTGCGACATTTGAATAGTTGTGGTGATCGTCGACTTACACCATACAGCGTTGGGCCAGCGCTGGCTGTGAATAGACACGCATCACGCGGGCGATGAGAATCGGCCGGCACCGAATGCTCTTGCTACAAAGTCTACGAGAACGCTATTTGCCGTGCCGGGTTGCGTTGCTCGGGTTGCAATGCCAGCGGCTGTTTATTGTTCACGCCGATCGCGGTGCACTAGGAGTCACGCCTGCCCAACGACATCGCGCGTGCAGGTGCGCGATGCGCCAAGGCGTCAATCGGGTGCCTCAAAAAAACCAAGAACTAAAGTAGCGCGTCGGGAGTTCCAATTCGCGTGCTTGCGGCGTAGGACAGCCGACGACATCCAGATACGTGAAAAACTCATGAGCCATGAGCGATAAGCCCACATCGCGCATAACTGACTTGAGGAGACAATCACGCGTCTGAACTGGCATTGTCGATTGAACGAGGAGATGAAGATGAAGCTTGTATCAAGTTTACTAATTCTGAGCGCGATGCTCGCCGCCTGCGGCAGCACTCCGCGGGCACCGGCAGCCACCACTGTGATCGTGCCGCCAAGCTCGGGCACGACGACTGTCGTGGTGCCGCAAGAGACGGGAACTGTTGTGCTTTGCCGCGATGGGTCGAGACCGCCCTGTTATTGAGGGGTTCCGAGTCCGGCGCGACCTCGTGGTTCGCCTTGATACCGTCTGCATTTGACAGACGGGCGCGCCGAATTTGGTCTATCGCCATCGCCTCGTGACGGGCGTCCATGAGGCAGGCGTCGATGTCCGCTTGGCGATGCGTCAAGCACGATTACAAATCCCGCGCTCAGTAGCCCGCCGTAATCGCGTTGGGCCCGTTACCGGTCGCCACCGTGCCCACCGCAGTGAGCGCGCCTCCGGTACCGATCGTGTACTGTGAGACCGTGCTGCTGTTGAAGTTCGCCACGTAAACGTATCGGCCGGAGGGGTCGATCGTGATGAACCACGGCCCGCTGCCTGTCGCGATCGTTCCGATGGCGTTGAGCGCGCCGCCGGCGCCAATCGTGTACTCCGAGACGCTGCCGTCGCACCAATTCTCCACATAAACATAACGGCTCGACGGGTCGACGGCGACGGTTTCAGGGCAATTGCCGGTCGAGATCGTGCCGATCGCCGTGAGTATGCCACCGGCGCCAATCGTATATTCCGACACGGTGTTGCCGCTCCAGTTAGCCACATAGGCGTAGCGGTCCGAGGGGTCGACAGTCACGGACTGCGGCGAGTTCCCGGTCGGCGCCAACCCTACCGACGTGAGCGCACCGCCAGCACCAATCGCGTATTCGGATACGTTGCTGCTGTTTTCATTCGCCACATAGGCATAGTGTCCGGTGGGGTCGATGGTGACCGATATGGGACTGCTTCCGGCGGCCACGGTGCCCAGGGAAGTGAGAACGCCGCCCATGCCGATCGTATATTGCGAGACCGTGTTATCGGCTAGATTCGCCGCGTAGACATACTGTCCGGTGGGACCGACGGTGACGGACGCGGGCTCGTTTCCGCTGGCTATCGTACCGAGGGCGGTTAGCACGCCGCCGGTGCCGATCGCGTACTGCGATAGGCTGGCGCCGTTCCAATTTGCCACATAGACAAAACCACCGGTGGGATCGATCGCGACGGCGTTGGGCTCACTCCCGGCCGCCACCGTACCGATGGGGGTCAATGTGCCGCCGGCGCCGATTACGTACTCCGAGACGGTGTTGTCGTTCTGGTTCGTCGCATAGACGTATTCCGGATCGGCGGTCACGGTCAATGTCACTGTGGGCGAGGCCACGGTGCCCACGGCCGCGCTGATTGACGTCGACCCGACGCCGAGGCCCGTTGCAAGTCCGCTCGAGCCCGCGGCATTGCTGATCGACGCGATCGTCGTGTCGGAGGAGTTCCAGGTCGCCGCTGCGGTCAGATTCTGCGTCGAGCCGTCGGTATAGGTCCCGGTCGCGGTGAACTGTTGGCTGGTGCCATCGGCGACGCTGGTAGTGGCCGGCGTCACGGCGATGGACACGAGCGTTGCCGGAGTGACGGTCAAGCCGGTCGAACCGGACACGCCTCCGAGGATTGCAGTGATCGTCACCGACCCCTGCGCAACCGCAGACGTCAACCCATTGGAGCCCGACGCATTGCTGATGATGGCAACTGCGGAGTTCGAGGAATTCCAGTTCACCGATGTCGTCAGCGGCTGTGTCGAGTTATCCGTATAGGTTCCGATGGCAGCGAACTGCTGATTCGTGCCGTTCGCGATCGCGGAATTCGCCGGTATCACCGCGATGGACACGAGGGTCGCCGGTGTGACCGACAAGCCGGTGGATCCGGATACGCTGCCGAGCGCGGCAGTAATCGTCACCGATCCCTGGCCAAGCGCGGTCGCGAGTCCATTGCAACCCGACGCGTTGCTGATCGTAGCGACGTTGATGTCGGAAGAACCCCAAGCCACCGATGTCGTTACGTCGTGCGTCGAGTTGTCGGTGTAGGTGCCGATGGCGGCGAATTGTTGACTGGTGCCGCTCGCGATGCCGGGATTCGAGGGTAAGACGGCGATGGACACGAGCGTCGCGGGCGTAACGGTCAAGCTGGTCCAGCCGGAGACCGTGCCGACCGTCGCCGTAATCGTCACCGACCCCTGGCCAAGCGCAGTCGCAAGGCCGTTGGAACCCGAGGCATTGCTGATTGCAGCGAGGCTCGGGTTCGAGGAAGCCCAGGTAATCGCGGTCGTGAGATTTTGCGTCGAGTTATCGGTGTAGGTGCCGGTCGCGACGAACTGCTGTGTGGTGCCGTTGGCGATGCTGGGGTTCGCGGGCATAACGGCAATCGACACGAGCGTCGCGGGCGTGATGGTCAAGCCGGTCGAGCCGGACACACCGCCACTCGACGCGGTAATCGTCACCGATCCCTGGCCGAGCGCGGTCGCAAGCCCGTTGGAACCCATTGCATTGCTGACGGCCACGACGGTCGGATCGGACGACGTCCAAGCGACAGAGGTCGTGAGGTTTTGCGTCGAGTTGTCGGTATAGACGCCCGTTGCGATGAACTGGGTCGTCAGGCCGGCCGCGATGCTGGTGCTGATCGGCGTCACGCCGATCGACACCAAGGTCGCCGGTGTCACGGTCAAGCCGGTCGAGCCGGACACACCGCCACTCGACGCGGTAATCGTCACCGATCCCTGGCCGAGCGCGGTCGCAAGCCCGTTGGAACCCGATGCATTGCTGACGGCCACGACGGTCGGATCGGACGACGTCCAAGCGACCGAGGTCGTGAGGTTTTGCGTCGAGTTGTCGGTGTAGACACCAGTGGCGACGAACTGCGCCGTCAGGCCGGTCGCGATGCTGGGGCTGGTCGGCGTCAAGCCTATCGACACCAAGGTCGCCGGTGTCACGGTCAAGCCGGCCGAACCGGCAATCGTGCCCAGCGTCGCCGTGATCGTCGCAGGGCCCGGACTCAGAGCGATCGTCAATCCGTCGTAGCCCGAGGCATTGCTGACGGTCGCAATCGACGGGGCGGAGGAGGTCCACACCACCTTGGCGGTGATGTTCTGCGTTGAATTATCCGTGTAAGTCCCCATCGCGGTGAACTGAGTTTTCAGTCCCATGGCGATGCTCGCAATCGCGGGCGTTACGCCGATCGAAACCAGGGTCGCCGCGGTCACGGTCAGCGTCGTCGATCCGGATACCGCGCCCAGCGTCGCCGTGATCGTCGAAGATCCGGGGCTGACGGCGGTGGTCACACCGGTCGTGCCGGCGGTATTGCTGACCGTGGCGATCGTAGGCGCGGAGGAACTCCAGGTCACCATGCTCGTGAGGTCATGCATCGAATTGTCGGTGTAGACACCGGTCGCCTTGAGTGCATCGGTCAGTCCATTGGCGATGCTCGGATTCGTGGGCGTCACGCCGATCGACATCAGGGTCGCCGCCGTCACGGCGAGATTCGTTGAGCCCGACAGCCTGCCCATGGTCGCCGTGACCATGGTCGTACCGGGGCTGATTGCGGTCGCGACTCCATCGGTGTTGACCGAGGCGATTGCCGTTTGTGCAGATCTCCAGTTCACTTGGGACGAGATGTCTAGCTTCGAGCCGTCGCTATACACGCCGGTCGCGGTGAACTGATGAGTCAGTCCCATCGCAACGCTGCTATCCGGGGGCCCGACCGCGATCGAGGCAAGCTCGGGTGCCTGCGGTAAGAGCGACTGGATCGAGAACGACGACCAACCGCAGCCGCTGAGCATAGCGGCGGCGCCCAGCACGGTGAGCGCTGTTAACTTATTAAATCCAAAACAAAAGGCGCATCTTAAGCGCCTTGCACGTTGGAGGATCATTCATTGACTCCACGAGTGGCTGCCGTTGCACTGCTTCATTGCAGGCACGAGAAGTGTAGGGGGATCCCCTAATCCGAATCCGTGATGCGCCCGACGATGGCGCCTGCGTGCTACGAGTAGCGGTTCACTTTCTCAGGCGAAGAAATGCCAATTCCCGTTTACGCAGCAAGCAAGCAGGCGCGTCAACGTAAGCGCTTTCCCGTTAGGTTAAATGGAGGTCGCTCGCGCGAATGCATCGTGAGCAGCGCGCGAATTTCACGCGCAGGATCTGCGTGCGGCCCAAATTCCCACGATCAGCAGAAGGCCGTTAGACTCAGCTCGATCGTTTTGCATGTGGGTTACTGATTGACATGATCGCTCGACCGCGTGACGCAGGCCGACGATGCGTGCAAGGCGCGCTCGTCGCGGCCGCGCTGTTATGCGCGAGCCAAACCTATGGGGGCGCTTGTGTGCCGCTGCCTTCGCGGGATCTGGACGATCGATGCGGATCACTGGGATCAGATTCACGAAGGCGGTCCGGTTCAGGTCGAATATGCTGCAAGCAATCCCGAACTCAACCAGATAGGCACGCCGCCCGGCGGCCTCATGTTCATCGATAGTGCGCTGGTCTTGGCGTCCGTGATGTGGCTCGTTGGCGCGACACTCGCATTCAAGGGACTGCGCGGGATATGGTTCGAGTGGACCCGTGGCAGTCCTGAATCCAAGGTGGCGCCGGTGCGCAATGCCGGGGTCAAACCGTGGGTCGCCGCGGCGATCGCGCTGTTCGGGTCCGGCGCGATCTTTCTGTTGATCGGCGCCGTCAATCTACGCCAAGAGCGGCTTTTTCAAACCGACGGACAGACCGCGACAGCGATCGTGCTGACCAAGAGTACGCATCTGAAAACCGACTCGAAATCCAAGAGGCAGCAAATTGGGTACTACCTCGGCTATCGGTTCACGACGCATGACGGCACGTCGGTAGAGGGGTCCGATTCAGTGGGACTCCAACAGTGGAACTCGATACGAGAACGCGAACCGATCGAGATCATTTATTTGCCCGAGACCCCGACGAGAAACCGTCTTGCATCGGACCAGCCGGAGATGGTGTTGTGGATGTTCAGCATTCTGGGTGCGGCGCCGATCGTCGGCGGATCGATCGTGGTCGGCTACCGCTTTCGTGGTTCGCTTCGGAAAAAACTCCGGAGGCGCGCCGCGTAACCCAGTGTCCGGCCTACACGGCATCACCGATACGCTCGCCTATCCGCCAATGGGTGCGCGAGCGAGACTTCCATGAATATGAGGTAACTCATCAATTCGTCGGGGTATGCGCGGTGCGGCGGGCATTCGCGGAACCCAAGCGATTTGTACATTCCAATCGCCTCAGTAAGCAGAGTTGCGGTGTCGAGGCGCATCAATGCGTATCCCTCGTCCCTTGCCGCAGTCATAAGTGCCTGACAAAGTCTTCGCCCGATCCCATGTCGCTTGAACTTGTCCGGGACGAACAGGCGCTTCATCTCGCATGACCCATCGGCAAGTCTTCGGTACGCGCCACCGCCGCAGATCTGGCCGTCTCGCCTCGCAAGCAAGGTTTTACCTCGGGGTGGGCCATGGGACCGCGCGAGTTGCTGCAACTCACTGTCGAGTGACTGATGCCCAAACACTTCTTGAACGAACCAAACATCGTGTTTGTATCGATCGCGGCACCATCGCACGTATTCGGCGACCAAGCCGGCAAAGACTTCGTAATGGCTGGCCGTGACGGATTCGAAAATGGACCCGGTCAAGAATTCATGCTCCAACTCAAGCGGCACGCGGCTTTAAGTATATCCCGCAGAACGGATGTGAATCACGCAAGGGCGCGGGTGCCCTGCGCCGCAATCGCGGTCTGCTTCGGTATCTACCTATAGTCGCGGCGGTGACTCGGCGCTCTTAATGTCGGCAGCGGATAACTCGAGGAGCTGGCGCGGGGCATGAACACGACTGCGGGGGCGACT
>OCTA010003471.1_pt1 | contig 13973 bp, 11 predicted proteins | sample 1538991 | NCBI WGS metagenome assembly OCTA01 (sample SAMEA3539302, study PRJEB22396) | soil metagenome | biome: tundra; feature: field; material: soil | place: USA | collected 2010-05 | depth 0.15 m
CGGTCCAAGCATTCGCTCTTGATCGAGAGCACAAATCTCTCCGCGTAAGCGTTCAGCCACTTCATCCAGTCTGGACAGGACGGGCAGATCTACTGGCTGTGGGGCGCAAATACTCCGTCGTGAGCTGGATCTGCTCCGGTTTCGCCGACGGTGAGCTTCGGGGTGAACCAGTCGAGATCGTCAGAGAGCCGATGTCCGAGACGCAGACCGAGACCAGTCCCGCCCGCCAGAGAGAATTGCCCCTCGCGGACGAGATCTGCCTGCAGCCCGATCACGCGCAGCTTGTCGCGGTCGAGAACCTCTTCGTTCACTCTGGACGACGCCATTGAAACCCGAGGTAGGGACGTACGGGAAGGTCCTCGCTTGTCAGCCCCAGGTCGTCGCGCAGCTTCTGACGTTCGGGCTCCGTACAGCCTGCTCCCCGATAGTCGCGCACGAGCTCTCGCACCTGCCGTGGTCCCAGGACGCCGCGGAGCCAGCCTTTGGCTTCATCGCTACCCCGGACGAGGATCTCCCGGACGACAGCGTAGCGGTCATCCGGCTTGTTCCAGGCCAGCGCCGCAGGGTCGTAAGTTTTGAGGAGGCGCCGAACCGATTCCGGTGCATCCTGGGCGGTCAGGATCGCGCTCCGTCGCGCCCAGCGCGCCAGAGCTGCGCGGCGTGCCAGCTCTTGCCTTTTCGTGGCCGGGAGAGCCTTCGCTCGGGCAGTTCCGGCAAGGCTTGCGATCTCGCTTCGTCGGCGACGGCTGAGGGACCTCGCACGGGCCAGGCCCCCTTTCCTGCCGCCCAGATGTCCGAGTGCCACCGCGTGCGCGTTCTTTATACGACAAATTCTAACATGCTCGCTCAAGTAAGCATGCGTTGATTTCCGTGGGGCACGATCCCTGTTCTCAGACTGCTGGTTCCGTCGAGTTCCGTTTACGACGGTGAGCTGGTCGAGGTCGCGCGAGTCGTCGTTGTCGATCGAAGCCCAAAGTAACCCCCGCAGATCGCGGGTCTCGGGATCGGCGGGGCCGATTCCGGGATCCAGATGCTGCGCTTCGGCGATCTCGGCGGCTGAAAAGTCGGGCAACAGGCCACGGTCGAGCATCGCGCGGTGCGCAATGCGTTGGAGGTCGCTTCGCATGGAGCTCATGGCCGGGAAACCCTACCCCAAGACGGTCTCCTGCTCGCACGAAGACGTGCCTTCGGCATGCGCCGAGTCGTGAGGGCGGTCGTCGGGTCGGGTTCACGAAAGATTCGCATTGGGTAGTGGCACCCGAAACCATCCGCGGGCCAGTACTGCATGAACTATCAGAGCCAGGATCCCGTTTAACAGAAACGCGTGCTGAACGCCGAGCACGCCAACCGTCGCGCCCGTTAGCAACGCGCCGAGTGAGATGCCTCCGCGCATCGCGAGCATGTAGAGGCTGACCGTCCGGCCGAGAAGGTGAGGGCTGGCCGTCGCCTGCAAGAGCGAATTCGCCGCCGTGTTGCTGATCGTCATCGAAGCACCGGCGAGAACGAGGAGAGGAGGCAAGCCCCAGAACCAAGGATTGAGCGCGATGAGGACCAACACCCCGGCATAGCCGAGCGCGAAGCCCGAGCTCAGTCGCCGACGATCGACGCTGGGTGTGACGCTGAGCAATCCGGCAGCTCCAAGTAGACCTCCTACGCCGAATGACGCCACAGCCGTTGAAAACCGAGTCGCACTGCCATGGAACACCGCCTTGACCAATACCGGGCTGAAGGTAACGACTGGAGAGCAGAGTAAGCCGGTGGCGAGAACGGTCAGCAGCGCACCGCGAAGATGTCGTTCTCGGAGAATGTCGCCAATACCGGTCACCAGATGATGTCTCGGCGGGGCGGCGGCGGAGGGGGGAGCGGCGGTCCAGCGTGGAAGAATCCAGAGGGCGACACCGATGAAGGGGACGTACGACGCTGCACTGACGATGAAGCACGCCATCACGCCGATGCTCGCCATGAGAACGCCCGCGATCGCCGGACCGAGGATACGAGAGAGATTGAATTGGGTTGAATTGAGCGCGAGGCCGGAGCCGATCTGCTCCCGCGTGACGATCGACGGCACGATCGATTGGAAGGACGGCATCGAGAGCGCATCGGTGATCCCCACGACGACCGACAGCGTGACGATCATCCACGGCTGAATGACGTGGGCGACCAGCAGCGCCACAATGACCGTCGGGCACAACATCTGGATCGACTGGAACACTGTGATGACCCGGCGCCGATCGGACCGATCGGCGAGCGCACCACCGACCAGGGTCAGCAGCAATACGGGGGCGTTCATCGCGAACGAGTCGAGCCCGATCAAGAATGATGAAGCTCCGAGGGTTAGCAGCAGCCACGGCTCCGCCACCTGCTGGGCCCAGGTGCCGATGCTCGAAAGCAGGCTAGCGAACCAGAAGCTCCCGAACCGCCGCGTCGCAAGTAGGCTCAGCGATTCGCGAAACGTTTTGATTGAGGAGTGTCTCGGTGTGCGCATCGGCTGGGGTGGGACTGGATGCGTTTAACCATCCAAGACTCTGACTCTGTTAGATCCTTGCTGTGCGAACCGGAAACGCGACTTCGGGTGACCAAGTTACCTCATGATGTCCTTAATCGGGCACCGTGGTGGTGGTCTCTCTGCTGAACGCACGGGTTGCCGAGCGTCCCCAAGCGGCGCAGGATACGCGGGGAATCCATTCAACGGCCGGGCCCCCTCTGTCATCGTCGCTGGCACGACGCATGCTGGACTATCTCCGAAGGAGGATCGGCAAAATAGGACATGACGTCGCCTTTGTTGACAGCGCTTCGTTTTCAGAATGGGGCGATCGCGCGAAATCGGCTCTGGTTGGCGCCGATGACCAACATGCAGAGTCACGAAGACGGGTCCCTGTCGGATGAGGAATTGCGTTGGTTGCTTCGTCGGGCCGCCGGGGGGTTTGGCGTCATAGAAACGTGCGCCAACCACGTCGCCGAGGATGTCAAGCCTGGCGCGGTCAGCTCGGCGTATTCGCGGACCGCCTCCTCCCGGGACTGCGGCGACTGGCCGAGGAAATTGCAGCAAGCGGAGCATTGGGGGTGGTGCAGCTGTTTCACGGCGGTGTCCGGGCGGATCCGCAGCTCACGGGCGCGCCGACCTGGAGCGCCAGCGCCGTGGAACAGCCCGGGCTTCCCGCGCCTCAGGCAGCGACGGAGAAGCAGATCGAGGTGGTCATCGGTCGCTTTCGGGACGCGGCCGTCCGAGCGCACGCGGCGGGATTCTCCGGTGTCGAGCTGCACGGCGCGCACGGATATCTCTTGGGACAGTTTCTTTCCGCTACCCAGAATCAACGTACGGACGGTTGGGGCGGCTCCTGGCAGAACCGCGCGCGCCTCTTGCGGGAGACCGTTCGGGCCGTACGCGCGGCGGTGCCCCGATCATTTCTGGTTGGCGTGCGACTCTCCCCGGAGGATCGCGGTCAAGCCACGGGGCTAGACCTCGATGAGAACCTCACTCTGGCTGGGTGGCTGGTCGGATGACGGTGCCGATTTTCTGCATCTGTCGCTATGGGACGCCAGCAAGAACTCCCACAAACGGCCGGACCAACATCCGATTCCGCTCTTCCGGCAGGCCATCGATGCGCGCGTTCCGCTGGTCGTGGCTGGCAACGTCTGGACACGGGGCGACGCGGAAGCCTTGCTGCAGAAAGCAGCGGACGTGGTAGCGATCGGCCGAGCCGCGATCGCGAATCCGGACTGGCCCTCGCGCGTGCCGGACCCTACCTGGGAACCTCGGAGACCGCCGCTCAGCCGCGCCGAGCTTCACGATCGGGGCCTTTCGGAGGCCTTCGCGATCTACTTGCGAAACTGGAAGGGCTTCGTTTCAGACTGAGTGCCCGCGGTCGACCGGTCGACGGGCATCGGCTGCCGTCGACCTGACGGCGCACTGGACGGATGGCTCGAGGCGATTCGGCGCTGCGCAAGGTGCCGCTTGATGATGCCACTGTGCAGATCTTGCGTGGAGTCCATTTGCTGCGCAGGATCTGCGCGCGATCGCCGAAGCCGGTCGCGACGTGGATTGAGCCCGACCACTACGCTGAGCGGCTAGGGCGAGTCCGATCGGGGAGTTGGTCGGCGCCGGCGCCTCCAAACCAGGTGGTCGCGTGAGGTCTTTGTGCCGAGTCGTTCCCAGGGACCCGACGCGCCGAGGTCTGGCACGAGGAGTGCACATTCGCGTACTCGATGACTACTGCCACCGCCGGCCAGCCACCCATAAGTCACTTCTGGGTCACCAAGCGCTGGAAGATCTCCGCTGCGATGCTCCTTGCCGGCGTCGCGCTCGGCGGCGTCGCTCTTAAGGTGCATAAGCGGTCCGCTGCCAAAGGCGCCCCTGTGTTTCGGTTCGAGACGGCAAAGGCCGACCGGGGGCCAATCCGGGCCAAGGTCACAGCGACAGGGACCGTCAACCCCATCGTCACCGTTCAAGTGGGTGCCCAGGTCTCGGGGACCATTCAAGCCCTCGGGGCGGACTTCAACTCGGTCGTGAAGCCCGGTCAGATGATGGCTCAGATCGATCCTCGGCTATTCAAGTCCGCGGTCCAGCAGGCTGAGGCCAACTTCCTGTCGGCCAAGGCCAACGTCCTCCAAGTCCAGGCTCAGCTGGCCAATGCCCGCAAGCAGGCGAAGCGAAATCGAAACCTGCTGGCGCAGAAATTTGTTGCTCAGCAGGACGTCGACACGACGGACACGACGGCAGCAGCAGATGAGGCGCAACTGAAGGCTGCAGAGGCTACTGCGGCCCAGGCCGAGGCCGCTCTGGCGACCGCCAATACCAATCTCGCGTACACCACCATCAAGTCACCCGTTAAAGGCATCGTGATTTCGCGCAACATAGACGTCGGCCAGACCGTGGCCGCTGCCTTCGCGGCCCCCACGCTGTTCCTGGTGGGCGAGGACCTAACAAAGATGCAGGTCGACACCAACATCGCCGAGGCCGACGTTGGCCGGCTGGCGACCGGCATGACCGCGACTTTCACGGTCGACGCGTATCCCACGGAGATCTTCACTGGGAAGATCCGCGAGGTTCGCAATTCACCGCAGGTGATCCAGAACGTCGTGACCTACGACGCCGTTGTCGATGTGGATAATTCGGCACTAAAGCTCAAGCCGGGGATGACCGCCAACATCGAGGTGGTCTACGCCGAGCGGTCGACCGCATTGCGAGTGGCGAATGCTGGCATCCGTTTCCGACCTCCTGCCGACCTAGTGGGCAAGAATCCCCCCTCCGTTCCTCTAGACCGCAAGATGGTGTGGGTACGGCACGGCGGGATACCGACGCCCATTCTCTTCAAACCCGGGGTGAGCGACGGCGTCGTTACTGAGGTCGTCGAAGGCAACCTTGAGGTGGGCGATCTGGTGATCACCGAAGCCATCCCGGCCAAGTCCGGCGCTCCCAGAATCCTCTAGAGCCGACCGACATGGGACGCCCTCTGATCGAGCTCGACCACGTGACGAAGACCTACACGATGGGTGAGATCGACCTTCGTGCTCTCAACGACGTCTCGCTCCAAGTGGCGAAATCCGAATTCGTAGCCATCATGGGGGCTTCTGGCTCGGGCAAGTCGACGCTGATGAACGTCCTCGGCTGCCTCGACCGGCCCACCTCCGGCACTTACTTCCTCGAAGGACGAGAGGTCGGGCAACTGCCCCGAAACGAGCTGGCGCGAATCCGCAACGAGATGGTGGGCTTCGTGTTCCAGCATTTCAATCTCCTGGCCCGGACCAGCGCACAGGAGAACGTCGAGCTCCCGCTCCTCTACTCGGGTGTCACGTCCGCTCGAGAGCGAGCCGAACGAGCCCGGGCAAGCCTGGCTCGGGTCGGTCTTGCCGATCGGGCCGACCACCAGCCGAACCAACTCTCCGGCGGCCAGCAACAGCGCGTAGCCATCGCCCGCGCGCTGGTCAACAACCCGAAAGTCATCTTCGCCGACGAGCCGACCGGCGCTCTCGACTCGCGCACCAGCATGGAGGTCATGCAGCTCTTTCAAGAGCTGGGCCGCTCGGGGATCACCATCATCCTCGTGACCCACGAGCCGGACATCGGGCGGTGCGCAGAGCGCGTGATCACCATGAGAGACGGGCAGATCGTCTCCGACGACCGCCAGCAGCCCCTGATCGCCCGACCGGGCCCGGCGGTGACCAGCCTGGCGGCCGAGGCGGCCTCGGTCCCCGTCTCGGCGCCCGCCTCAACGTTGTCGCCCACGCTTCCCGGGGAGGTTCGTCCATGAACGCACTGGCGATCAGCCGTGTGGCGGGGCGTGCCCTGCTGCGGAATAAGCTCCGATCGTTCCTGACCGCGTTGGGGGTGGTGATCGGCGTGGGAGCGGTGATCGCGATGGTAGCCATTGGTGAAGGTGCCAAACGGCGGGTCGAGGACACGTTCGAAGCGATGGGTACGAACCTACTCATCGTGCTTCCTGGCTCATCCTCCTCGATGGGCATGCGCGGGGGCTCGGGGAGCCAAGCGACGCTAACCTGGGCAGACCTGCGAGCCATCCGGGCCGAATGCAAGGCGGTCGCAGCCGCCTCACCGGTGCTCAACGCCCACTTGGTTGTCCAGGTCGAGGATCAGAACTGGACCACCTCGATCATCGGCGCGAGCACCGACTACATGACCATCCGCAACTGGCGCATGGCCCGCGGCCGCTTCTTCGACCAGAGCGACACCGACACATCCACCAAGGTGGTGGTCCTGGGCGAGACCGTGGTGAACAACCTCTGGAGCCCGGGTTACGACCCAGTTGGCCAGACAGTGCGGATCCAGACAGTGCCCTTCCAGGTCGTTGGGGTCCTGGCCAAGAAAGGGCAGTCTCCGATGGGCCAGGACTACGACGACACCGTCCTCGTCCCGTATACGACCTACATGACCAAGATCTCCGCCGGCTTAGGCGGCTACATCAACGGGATCGTGATGGTGAGCGCCATCAGCTCCGCCGACACCACGCGCGCAGAGAATGAGATCAGGTCGCTGCTTCGCGACCGGCACCACCTCATAGTCGGCCTCGATGACGACTTCTCTGTACGGAATCTCTCGGAAATGGCTCAAGCCCAGCAGCAGGGCACCACGATCCTCACCACCCTCCTGGCGGCGATCGCCGCAGTGTCGTTGTTGGTGGGGGGGATCGGGATCATGAACATCATGTTGGTGAGCGTGACTGAGCGCACCCGAGAGATCGGGGTGCGCATGGCCGTGGGCGCTCGCTCCTGGGACATCTTGGCGCAGTTTCTGAGCGAGGCACTGGCCATTTCCCTCGCCGGCGGCCTGCTCGGGATTGCCTTCGGATTGTTGGCCGCCCGTCTCTTGGCGACCCATTTCGGCTGGCCCTTTTTCATTCACCTAAACGTCATCTTCATTTCGGTTGGCTTCAGCGCGCTGGTCGGCGTCGTCTTTGGCTTGTATCCCGCCCAGAAGGCATCTCGGTTGGATCCAATAGAGGCCCTTCGCTTTGAGTAACCAAGATTCTTTCCCGAATCGCGGGTGTGGTGTGAGTCGCTACATCGCCCCAACTTCGACCAACGTGGTGAGGTCCACGTGATCATCGAGGTGTTAAGAGTGCTCGCCCTGCTCGCGACACCCAATGTCGCCGCAGCGCTCACCGGTCCCGCCGGCGGGCTGACCCTGGACCAGGCCCTGGAGCTCGCCCGGGCCAACCTGCCAGCGTTGCGCCAGGCACGGGCCCAAACGGACCAGGCCCGGGGCTTGCACGACGAGGCCCGAGCGGGATGGTACCCAACCGTCACCGCCACGATCGGGTACAAACGCACCACAGGGAATTTGGCGATTAACCCAGGGCTCACACCAACTGGCGAGACGCTTCCCGGTGCGAGTATGAACACATACAATTACTTCGCAAACAGCATTTCTGCGTCGCAGCTCCTCTGGGACTTCGGTCAGACCTCAAATAAGATCGCCGCCACCATGGAGACAGCCCGGTCGCAGCAAGAGTCGGAGCGAACGGTGCTCCTCCAAGCAGAATTCGCCGTGCGCACGGCGTTCTTTACGGCCGCAGCCCAGAATGCTCTCATTGGCGTCGCGGAGGTCAACCTCCAGAACAACGAAACGCATCTGGCTGAGACGCGCGCATTCGTCAAGGAAGGCACCCAACCCGATATCGCGCTCGCCACCGCAGAGGCCAATCAGGCTAACGCGGTCGTGCAGCTGATTACCGCGAAGAATGCCTACGCCACCGCTAAGGCCAAGCTCACCCAAGCGATGGGAAGCCAGGATCCCTCGGTCAGCTACGAGGTGCAGGATTTACCCTTTTCACCCGTGCCCGACGAAGATGGAGCGCTCGACAAGTTGGCCGTCGAGGCCTTGAGTACGCGCCCCGAGGAGGCTTCGCTCCAAGCGCAACGTCGGTCGGCGGAGGCGAATATCAGGGCCAACTCCGACACGTGGTTTCCGACCATCTCCGCCACAGCCGCTGCCAGCGACAATGGCACTACCCTCGGCACAACCAGCTGGCTGGGCCTCACTCCCAACGTGGCTGCCGGTCTACTGTTGAGCTGGTCGGTGAACGTCGGCCCATACGTTCCGGCAGAGGTTCGCGTTGCACGAGCGCAGCTCGCCAGCTTGGATGCGCAGCTGGACACCCTGCACCTCCAGGTGCGCGTCGATGTGGAAACTGCGCAGCTCGCAGTCAAGGCAGCACGCCAGGCGTTGGTCGCGGCCAAGAAGGGCTTCGACGCCGCCCACACCCAACTTCGCCTGGCCAATGGTCGCTTCAGTGCTGGAGTGGGTAACGCTGTGGAAGTGAGCGACGCTCAACTCGCCGCTGACCAGTCGGGAGGCCAGGCTGTTCAGGCCCAGTTCAACCTAGACACTTCGAGGGCTCAGCTCATCGAGGCGTTGGGACGGATCTAGTTCGGGCGGTAGAGTGGCCAGCATGAGCGAGCCCAAAGGGACGGCGGCTGACCCGGCCAGCCTTTCTCATGGCTTCGATCGCGAGTGGCCCGAGTTTCTCAATGAGATCCGCGTGGTGCTCCCGGGGGTGCAACTGCTGTTCGGCTTTCTCTTGGCCGCGCCGTTCAGTGATCGCTTCGTCGAGGTCGGGAATGCCGTCCAGACCATCTACCTCGGCTGCTTTCTCGCGACGGCCACGTCTTGTGCTTTTCTAATCGCACCGTCGGTCTATCACCGCCTCCACTGGCGGCGCGACGTTTGCGACAAGGAAGAAATGCTACGCACCTGCAATCGTCTGGCGATTGTAGGCGAAGTATTGCTCGCCCTCGCGATGACCTCGGCAGTCTACGTCGTCACTTCGCTGGTCTCCGGCCCGAGGGGCGCCCTGTGCGTCAGCGCTGGCGCTGGGCTGGTGATTACCACCTTGTGGTTCGTCTTGCCGCTCGCACGTCGGCGGGTGGAGAAAAAGCAATGACGGACGGCACCGTCCGAAGAGTCCGACAGTCCTGACGAGAAGTAGAAACTGCTCGGAATATCGCATCGCGGTTCTACGTGACCGCCGTGAAAACGGGCATCTTGGGCGGGCCGAGGAGCGGTCAGTGGTGTCCGCCGCAATAACTCCGTCCTGTCCGGCGGAGGTGTAGTGGCGGCAGGGCGGTGGTCAGGCTTGGGCGCGCACGCGGTGGCCACCGTGGTAGGGAGGCGGTGAGACACACATGACCGCCATCCTTCGCCTCCTGTTTGACGTGGTCCTCGCTCTCGCGGCGCCGCGTGCTGTGCTCGTCACCGAGAACCTACTCCTCCGCCAGCAGCTCATCGTCGCCCGGCGCCGGGTGAAGCGCCCCCACTTCCGCCGCTTCGACCGATGGCTGATCGGCGCACTGGCAGGGCGGTTCCGTCGCTTTGTGGAGGTGGTCCTGCTCGTCAAACCCGAGACCGTCATCGGCTGGCAGCGTGCCGGATGGCGAATCCTCTGGCGTTGGCGGTCTCGTCGCCCATCCGGCCGACCGCCGATCGACTCAGACCTTCGTGGTCTGATCCGCCGAATGTGGCGCGAGAACCCGACATGGGGCGAGGACCGCATCGCCCGGGAACTTGCCAAGCTCGGCTACCGGGTGTCCCCGCGTACAGTCGCCAACTACCGGCCAGCAGGGTTGAGGCGCCAACGAGGACAGCGATGGATGACGTTCATCCGCAACCACCTCGATGAGACCTGGGCGTGCGACTTCTTCGTGATAGTGACGGCCCGATTCCGCGTGCTCTACGTGTTCGTCGTGTTGTCGCTGGGTCGGCGCCGCTTGGTGCATTTCGGGGTGACCGCGCGGCCGAGCGCTGGGTGGGCGGCGCAGTGCATCGTCGAGGCAACCGCCGCCACGGACCAAGTCCCGCGCTTTGTCGTCCACGACCGAGACTCCATCTACGGCAGCCAGTTCCGTTCCCGCATACGAGGGCTCGGTACGCGCCTGCTGGCCACACCGCCGCGAACACCTCAGGCGAACGCCTTCTGTGAACGAGTGATCGGCACTCTCCGCCGAGACTGCCTGGACCACATCATCGTGCGCGACGAGCGCCACGCCGGGCGAGCGCTCGGTGCCTACCTCGGCTATTACCATGGCCGGCCGCACCGAGGCCTCCGGATGCAGCCGCCGGATGGTGGGCGGCACCTGGCGCCGGGGCGACCGACCCATGGGACGCGCATCGCCACGACACCGATCCTGGGCGGTCTCCACCATCGCTACGGTTTCGTCCCTGTCGGCTTAGCGCCGACCTCGAACGACGCCGTCGCCTGACCACGGGATGGGATTTTTGCGGCGCACAGGCGGCCAGAACTTCGACGTCTACATGGGCGCCGGCGGCTTCGGCGCATTCAACGCTTGCGATCCCAACTGGTCGTCGATGAAGAGCCCGTCGGGCCTCTATCTCTACTCGTCGTTCCCCGAGCAGGGCGAGCCCGGCTCGGGCGGCGTCAACGCCGCCACCCAGCTCGCCGGCTGCAAGACCAACGAGAACCTGGTCACCGCCGCCACCCTGTCATCGTCGACCTGCGTCGGCAACGTGAAGAGCGCCTGCCAGATATTCGCGTCGTCGACCCTGACGTCGCAGGCCGTGGCTGACTCGGTCCAGTCGTGCGCCAAGTCGAACGACCCCATGAACTACCGCCACCTGAACTGGGAGGTCTACGCCAAGAACATCGAGTGCCCGACCCACCTGACCCAGGTGACCGGCTGCAAGCTAGCGCCGCAAGGGCTACCCGCCGCCAACCCCGCCGTCACGACGCCCGATCAGGCCGCCGCCGATTCCAGCTTCAAGGCCACCACCGGCAACGGGTCCCACTACACGACCACCACCATGCAAGACTGCTGCAAGCCGACCTGCGCCTGGCAAGACTGGGTCACCGGCAGCAACGGCAACCTGACCGCCGTGGGCCAATACAACTCGTTCTACAGCTGCGACCAGACCGGAACACCGGTGACGGAGTAACGGGGCGAGACCTTTCAGCGCTACCAAAGCAAGTGCGCGCCGAACGCGCTACCGGCACACGCCAGGGCGGTGAAGCGGACGAACCGTCGGAGCCTATACGCAAGAATAGCCGCAGCCGCCGCAGTCGGTGGTTGCGTTGACACACGTGTCGGTGGGCCCGTGGCAGTAGAAGCCCTCGTGGGTACCACAGTAGCCATAGCTCGGTGAACAATAGCCACCGGCTCGCCATCGGCGTCGATGCGACAGTTGCCTGGCACACAGACGTTGTTGTGAATGCTCCCGACCGAGGCGTCGTGATCGGCGGCGCAGCCACAGACCGCGTTCGTCCAATCAGAATCTGAGAGGCATTGGTCTGCCGAGGTCGCGAATCTCGGTCTGATCTACCGTGTTGTAGTGCTGCTGCATCTGCTCGGTCGCGTGCACCGAGATGGCACGGGTCCTTCATCTCCGCCGCGGGCGGGCAGATCCTGGTAGGTCCGTCGCATCCCCCGCGATGTCACGCCCCTTGCCGCCTGCACCCGCCATGACTTCGGCAAGAGTGAAAGACCGCCGCCGGTCTATGGAACGGTCAAAGGGTTCGGAAAGTTTCCGGTCAGGAACATCAGCGTGTAGACGCCGATCGATTCCTGGTAGTACCGGTCGTTCTCGATTGTGGTCGTGACCGCCTCCTCGATCGCCTCGCGACGAATGTCCGGCGTCGTTCGTTTGTCGTCGTCGTAAAAGTTCGCGTAGGAGCACATCGCTGTGTTGACGAAGTACGAATTGTGTCCGAGACCCGGATCGCAACCCGTCACCGCGCCGTCGGGCTGGAGGTTCTGGCAGATGGAAGAGAACCGATTCGCGTTCGGCACAACCGGGTTGTTTTGTTGGAAGTTCGCGTAAAAGTCCTGGATAAGATCCGTCTTGGCCTGCATCCGAGTCTTCGCGGGGTAATGAGGGGACGACAGGGGCGCGTTTTCGGGCAGATCCGCGCGATCGCCAAACCACGCCGCGTCGACACCCACGCGCCAGAGCGCCCTTGACCAGTTGTAGTTGTCTGCATTCGCGTCGCTCGGAGTGTCATAGTGACCCCAGTCGGTAACGAGCGCCGGGTTCACGGAAGGGGCATCATAGGAGCGCTCGACCATCTCCCAGACTGTTTGGGCGGTCTTGTACCAGAAGTCGCGGTGCTTGATCCGGTCGGCGGTGGTGAAGGAGCTCGGGTCTAAGTAGGCCGCGAGGAAATCACCGAACACGCGGAAGTAGCCCGGCGGGTAGTAGGACATGTTCACGCGTCCGTTGACCCCCGGAGTGTAAGAACAAGGCTGCCCGGGATACCCGCTGCAGTTCTTGTCGAAGGTGTCACCGGGCGTCGGGTAGTTCCACGTGCCGTCGTACGCCGTGTTGACCTCGCATTCCATCTTCATCAACCAGCTCGTCGCGGCTGGCGTGTACTCCGGCCACTGTCGCGCCGCGAACACCAACCCGATCGCGATGTCGACATCGCCGTCGAAGGCGCTGTCGCCATTGCCGCCGCACGCTTCCGTAGCGGGATCACACGGCTGATCGAGCGGGCGGCACGTCGAGCTGTCGTCCCACATCCAACCCATTAGGCCGCCGCAATACTTCGTGGCGCTCTGCGACAGATTGTGACGGACGAAGTTCCACAGCTGGTCGAAGAGATCTTTGTCGCCGATCGCGGCCGCCATCGCGATCCCATAACCCTGCCCCTCGCTCACAGTGTCCGACGGATCGGTGGTGACACGTGCTGTTCCCGCGCCGCAGGTCAGATCGTCATAAGTGACGTAGTTCTGTTTCCAGATGTTGTAACGCTCGAAGACCAGGGCGTTGAATAATTCCTGCACGGTGCTGGCCTGGGCGTAGGTGTTGGCGAGCGACGCGCCAAAAGGATAAGAGAAGCTCGTGCGATTGTATGGGAACCAGCCGCCAAAGCCGACCTGCGGCGGTACGGCCGGCGGCTTGGGGGCGCAGTTCCCATCGTTCCAGTTGCCGGTAGCTGACCAGTCGCCGTTCGACCCATCGGGGTAGTAGTCGTAGAACATGAATTGATCAGTCTGCTTCGAGGCGCCCTTGAAGCCGGTCGGCACCGGACTGTCGGGCTTACCGTAGTACCAGCGCAGCCAGCTCTCGCGAGGAGTCGTCGGCATCGGGCGTGGATCGACGGTGTTCCACTCGGTCGGGACACGCGTCTTGTCGACAGCACGCCAGGTGCAGCCCGCGCCGAAGAACTCGTTCGGAACAGGGCAGTTGAACCAGGGCCGGTCGGCTTCCCGCCAGCAGGTCACCTCCTGCGTAGTCGTCGGGTTGGTGACCTCCAGGACGATCCAAAGGGGCATGAAGTCGGGCTTGGGGAAGTACGTGAACGTCTTCTGCCCGGCCCAGATGTAACGGAAATGGATGACCGAACTGTTGTCGGGAGGCTCCGGGTTACACGGATCGACGGGTACGGTGCCGTCGCCGCCGCAGCCCGCGTATCCCGGCCCCGGATTCTCCGTATACCAGCGGTAAGAGTCAGCCCGCGTGGAGTAGTTCATGCACGCCGGCGTGTCGGGTGGACCCGCGTACC
>OCTA010003472.1_pt1 | contig 13973 bp, 15 predicted proteins | sample 1538991 | NCBI WGS metagenome assembly OCTA01 (sample SAMEA3539302, study PRJEB22396) | soil metagenome | biome: tundra; feature: field; material: soil | place: USA | collected 2010-05 | depth 0.15 m
AGCGGTTTCCTAAACCGAAGGTCGGCAGTTCAACTCTGCCCAGGGCCTCCATCCCATCCCGCTGAAAGTGCACTAGATAACGGCAGGGGTTGCCGTAGTCTTCCAAGCGTCTGTTGCCACTTCGTTGCCAGATAACGATTCAGGCAATGCTTGTTGCAGTTTCTCCATCGCGTCGGTCACCTGGGTGGGCACCGTCTTGATGTAGTACGTGCTGGTCGTGCTTACGTTGGCGTGACGCAGTATTTGCTGAATCACTTTCTCCTGAATGCCCAGCGCATACAAGTTGCTACCGAGTCCGCGCCGTGCTGCGTGCCAGCCATGCCACTTCGGAAACTTCTCATCGAGTTTGAAATCGTGCTTCGCATCCGCGTGGTCATCCTGCGCCTTTCCGCAACTCTCGCAGCGTTTCAGGGCGGGGAGAATCTGACGCCCCAACACGTTGTTTAAGCAGATAGGTTTTCCGCTGAGATTGGGGAACATCGGTCCAGCGTCGGGGCCGCCGCAACGTATCCGATGAAACTCCAAGCGTTGTGCGACTTGCTTGATTAGCGGGACTGCGCCTTTACTGCGTCCCGTCTTAGGGTCATTTATGTGGCCTTCCCAAATTGCGCGGGAGACGCGGATCTGACCGTCTTCGTAATCTTCCCAACGGAGACCCTGCAACTCGCCCCGGCGAAGGCCGCTGAACGCGGCGACCGCGAAAATCGTTGCAGCGGGTTCAGGCATCACGGAAAGCATCCGTTGGATTTCGGTCAAGTCGTAAGCATATGTTTCTTGCGGCGCAGTGGCTCTAGGAGACGTTGCAGTGTCCCGGACGGGGTTTTCCCCCATGTAATTAGCCCTGTTGCTTCGCCAGCTTGAAAACCCCGCTCAGGAATGTCTTGATGTGTTTTAGGCTGTTCCGACTCAGTGCTTTCGGCCCCGAGATGGAATCGAGCCAGCCCTGTACGTGAAACGTGCGAACGTCCTTTAGCCAATCGTCGGCGCAACGAGCTTTGACGTGGTTCTCCCAGATATCTCGGTAGCCTTTGAGGGTGGATGGACGCTTGTACTGTTCGATGTGGGGGAAGTAAACGCGCTTAACGAAATCTCCGATCGTCAAGACGCGTTCCGGGTTCGCGTTGGTCACTGCCGCCGCAGCTACGATCTCCCGCGCTTCGTCTTCGATGTTGCGCGGGGGACGTTTGCCGCGAGTAGTGACAGGACCAATTTGCTTGGCTATCCGGTCATGCCGCAACTTGCCGTCAGCTACTCGATCTTCAAAGTATCGAACGTACCAGTTACCGCGTGCCTGGAAGATATATCCAGTTTGTTGCCGTTTTCGTCTCACTTGCTATTGTCCTTTCCTTGAGTCTTGCGTTTGCGTTCGCGGGCTTGTACTGCCAGTTTCGCGATGCGGGAGCGCTCGCGAGCCGATAGCTGTTCGCTCCTCGCCTTTCCTGCTTTACTGGCAGAATCTGAGCGTTCTTTCGCGGACAGGCTAGCAGCCCGCGCCTCTCCGCCCAGCTTCCCGAGAGCTACTGCGTTTGGGTTTTTCTTGGCTCTCATGTTTCTTATCATGCGTGCCGCTACGTTAGATGTCAAGAGAGAAAGAGACAGAATCGCAAGAACCTCAGCGGACAGCGCAGAATTTGCACCATCACTGCGATTCATTGTGTCCGCCGTTTATCCCACCATGAGGTTAACTTGGGGCTATCCCACTCGAAGCGGACGTAGCGTCCCAAGCGAACGCAGGGCAGGGGATCGGCAGATCGGTTTCGCGTCTGCTCCCGAATCCAACTAACGGGAACACGCCACCGCTGAGCCAATTCGATTGCATCCACTACTTCGTAACTCTGCTTATCTGGCAACATTCTGGCAACACTCCAATCTGAGCCTTTCCGGTCAATTGCTTACGAGTGCGCAGCGGTTGTGCAAACCGCTGTTCGCGTTTTCTCAATCCTTGCCTTTGACGGGCGAACCGCGAACGGAACGCCCGCCCCTTGGGTGTGTGCTGGAATGAGTCACGCCCTCGACCCCGGCAAGGGCCGAAATCTGCTACCGCATTTCTTGGCATTCATTCGCTGTAAGTCCTTGTCTAGTCTCGCTTTCATCCCTGCCTTCCTTGACTGTGTGACTTGCTGACTGAATGACCCGGAACCGCGCCTGTTTCCCAGCTAAGAATCTTGCGAACCACGGAATAGGGAACAGGGCTTTTGTCCGGGTCGGTGTCGCCAACCTCGACACGTGCCATCCGTCGCACAAAGACTCGCGGTGACAACTGATCGCCTCTTCTAGGCGCTCCACCGTTCGCCCTGACCCATTCCTTGAGATACTTGCCCCGCAGCGATGCCCTGGGCTTCTCTAGCGTTCCCAGAGGCAGCCAGCAGGGTATGGTAGCTATTACCGTTAGCAGATCGTCCTTGAGCACATCCCAGCGCAGCAGGCAAGTCCAGCGTCGGAAAGCCGGGTCCCGATAGCGCCTTGCCCACTTGCAGTAGGCGTGGTACGTACCCGGTTCGATTCGGGGATACTCGCGCCACTCGATTGCAGGCTCTGCGTTATCGACTAGGTGCGGGCCGGGTCGCTGCTGAATGTCGCGTCTCATCGCTGCTCAGAACATCAAACCATGCGAAACAGCGTCAGTCACTCTGGAGAAAATTGCGGAGGGTATGTTCCATGGAGGAAACCCAATTGGATTTTCTCCGGGGGTCGCCCGTGCTCACAGTTTCCGGGTGATACTCCGCCGCGCAGCCAGGGCTTATTCCCGGCGATCTCTTGCCCGCTCTGGAGTATGTTGGGTACATGCTCACCGGCTCTGAATTTGTGGCGTGGATTGACGCACGGCGATCTGCTGGCGATTCATTCACCGCGATTGGCCGCGATCTTGGCGTTAGTCGCCAAGCTGTACAGCAATGGGTGAGTGGCGCTACGCAACCCTCCCGCATGGCGCTGCCGCTGGGCCGCCGGGCGAGTCCGAACCGAGTTAGTTGTCCGGAATAGGGGTACGCCGCCGACTGTGACGCCTTTTTGTCCGAATTCGCATGGGGAAAAACGGCACACCTGCCGTGAAAAACTGCAAAACTGAAAGTGGCGCGCCGTGAGAGATTCGAACTCCCGGCCTTCTGGTTCGTAGGGAAAATCCGGCTCCGAAACCATCCGGCAGCATCCGACTACAGGCAACAAAACACAGAGCGAAGCACGTTCGAGTGCGGCTCACTTGGGCGCATTTCTGCCGCAGTTCACGGACAGAAGGCGGACACAGCAAGTGGCCATCATGGGTTTACTTTGCTGGTTCACCATATTTCACAAATCGAGTTGCGAAGAGCGCCCCTGCCCTTACCATTAGAGCGTCAGCTGGGCGGATCAGCTTTACCTGTGCGCGACTGGTAATCAAGCAAGCCCCACAAATGCTACTGAAAAAAATCGATTATCACACTGCAGCAAAGTTTTTCGAGTCTTTCGAGCATCTGGGCAACTGCGGCCTTGGAGTCTGGCATTGGGGTGCATTCGTCGGAGATCAATTGTTGGGAGCCGTATCTTTTGGCACCACCGGTTTCGCCAAATCTCGAGGTACAATCGCTTCGGTGGCGGCGCAGTTCGGACTAGGCATTTATCAAGTCTGCCGAGGTGGTACGGTGCATATAGCCCCACCAAATACAGCCAGCGCGGTGCTCAGCTCTTGCATGCGCAGTTTGCGTGAAGAGCGCGGGGATTGCCTTGTAGTAGCTTACTCCGATCGAGCATTTAACGAAATCGGCACCATATACCAAGCTTGTAATGCGCTTTACACGGGACTGACTGAGCCAAAAAACCAAGCCAACTACCTAATGTTCGGAAAGCTCACAAGCGGCTGGGTGGTCAGAAAACGATACGGCACCCGCGCTATCGAAAAACTCAAGAAACATGATCCGGCTGCAGTCAAACTGCCGCTTTCTTCAAAATATCGATACGTCTTCGTTCACGCGCCGCCCCGAAAGAAAGCGAAAATTGTTGCTGCACTCAGACCTCTTATCCAAGAATATCCGAATCGCACCTCCGAAAACATTGGATCGATGAATGGACCTGCCTTGATATGTGAACGGCTGCGGGCCCGTCAGGATGAAAGGGCCGAGAGTAACAGCGAGCATAGCTCGGCGCTTGAATAGGAAGAAGTCCTTCTCCATGATTTATCTCTTCAATTCGGCCATTCGGCCTTTGTACCTGAAAAATGTTCTGAATACACTTGCTCTGCCCCATGGCTGGATCAACGAGTATCGCTATAAGCTCTCGGAATATGTGTCTCAGGATATTCAGCAAGATCTTTCAATTTTGTCGAAAGGTTCAGAGTGCTTAATCTCGTTCATCGATAGATTCGACTCCAAAGGCTATGAATATCATCCCTTGAGGCGTGGCACGCTTCTTTCACACCGGCAGGAAGACGAAACGCTGCACCTCAAGATTGTGCTCGGCGACTTTGTATATCCGACAGACCGCACGGCGTGGCAACAACAACTTCTCGCGGAACTCGCTAGCCAACATTTAGCAGCTTTGACGAACGCCGATCCTGAGAATACACACGACGGACTGTACGTGCTCCAAGGTAAGGACCTCTTATCCGAGAACAAGGCTTTTCTGAGTGGCGAGAAGGCGTGGGTAGAATCGGTAGTCGCGATTTCAGCAACCACAGCATTCGCAAAGGCAAGTCCGCCACCCGTCTTCATCAGGCTGGAAGCCCGAAGAGAGGAACGTTCCAAGAAGCCGATCAAGCCTAAAGTGTGGGAAGGGTCAGCGTCGTATCTCTTCAAACCCGATCAGCGTTGCGTATTGGTTGTTAACTATCGCTTCCCGCTGCAAAGGGCAGACAAGTCGGCAAAAGCTGGCCTGACTCTGGAGTTAGGAGAAGCGCTTAAGTCGTTGGGTGGAGCGAATGTCTCCATTGACTCCTACTCGAACTCTGTTGTAGTGCCCTTCATTAGCAAGAAATACCGGGAGGATTCTGCAGGGACTATTTCTTTGTCCGATGACAACGCGAAGGGTGCCGCCCTCACATTTGATCGGCCCTTGCCCTATCAAGTTCGCGAGGGTGGACTGGTAGTTAAGGTATTGCTTTTGCTCATCGTTTATGCGGTCGCTAGCGCCGTCACTGCCGTAGATTTTTCCAAGCTCTGCCCATTCACGTGGTTGGGCCTTGTCCATGCAGCGATCCCCAAATCTGCGGGTGGAGTGGTGCAGGCATTTGTATTGTTTTGGATTTTCCGCATGCTGGGCAAGAAACCAATTTAGGCCGCTTGCCCCGTTGCTCCGTTGCCCACCCCCCACTGTCCCAGCGGCCAGGCGTCGCGAATCGCGAGCAAGAAACCGCGATCACGCCGTTGCCGTAGGCACCTTATGGTGTGCTGAATAAGGAAGCTGCTTGCTCCGCTCTGAATTGGTGGCATGGCTTGACGTGCGGCGATCCCTGGCGATTCATTCACCGCGATTGGCCGCGATCTGGGGGTATCTCGCCAAAGCTGTGCAGCAATGGCTCAACGGCGCTGCAAGGCTGTGCTGATGCTGGCTTCCATCCTCTCGCATCAGCCACGCGAGCTGCTTCCCGGCCTGTCACAGCGCGCACGCCGACAGCACCGCACTTGGTTGTCCGCAGAAGGCTGAGCGCGGGGGCTGCGACCCGTCTGACAGCAGATTCCGAAGAAAAAGGGAGCAGCTACCTGGAGACAATAATGGGAAAAACAGCAGCCCTGCTGTGAAAAATCACACCAGTTGCCGTGAATTCGCGCCTCCAGTTCTGGAGGTGAGTTTAGCCTCGCACGTGGGGTACTGATCTAACCCGGTTGGATGGCGACTACCACGACCGCGACGCAAGAAAAGCCAGGGGGCGTAAACTTCCCTACAAATGCCCTTCAAGGCCAACCCACGGCGAGATGCCTACGCCACGATTGCGGGGTTCTTCTATCAGGTAAACATTACCCTTCTCCGCTGGTTGGGCCTTCAGCCGGGCCAGCACCTTGAGCTCGAGTCCGGAGAAGACATCGATACTGCTGAAGCCATCGGCGGCGGCGAACCTGGATTGGCAGAGCGACGTTTATTGGAGCAATTGAAGGTACGCTCTAGCAGATCGCTGACTCTACGCAGTCCTGAGGCGCTCGAAGCCCTATCCAATTTCTGCGAGCACCGTGCTTCCAATCCCCAATCACAGCTTCAGTTTCGTTATTTGACAACGGCCAGCGCAGGTGTCGAACGGGGCTGGACGCTCCCCGAGAGTGGCATTGAGACATGGATCGAGTTACACCGCGGCGGATATGAGGACGATTTTCGCGGCAAGGCCCTAGGAGAGATTCGAAGAATTCTCACGCTAGGGAAACAGCCTGAACACGTGTCCGAGCGAGGATGGAATGCACTGCAGCGGATTCTGGACAACCGTAATGACGAAGCTCTGGCAGAGCTCGTCCTCTCCTTCGAATGGGCCTTGGGATATGGAGATGCCAATCAGAGCGAAGCCGAGGTTCTCTCGACGCTGGTAAGTCAGGGTCACGGTGCATCGACCGCCGAAGTAGCTCCGGTCTATACACACCTCTTTGCCTTCGTATTTCGACTGTTGACCAAGCCCGGACCGAAGATTCTTACGATCGAAGCACTTGCAGGCGAACTCGCTGCACCATCGATTCCGCCGAATCAGCGTGGCATCCTCGACACCATTAAGAAAGAGATCGACTTGCTTAAGCAAGATGTTTGGGCGATCAAGAAACAACTTGCGATTCAGGATAGCGACGTCAAGGTTCTAAAACAGACCGTCGAGGTGATCGGCAAGAGCTATGGCTTTCAAAATGTCCTCGCCCTGAGCGCTGCCACTTTATCGACCGACCTACCGCAACTGGTCACACCACGGGCCAGCCGCCGGACACTCGTCGATTCGGTGCTCGCTCGAGTTGAGACGGATGGAGCTGCGATTCTTCTGGGGGAACCTGGATCCGGCAAGACACAGTTGCTGCGCCTCGCGATTGATAAAACTCCCCGCCACGCTATATGGCTGAATATCCCGCGAGCTGCCACAGAAGTACAGGCGAACCTGCTCATTGATTCACTGGTTCGGTACCGTTCACCAGAAGCGAAGGGAGCCTCACTGCGTGATCGCTATACCGCCGCCATGTCGAACTTCACAGATGCGATCGTTGTCATTGAAGATCTGCCTCGGCTCCTTCCAAGTGGCCCACTTGCCGCGCAACTTGAAACGCTCGTAGCTTGCCTCAAGAATGTTCATTCTGTTCTGCTCCTTTCCAGCTACTATCAGCTTCCGGCCAGCATGGGAAAGGGCCTGGGCAACGCCAAGCTTGACGTTCCCCGCTTTACAGAGGAGGACGTAGAAGACATTTTGTGTTCGGCCAGCGCTCCCGAGAGCCTTCCAAGAGAACCCATCAGTCGCGTGTTGGTCACACTCTCACAGGGCCTTCCTGTGCTCGTTATGGCAGCAGTCCGTTATCTCTCCGATCGCAACTGGGCTTTTTCCATAAAGGAAATGGAATCGCTCATCCGCGGAGAATTCGCAGCAGATTACCGAAACGATGCAGGAACTCTTCTGCAAGCTACGATCCCGGACGCAGAGGAGCGCGAGCTTCTGATTCGACTGAGTCTGGCAATCGGACCATTTACCCGAGAAGACGTCGCGCGGGTCGCCAAAGTGCCGAAGGCAATTCCGCTTCCGGGCGAGAAGATTAACCGCGCCACAGGACTTTGGCTCCAAGATACTGGAAACGGGCGCTTCTTGTGCTCGCCTTTGATCACATCCGACCTGAGTGCGGCTCTGGACCCGAAGACCCGGATCGGCGTGCATTATGTTCTCGCACTCCAGATTCTGGCACGCAAGTCGTTGTCCCCCATCGATGTCGTCACCTGTGTCCATCACCTGAGGATAGCGGAGTACATTACTTTTGCCTGCTTTGTTCTCATCCAAGCCTTCACATCCATTCTTGAAATGGAAGGCACACCGGACGACGACTTTGGCCTCCTGAGAATATCGACGGCCACGGTACTTGCATCGGAGGTCGATATAGATCTGCGGCTATATTTATGCTCTTTGGAAATCGTCGTGCGGCTCAAGCAGGGACGCGACATCGATTCAATGATTAGTACGATGGATGGGCTGCTCAAGACAGCGAACCCAGAAGGATGGGGAACAGTCTTGGCAGCGGGTGCGCTTGCGGTTCATCTGGTATGGAAAAAACCAACCTTGGCGAATCGGTACCTACTGGTGGCGCTCGGCAGGCCAGAGACTGCGCGCTTGCCGAATGGCTTACTCCTACCTATAGCAAAGTACCCGCTGGAAGAGATGCTTTGGATATCGGCGCACAGCGCCAAGTCTGATGAGGAAGCAGACTCCTGCCTTGAAACGATCACCCGCTTAACTCCGAAGCAGCTTGAGGTTCTGAAGGCATCGGACATGGCAGAGGACGATGTCACCATCCTTTGTGATGGATATTGGCATCGCGAGTACCTCAAGCCCGAAGCCGAACGAGATTGGGACCATGTCGCGCAGAAGATCGACGAGGTAGAGCGGACGGCTCTTGCAACTAAGTTTGATCTCCTTGAAGCAGCGGCAATTCGGACCCGCATTATGCTGCTAGCAGAATGGCTGCATCAGTTGGACAAGGCGGTCACGCTAGCAACAACTTCGCTCGAGCGCTTTGCCAGCGATAACTGCCGATTCCTCATGCTCGAAGTAACCGGCCGACAGCTCGGATACGGAGGAAAACGAGAAGAGGCCATCGCATGGCTCACCCGGGCGCTTTCCTGTGAGGCTTACGAGAAGAGTCTCTGGCGCAGAAACGTGTTGGTCACACTAGCAGACCTCTACAGCAAGTTTGAACCGAAGAAGGCTGCGGAATTCACGGCGTCGGCCGTTGATATGTCCAAGGACGGTGTGCTCGGGGAAGCTATTTTTATAGAAACCCTCCTCGAACATGTCATCGGTCTATGGAATGCAAGCGAAGAACGGCAAGCCTCCGATGTCTTTGTCAATGCCCTCAACCGCCTGTTCGCTATCAAGGAAGACACCGATAGCTGGAAGGGACTTTTCTACCGCACCTTCCAAGTCTTGTCGTACTACAGTGACATCGCCCAACACGGCAAGGATTCGAAGACATACACAGCTCCAGAACAAGGTCTCTTCCTATCAGGTAATGCAGAAGCCTACCCTTTCTATAAGCCCGAGCAGCAATCGTATATCTGGGTTCGCCTCGCAATGCTTGCTGACGGTGTTGGTGACATTGAAGGCGCGGCTCAAGCGACATGGCGGGCCATCCACTACGCAGAAGAGATCCCGGCGGCCTGGGCAGATGTTCCGCTGCCGACGGTCTATGGACTTCCCGCCGCACTGGTGGCCAATGATTTTCAGCGTGCGACCAAACTGGCGAGGATATTGACATCGGCAGAACCGAGGCAAATTCAGCACAGGCTTCAAGAAAAAGTCCACTCTGAGCTTGCAACTAAATATCAAGAAATCCAACAAAAGCTGCCGGCTGGAGCACAAGAATCCATGATGCGAGTTATTCCTCTCGTCCCAATGGCAATCAGGCTCGCTTACCTGCAGCTACAGGGCTGGACAGAATCTGAAACCGCGGCCAGCATCGCAGATGTTGAACGGATCATTCCCGCTGACAAGCAGCCCGAAGCCTTTGAGGAAGCGCTGAGGAGATCGTTCTTGGAAAACACCGCCTGGGACAGACTTCAACAGGAAGGCTACGACGCCATGGAAGCCGGACAATACGCTCGAGCGCTCATCCTGCTCGTCGGCGCAATGCAGAAGGCACCGATTGTCCAATCGTTGTACTTGCAGACGTATTTAGCAAAGAATTTCGAGCTATGGTTCGGAACTGTGAAGTCCATCTATCGCGAGATTATAGCTCCGATGTTCCGCGCCTATTGGGAACATGCCCTCGCCACTTCAGTCGCCTTCCGCACTGGCATGTCGTACACCGCCCGTCAATTTGAGCTCATCGATGGAACACCAAACGGGACAAGGAAGTTCCTAGGTGCAATGCGGTTTTGTCTCGGTGCGGCGTTGCCGGAGGAGACGATGAACTGGCTTAATGATGCCTGAACAAGCGAAGAGCGCATTGAACGGCTGGTTCATAATCTGCTTGCGGTTTACCAACAGCTTCCACTCCGCAAGAATTAGACCAGCACCTAACCTCCGGTAATCCTTGTCTTGCGTTCGTAGTGGAACTATTCTTTGGACGACATTCTGGCGAGGAAAAAGAAGTGACGCGTCCAAGGTCAACGCATAACGATTGCGTGGTAGCTGTCTTTCGAGAGATCACGGGGGAAGACAAAGCCATAGCGGAAAGTCGTTTTCTGCGCCATCTTGATGGCGCACCTGGGATCTCTTTGGACGCGCTCCGTTCATGCTTGGCAGATGTCGGCCGAACACTGACGCCGTGGCCAATCACACCCCTCACCGCGCTTGGCAAAGGCTTTCAAGGCGAAGCCGTTGTTTTCTACGCCAAGGATGGCGACCCGGTTCATGCAATTCTTGTGCGCTCAGGCGGTGTCGTATTCGACCCTGCCAGTGACGCTCCGGAGGGCGGGGAATTCATAGACGACTATTTCAAACGAATCGGCGGGAACGTTATCAGCATCAAGTCCGTTTCGATGGTCGTCTAGTCCTCTTTCGGCACTGAAGCGTGAATCACAGTCCCTTCAGTAGCTCCGAAAGGGTAGTATCGAGGGCGACCACGATCTTGCGGAGTGTGCGGCATGAGGTGAAGATTATCAGGCCTTTTTCACCTGTCTCGCGCATTTCTCGTGATCCCGCCGAACAAAGCCCGACCGACTTCGTTGTCCAGGATGAGATGGTGCGCTCAGCTCGTAGACCACAAGACTCACGGCTTGGACGGAGTCGCAACCCTTCCGTCATTTGTAACGACGGTTCCCCTCTGTAGCTTCGTTGCGCCCCAGTCTCTTTCCCAAGGGTTGCAAGAGCTCTTCCCATCCTTGCAAGGGGGAGCACGTTTCAAGTCCTCATTTAAGACGCTGGGGTCTCGGACGGCGATCATGTAGACGGACTGCTTTTCTAGAAAAAACCAGGCACCAAGATCGTCGTATTCCAATCTCTTTACCGTACCCATGAAGCGCGTGCTGGTCGGTTGACCAAGTCGGCCAATAACTTCCGTTTCGCTTGATCCGTTAGACAAGTCGAAGATACTGGGGCAGAGGCCATATCCTTTCGAATAGCACTCGATCTGGTAAACCGACCGCTTGAGCGGGTCGAAAGTTACGTCTATTCGCTGTTCTCCAATTGGGTAAGACCATTGCGGGAAATCCTGAAGGTGTTCCCCTTTCTTAAGATCTTTCACGTTTGTGATAGTCCACCATTCAAAGTCGCTCTCGCCTTCAGGAGTTAGCACGGTGTCAGGATCGCCTTTGATGTACTCAACCTCTTGCATTTCCATCCCTAAGCGAAGGCCTGCATATTCTGTTTGCTTCCTAGGTTTATTCAGTATCTTTTGGTAAGCCTTGTAACCTAAGAAGCCCAATATCATAAGGGCGAGGCCTACGCATGCGACGGATATTGCCCGACGTGCGATCCTAGGCCAAGCCCATCGATCACGAGTAATTTGATACAGATAGATGAATGCAAAGAGGGTAGAAGCTAAAAAAATTGATAATCCGACAGACACGTTCCCCTCCGTCTTGAAAGTCCCTGTACCCGCTCAGACACTCGGTCCGCGCATCAGTCCCGGATTATCGCACGGCGGCAAGCGGGTCAAAAACGCGCCCCGCATCTCATCGTATATGTACCCGCGCCGAACGCTGTTAACGCCGTGATTGAACCGGATGACGTGCGGATGTACGCCAAAGCTGCCAAGCATCCGTGCCAGCTTGTGCGGCGACAGCCCGCGCCAGGGCGACCCGGGAACCGCTTCGAGCAAGCGCAACACTCCGGAAGTGCCAATGCGGGTTATTCGCAGCCCGTCCCTGGTGCGTTCCGGCAGACAGGCGCGCAAATCAACCAACAATTGCAGTTCGTCAAGTGCAACAGGGGCAGGCAATGTGCAACAAAGCTCAGGCTCGGACGTGCTTTCCGCGTTTTCCGTCGGTGTAAGCTGGTGCCGCATGGCATCGGTAAGTGGACTTTCAGGCATTGCCGGTTTCCTCCGGTTTCGAACGTCTCTTGCGTGAACTGAGAAGTTTTCGAATCGCGTCAGGCGTCGTGGTGCCAGGTCCGTACTTGTTGTTGAAGAGGATTGCAATCTCCGCATAAGACTTGCCCGACTGATGCAGCAGCGTGCCTTCCTCCGCCAGTCCATCTTTTCGAGGTCTTCCGGGCGGAGCCGCAGGGAGGGATGCGAGCGCCCCCTGTTTCCGTCGTTCGCAATACTCACGCCAGCGAGCGGGAACGCGCCTTGCGAGCTTTTCGTATTCGGCCATGCAGTCCAGCCAATTCGCCTGCCAGTCCTCATGGAGCAAAGCGGCGTATTCATCTTCCGTTAACGAGAAATCGGACTGCAGCAACTTCCTCGCCCAAGCCGGTCTCGCCGCTAGAAATTCCTCAAGTTCCTCTTCGGGCGTCTTGAAGCCCATACGCCACCTTCCCTCGTGGCTCCCTGTTTCAAGGTGGTCGGCAGGCGGGCCGGGAATCGCCCGCCGTGTCAGGAGCTACCCTAGCCGACAGTCGCAGTGTATTCCACTGGACCGCCATCAGCGCGATGCGGAGGCTGGTTTGTGGGAATCCAGGCGCAGATGCTGCAGGAGCGGGAGACGATAGCGCGGATCAATGGCAGGCCGCTGGAGCCGTGCGGGGAAGGATGCAGGACTGACCAAGCGTGAGCGCCGAATTCGAAAGGATGCTTGGAGTGCATTTCGCCGTGCCCAATTTGTGCCCAACAGGACAGTGCAGGACGTAAACCCCGATTCGCCCGTAACAGGTGCTGTCCTGCGAAGCTCATTCACTTGGGCTCTGGATACACCTCAGCTTGCGTCAAAATGAGCCCTGATACATGCCCCTTTGCCGTGTCACTGGCTAGTGTCCAAACAGCGCCGGTCTTCCGATCTACCAATGCCGTACCTGCAAAGTTGCCGTTTCTGATGCCGTGCAGTTCGTATCGAGCTTCATCGTCGAGCGAGATAGCCGGTCGAGGAATGACTGGAACTTCGCTGAATGACAAACTCGTAATCTGCCCAGATTTGGAAGAGTCTGTCCCGAGCGCCCATACTTGACCTGTGTGATGATCCAACAGGGCTGTGCCTTTAAATACCCCGTTTTCTATCTGCTCCAAAGAATAGCGATGCGCCATCTTTGTTGTGCTCTGGTTCGTGTTGGCTGGCGTTTGAGTCGGCTGGTTCTGAGGACCAGCTAGGTCACATGAAATTGAAGCTAGGAGAATGAAGCACACAATGGCACTCCAAGCCAGTCTACGAGTCGGCATTCTAGTAACTCCGTTTCAGAAGGGTCGGAGCATCTGGCATTCCAAATCCCTCCTACAAGCCTAACCAGACAGTCAAGTGCGCTGTGCCCAGATTGTGCCCAACAGGACGATACAGGAAGTAACCGAACGTCAGAGTACGTAACGCCCGATTGTCGCAAGCCTTTGCAAACGCGAGTAAATGAGGGGCTTAGGAATGGCTGTGGAAGGTCTCAAAATCCGGCGAGTTTCCGGGCACAGGCACTCCGGCGAGGAAGAAAACCTCAGGATAGAATCATGGGACATCTGATTTGTCAGCGCTCTTTGTCCTCGCCATCTTCTTCCTTAGCGGACTCCGTTTGCTTCGGTTGTGTTTCCTCTAGCGGCGCAGTATGCTGGGCTGCTTTGCGCACCTGTTCAGCGACTCCGGCAGACAGCCCAGGGTCTATCCGATAACCCTCCATTGCCTTGCGCACCTGTTCAGCGACTCCGGCAGTCAGCCCAGGGTCTATCCGATAACCCTCCATTGCCTTGCGCACCTGTTCAGCGACTCCGGCAGACAGCCCAGGGTCTATCCGATAACCCTCCATTGCCTTGCGCACCTGTTCAGCGACT
>OCTA010003473.1_pt1 | contig 13970 bp, 15 predicted proteins | sample 1538991 | NCBI WGS metagenome assembly OCTA01 (sample SAMEA3539302, study PRJEB22396) | soil metagenome | biome: tundra; feature: field; material: soil | place: USA | collected 2010-05 | depth 0.15 m
CTTGTGCTGCGCCTTCAGGGAAATTCTAGAGTAACTGTCACCGCATTTCATCAGGCTTTATAGGGGTTTTGTTGGCATTTCAGGATCGACTACATAAGGGAATGGGGGATCCTCTCTTGCGGACTGCCAAAAAACGCATGCCTGGCTAATCTCAAGGCTAGAGACTTGGCGGATTTTAATCTGTAATCCCACGTAAAGAGCTATCATCCTGCCTTTCAATTGTTTGCGGCGACTGTAGCGGACATTGGAGTTGACACCTTTGATAGGGCGTCCAGAGGGTTGATTTCCTCAAATCTCGAGTTAGAGGATCGGTAAAGATCTACCTAGCCCGCGAAGATATCTTTTCGTCCACGATTTTGTTCTATCTTGTATAGATAATGAGCGACCGCGATTTTCTCGGCGAATTCGAGCACATCATAGTTCTGGCGCTTCTGCGGCTTGAAGATCGCGCTTATGGGGTCACCGTGCGGCAGGAAATTGAACTTCGCATACACCGTGAGGTTTCAATTGGTGCAGTCTATGCCACCTTGGATCGCCTGCAGACCAAAGGCTACGTCACGTCTCGCCTCGGCGATCCGACCCCGGAACGAGGTGGACGTTCCAAGCGATTCTTTCGCGTCACAGCGAAAGGGGTGGCGGCTGTGAGCCGCACACACCGCGCACTCCAACGCATGACAGAAGGCCTCGCTCTCAGCAGGAGTTACGCATGAACTCGCAACCCAACCTCATTCAACCGCCGCGCATTGCCGTTTGGCTGCTCAAGCTCTTCGTTCTTGCGGAAGAAGCGGAATCGATCCTGGGCGACCTGCTCGAAGAATTCGCACTCCTCGCGTCAAAGTCGGGAGAAGCTTACGCGCGGAGTTGGTATTGGCGCCAAACAATAAGGACTCTCCCGCGCCTTGTGGGCATTGGCTTCCGCACGGCCCCGGCAATGACCTCCGTTGCCGTAGTCGGAGGTTTCTTGCTGCGGAAACTTGTCGCTCCCTTGATAGAACCCGCGATATTTGGCGTGCTTGAGAGATATCAGGTGTTCTTCGAACATCACTTCAGCACATACATGTTCTTTGCATCGACTGGCATTGATATCGCACACTTCGTCACATTCCTGCTCATTGGCTTTTTTGTTGCCTTCGTTGCGAAGAAAAGAGAAATGGTGGCGACGATGGCGCTGGGCTTCATCTACGCTGCGATGGCTGTCTTTGGCTCCGTCTATGTATGGACGAAGACGGGGGACGGTGCACTTCTGTGGAGGCTAACCTGGTATCTTGCCGATGCCTTTGCGATCGTCATTGCCGGCGCAATCGTCCGAACCCACCGCCTCGCCTCTAAATCTCGGCCCATTCCGAATGTGTTATGAATTGTCCCTGATCGACGCCAGAAGTTCGTTCTTGTTCAATGCTCAGGGGTTCCGGTCGTTGCTCCGTAACGGCGGCGATAGCTTTCGCAGGCGGCAGCGTCCTTGCAGTCGAGCGAGACGAATAGCTCTGACCGCAGCTTCCAGCCGTTCGACCCTTTGCGCCACATGGCGAGATACGTACCGCTGAAGATGACTGGGCCATTGAGAAGACGTCCGACCCAGTGACCATGTTCCGCGGCCAGCGGGACTGAACGCGAGACTTCGATCAAATCGACGATGCGTTCAAACCGCACCGAGTGCGGATCTCCGAAATCCTTTGCAAGCGCTGCAACGTAGGCGTCGCGCGAGAGCAACGAGGCATTACCGGTAACGACTACGAAGTCCTTATCGAGACTCATGGCGAAGCTCTTTGTATCGCCCTCCGCTATGGCCCTGTTTGACGCGTTGCGCTCACTCCGGATCGAGTCCTGATCAGAAGGCTGTTGTGCGAGGACAGGTGCCAAAACGACACCGAGAAAGACCGCCACAGCCAGAACTTTCATTTTCCGATGGTATCTCTAGAACCGTTCGGCGTACAGGCGCCCCTTTAAGGTCCTCGAATGAGGTTTTTATAGCCCGCCTCTGCGCAAGGTGATAGATCTTGCCGCTTCTCGATTATTCACTTAAAAAGGAATCCCGATCGCGAAGGAAACGCAGACAGTGCAAACGTTAGTGCGTTCTGACTTGCCAATCGATTCCGACGTGAGGGGATTTTGAAATCAGCTTGCCTTTGCAGCATTACGAAGAGCATAGTGTCGCCCGCGAATTTCGTAGGCACCGGACGCTACGCGGGCGATGGCTTCGGGATAGGCGATGTGTTCTTCCGCCAGGATACGTGCGGCGAGGGAGTGGGCGTCATCCGTCTCGAGGACGGGAATGGCCCGCTGCAAAATGATTACGCCGTGATCCAGATGTTCGTCGACAAAATGGACAGTGCAACCTGCCAATTTTACGCCGTAGTCAAATGCCTGCTGTTGCGCGTCGAGTCCAGGAAAGGCGGGCAGCAGAGACGGATGAATGTTGAGAATGCGGTTGGGAAACGCAGCGATGAAGTGTGGCGACAACAGGCGCATGTAGCCCGCGAGGCAAACCAGGTTGACGTCATGGTCGCGGAGGCAGGCAGTCACGTCGGCGTCGTAATCGGCGCGAGGTCGACCCTTGGAGACGAAGAGCTTGTGGGGCAGGCCCGATTCCCTGGCCGCAGCGAGCCCGGGCACCTCAGCCACATTGGAAATTACGCAGGCAATTTCAGCATTTTGGAGGCGGCCTTCACGGATAGCTCGGGCGATGGCGAGAAAGTTTGAGCCGCGCCCGGAAAGCAGAATGCCCAGGGACATGCGCCGTGGAGCCTCTGAGGTTTCCCTGCCGCGCTTTTCAACCGCGCTCACGTGTAGTGCACCCGCCGGTCGCCCTTGACCACGCGGCCGATGACGAAGAACTTCTCTTCGGCGCGGTCGAGCAGATTCTTGGCGCGCGTGAACTTGGCGGCAGGAATCGCCGCAATCAGTCCGACCCCCATGTTGAAGGTGCGCATCATTTCTTCCTGCGAGACTTGGCCGAGCTCGCGCAAATGTTCAAAGATGGGCAGAACCGGCCAGGAACCCAATTCGATTTGAGCGCCGGTATTCTTGGGCAGGATGCGGGGCAGATTTTCGGTGATCCCGCCGCCCGTGATGTGAGCCATGCCGGTAGTCATTCCGGACGCAACCAGCTTCTGAATGACATGCAGATAGCTGCGGTGGGACTTCATCAGCGCGGTGCCGGCCTTCTCCTTGATGGGCGTCACGTACTGTGTGGCGGAATAGCCGGCGACCTCGAACAGCAGCTTGCGGGCAAGCGAGTAGCCGTTGGTGTGGAGGCCGGTCGAGGGCAGGCCGATGAGCACATCACCCGGTTTGATTCCCGCGCCGGTGATCATCTTGTCGCGGTCGACAGCGCCGACAATGAATCCAGCCAGATCGTATTCGCCATCGGTATAAAAGCCGGGCATCTGCGCCGTTTCGCCGCCGATGAGCGCACAGCCGTTGGCTTTGCAGGCTTCTGCAAGGCCGGTGATGACCGCTTCAGTGACTTCGGGGTCGAGTTTGCCGCTGGCCAGGTAGTCCAGAAAGAACAAGGGCGTTGCGCCCTGCACCGCAATATCGTTGACGCAATGGTTGACCAGATCGACCCCGACGGTCGAATGCAGGCCCAACTCGAACGCTACCTTGAGCTTGGTACCTACGCCGTCTGCTGAGCTGACGAGGATGGGATTTTTCCAGCGTTGCAGATCGAGCCGGAAGAGGGCGCCGAAGCCACCGATTCCGCCCAGGACATTGCGGTTGAACGTCTTTTGAGCCAGGTACTTGATACGTTCCTTGGCGCGATTGCCACTGGAAATGTCAACGCCGGCATCGGCGTACGTCACGGGTTTCTTTTTGGATTCGTCAGGCACGATGAGGGCTTTCTGAAGATGGAGTTACCCTGCGGCACGGCGGGCAGAAAGGTTGATTTTAGCAGGATTCCACCCTGCGGACTGTGCGCTGGTCCAGAGAGCCCGAACATGCCCTCCTATTGCGCTGAAGCAGGCGCAAGTGGATTTTCCCAATGAATCGCAGCCGGGTCGAGGCCTGCCGGCGACCAGCGATCAACGATCGCCTTGGCCAGCTTTCCAAGGGTCTGTTCGGCTTCATTGTCGCCGTTCCACCGCTGGTCGGTGTTGTCGAAAGTGAAGGCGGAAATCACCACCGGACCCTGCTTGGTCGCAATCAAGGCGACATCGTTGCGGACGGCGTCGAGGGCGCCGATTTTGTCGCCGATAGCGGAACCGTGCTCGCTGGTGTCGAGAAACTCAAGATAGCGCGGCAGGCTGTCGCGGTCCTGCTGATTGCGCAACATGTGCAGCAGCGCGCCGCAGAGCGGGCCATCACCGGGCAGCGGTGGAGAGTTATCGAGGGAAAGGCGGCACTCGGCCAGTCGATCTATGACGGAAGCCATCTCTCGCGCCGTGGTCTTGCCCAGTCCAAATTGAGGTTGGTCGGGAGGCATGGGGCCTTGCGCGGGCATGTACACCTTTTTGTAAAGCACGGTCTGTTTGAGTCCGGCGGCTTTGAGCGTTTCGTTGATGTGTGTCAGCCCAAGCCGGTCGATGGCGAGGTTGGTGGCCGTGTTGTCGCTCAGGATCACCATAAGAGTGAGCGCGTCACCGAGCGTGAGGGCCAGCGGCGTTGAGAGCTGGCCGAGGACCCCGGAGCCCTCAACCTGATTTTCGTGATTGAGGACGAGCTTTTCTGCCAGAGTGGCATGGCCGGCACGGATCTGTTCGGCGGCATCGAGCAGGATGCCGAGCTTGATTACGGAAGCTGTCTTGACAGGCAGATCAGGATCGAGCGAAGCGGTCTGGCCGCTGCGGAGATTGTGGGCGTAGAGCGCGACATGCCCATGGTGCGCCGCGGCGATCGATTGCAGTTGTGTGTCGAGCTGATGGTCGTCCTGCAGGGCTTGCGCGGGTGAGATGGCTGCAAGGGCACAGGCCAGCACCGGGACGACGCACCACCCATTCCTATTCTCGGGAAAGGTCATGGAATCAGACTAGCGCGGAAAAGCGAGTGAGCCGGAGATCAGGGCGGTGGTTTAGCGGTCGTGGGCCTTTCGGGAAAGTGAGAAGTCTCGGAAATGGAGGAAACTTCCCCGGAGAACGGATCAGGCAGCCGCTATTTACTGCCTCGTTCAAAGGTCAGCGAGGCTGAGTTGATGCAGTAGCGCAGGCCGGTGGGGCGAGGGCCGTCAGGGAAGACGTGTCCCAGGTGACCGCCACAGCGGGCGCATGTCACTTCAACGCGATGCATGCCAAAGCTGTTGTCGTCGTGCTCGGCGACAGTTTTGGAATCGGCGGGGATGGTGAAACTAGGCCAACCGCACCCGGAGTCGAACTTGGCGTCGCTCTTGAAGAGCAGGGCTCCGCATCCGGCACAGTGGTAGTCGCCGGTCTCGTGATTCTGGGTCAGGGCGCCAGTGTAGGGGCGTTCAGTGCCTTTCTCGCGCAGAACGTGGTACTGCTCCGGGCTGAGCTGAGCGCGCCACTCGGCCTCGGTGCGTTCAATTTTTGCGGGAGAGTCGGTCGTTTGCGTCGTGTCGCTCATTTGAGGAACCTCCATTGGATTCACGCACATTGGATGCGCGGGGGAGCTTGAAAGCGTCTGCGATTGCATAATCGGGTAAACGCAATCGCGAAAGTGGAAGCGGCTTTCCAGAGCTTAGCGGCATCAAGGGCGTCAAGAGTCCTTATTTCACATAGGATCAAACAGCTTAACTTAACGCTTCACGCACGTAATTTCGCTCGAATAGCAATCTTTTCACCGCATAAAAGGAGTTTTCAGCATGGCACACAATAAGTTTTCCGGATTGACATTAGCAGCTTTGGCGATGGCAGCCGCGCTCGCTGTGCAGGCACAGGAACCATCTCAATCGGCCCCCGGTCAGACCACCACCACGACTACGTCGACCAACAGCGCGGGCCAGGCCTCAGGCACTTCTACCTCCGGGATGACCAAGGACGAAATCAAAGCCCAGCGCAAGCAGCAGAAGCACGAGGAAAAAGCCGCCAAGGCGCGTGCCAAAGCCTCCAAGAACGAGTCGAAGGCCAAGGATCAGAAAGACAAGGCTCAGCAGGAGCAGGAGAAGGCTGGAAGTCCGCAGCTCTAACGCTGGATGAAACTCAGGCGGCTTAGTCAGTACAAGCGCTCAATTTTAAAGGCTCGAAGGGTAGGGCGGGGCACTCCGCCCTCCTTCATATGCGGCGCTAGTTCTTGAGACGCTCGAATCCTGATGACTTGGGTCGCATTTCGCCTAGACTTCGGCAACCAGTTCGATTTCGACCAGCACATCCTTGGGTAAGCGCGACACTTCGACCGTGGTGCGTGCGGGCGGCTTTACTCCCTGGGGCGCCAGGTAGATCGCATAAACGGCGTTCATCTCGCCGAAATCATTGAAATCTTTGAGGAAGACGGTGGCTTTGACCACCCGGTCGAGGCTGGTGCCGGCGGCTTCGAGTATGGCTTTCAGATTTTCGAGGACGCGGGTCGTCTGCTCTGCGATGCCGGGAGCGACCACAAGCTGGGTGGCAGGATCGAGGGCGATCTGCCCGGCCGTGAAAATAAGGTTGCCCACGCGCACTCCCTGCGAGTAGGGTCCGATGGCTGCGGGCGCAAGGCTAGTCGCGATAACGTCTTTGCTCATGAGTGAATTGTAGCCGGGCAAATCCGGCAGCAAACTGGCAATTGATCAGTGCCAGATGGCGAGGATAACGCCCGTGAGCACCAGGGCGACGAGCCAATAGCCGGAGTTGATGGCGAAGAGCTTGAAAGGGCGTCCCTCATAGATGTTCTGTGGCAGCATGGGGGCGACGATGAAGCCGAGCCAGCAGATCAGGCCAATGATAATTCCCCACTGAACGGTACTGGCGCCCGACCAGAGAATCATGTGTGCCATGGCCAACGAAACCAGGATGTCGCCGACCAGCGAGGCGATCATGCCGGTGATCATGGTCTTGCCTTTGCCTTCCTGACGAACGGCGACCATGGCATTCCACGGCTTTGCAAACAGGAGGGAATACCAGATCGCGCCGATGAGCCACTGCATAATGGCGGTGACCAGCACGGCAACAGGATTCAAGTGAAGGTGATGCATTAGAAGACCTCCATCGACGACGGGGCGTGTTTCGTTGAGCAAGGAAGATGTCAGCGGACAGCGTCTGACTTTGGCGCAGCGGGGCGCGGCGTGTCAAGAAAATTGCGGGGTTGCCCAATTGAACGGTGGGACGAGCTTAGCGGCGCTTGAGGGCTTCGAGTTCATCAAGCGTGCGGGGCCAGTCGGAACCCAGCAGCCGCGAAAGACTGCGATCAGCCAGGACTTTGCCGCCGGTCTGGCAGCGGGCGCAGTAGTTCGTCTCGTTGTCGGCGTAGCGGATACGCTGGATCTTCTCGCCGCACCTGGGGCAAGGCAGGTTGAACCGGCCGTGCACAGCCATGTCGGGGCGAAAGGCGGTCACTTTCTCGGGAAAACTCTTCTCGGCTTCAGCGCGGAGGCGATCCATCCAGAGGGTGAGGGTGGTGCGGGTCGCGTCCCACAGGCGTTCCCATTCTTCCGGCTTGAGTTTGTGGGTGAGGATGATGGGCGAGAGCCGGGCCGCGTGCAGGATTTCATCGGAGTAGGCGTTGCCGACACCGCTGATGAGACGAGGATCCGTGAGAGCGCGCTTGAGAGTACGGTTCTCCTGGGAAAGCGCGGCGCGAAAACCGGCCAGGTCAGTCGAGAAGACTTCAACACCGCCGGGATCGATGGAGAGCAGACCCTCTTCGCCGCGCAGGACGTACAGCGAGGCACGGCGCTTGGTGCCGGCCTCAGTCAGCACCAGCGAACCGTTGTGAAAGTCGAAGGCTGCCAGCCCATTGCGGCCGGCAAGCTTGGCCTGAGGAGGCTTCCAATGCAGGCGGCCGGCAATCATGAGGTGGAGCACCAGCCACAGGTCGCCGTCGACGCCGATGGCGATGCGCTTGCCGATGCGACGGAGGGCCCGGACGGTGCGCCCTTCCACGCTAGCCAGCGGTGGATCGGCGGTGCGCAGCAGAAACACCGAGCCAATGCGCACGTGTTCGAGCGGCTGGCCGAGGATGCGCGGTTCGAGCGCGGTGATGTAGGCGGAGATGTCGGGTAGCTCCGGCATTGCTTCCAAGATTGCAGCCTGGGCGGTCGATCGTGCAACGAGGTTTTCAGAAAGGTGTGCCAGGATGAGGCGAGGTTCTACGTCTTCAGATCCAACGTGGAGAGCAACTGCAGGATTGGATCGTTCGTGATCTCACCGATCAGGGCGGCGAACATTCCGGACGCGCGATGCGATGGTTAAGCATCCAAGACTGCAACCTGAGTGAGCCGGAGGTCGGCGTCTCAGTCGATAAATGCCATGTCCATTGCCGAGTCCCCATCGCTACCCAACAAGCTACGATCCGGAAAGGCTGAAGGTGTGAGCCAGATCCTGCGCAGGAGCGGGATGGTCGAAGTGCGCGGCGCGCGCGAGCACAACCTGCGCGACGTAAACGTAGACATTCCGCGCGATGCCCTGGTGGTGTTCACCGGCGTTTCTGGATCGGGCAAGTCGTCCCTGGCCTTTGGAACACTCTATGCCGAGGCGCAGCGCCGCTACCTTGAATCAGTTTCGCCCTATGCGCGACGCCTGTTTCATCAACTGACCGTGCCGGAAGTGGATTCGATCAACGGCTTGCCTCCGGCGATTGCCTTGCAGCAGCAGCGCGGGTCGCCGACAACGCGGTCTTCTGTCGGCAGCGTCACCACTCTTTCAAATCTCTTGCGCATGCTGTATTCGCGCGCCGGAGTGTATCTGCCGGGACGCTCCATGCTGTATGCCGAGAATTTTTCATCCAATCGCGTGGAAGGCGCATGTCCTGTGTGCCACGGGTTGGGTCGCATCTATGACGTGACCGAGGAATCGATGGTGCCGGACCCCTCGCTCACTATCCGCGAGCGGGCTGTGGCGGCGTGGCCTACGGCGTGGCAGGGGCAGAATCTGCGCGACATCCTGGTCACGCTCGGTTATGACGTCGATCGACCATGGCGCGATCTTCCCAGGAAGGATCGCAACTGGATTCTATTTACCGATGACCAACCGACGGTGCCGGTGTATGCGGGGTTCACGCCTGCGGAGACGCGACAGGCTCTCAAGCGCAAGATGGAACCGAGTTATCAGGGCACCTTCACCAGCGCCAAGCGCTACGTGATGGAGACATTCGGAAAATCACAGAGCGCGATGATGAAAAAGCGCGTATCGCAATTCATGTTGAGCGTGGAGTGTTCGGCCTGCCACGGAAAGCGGCTGCGCGCGGATGCGCTGGACGTGAAGTTTGCGGGATTGGATATTGCAGAGATGTCCGCGCTGCCGCTGAAGCGATTGTCGGCGATGCTCGCGCCCCTGGCGATAGTCGGAAAACGCAAAGCGACAGACGATCATCCGGAAAAGGCAATCGTGGCGCAGCGCATCACGGCAGACATCGTGGCACGGCTGCATGTGCTGCTGGATCTGGGGCTCGGCTATCTATCTCTCGAGCGCAGCACGCCATCGCTTTCGCCGGGAGAATTGCAGCGTCTTCGACTGGCGACGCAGTTGTACTCAAACTTGTTTGGAGTCGTGTATGTGCTCGATGAGCCGTCGGCCGGCTTGCATCCTTCCGACACGCAGGCGTTGCTGCGTGCGCTCGATGCATTGAAAGCCGCAGGCAATTCTCTGTTTGTGGTGGAGCATGAACTGGACGTGGTGCGCCATGCCGATTGGGTTGTTGATGTGGGGCCGGGCGCGGGTAGCAAAGGCGGCGAAGTTCTGTACAGCGGCAAACTCGGCGGGCTGCGCGATGCGGAGAGGTCGGAGACACGACGCTTTCTGTTCGATGCAACTCACCAGGCCGCTAACAAGCGCCGGGCACCGACAGGCTGGCTAAAGCTGAAAGACATTACGCGCAACAACCTTCGCGGCCTGAATGTTTCGATTCCGGTGGGAGTGTTTACCTCCGTCACTGGCGTGTCGGGGTCGGGCAAGTCCACGTTGGTGAGCCAGGCGCTGGTTGAACTGGTTGCAGATCATCTTGGACAACCTGTGGCTCTCGATGCAGAAGAAGATGAACCCCTGGAGCAAAGCACCAGCGCCACAACGCAGGGCGAGATCGCGAGCGGCATGGAGAAGATTGGACGCATGGTGCAGGTAGACCAGAAACCGATCGGCCGCACACCGCGCTCGAACATGGCTACATATACCGGGCTGTTTGATCACGTGCGCAGGCTGTTTGCGGCGACCAAGGCGGCCAAGGCGCGCAAGTTTGATGCCGGCCGCTTTTCGTTCAACGTAGCGAAGGGACGATGCGAGACGTGTTCCGGTGAAGGCTTTGTGTGCGTGGAGTTATTGTTTCTTCCCAGTGTGTATTCACCCTGCCCCACGTGTCATGGTTCGCGTTACAACGCCGAGACGCTGGAAGTGAAATATCGCGGAAAGAGCATCGCCGATGTGCTGGGCATGACGGTCGAGACGGCTCTGGAGTTTTTTGCGGAGGAGCCGCTGCTTCGTCGTTCGCTCAGCGTGTTGCGGGAAGTGGGTCTGGGCTATCTGCGTCTTGGCCAGCCGGCCACGGAACTCTCCGGCGGGGAAGCGCAGCGCATCAAGCTCGCTACCGAATTGCAGCGGCCGGAGCGCGGTAACACGCTGTACGTTCTGGATGAGCCGACCACGGGCCTGCACCCGGCAGACGTGGCACGGCTAGTCACGCAACTCCATGGACTGGTGGATTCAGGCAATACCGTTGTAGTGGTGGAGCATGACATGCATATTGTCGCCAGCAGCGATTGGGTCATCGACATCGGCCCTGGCGCCGGCGAAGAGGGCGGCCTGATCGTTGCTGAAGGGAATCCGGAGCGCGTATCTCGTGTGCGAGACAGCAAGACCGGGCCGTTCCTGGCAGCCTATCTTTCTGGTGACGATAAACATCTTTCTGCCTCTTGAATCGTAGGGCGCGAACGGGTCGAGAGGCGCAGTCCGGGAAGATCTGATTCTGTTGACGCCAACCTTGCCATGTATGTCAGACTCAAGCGTTGAGCCAGACTTATTCGACTTACAATTCTTAAGAATTGTAAAGAGCTTCGATGGCGCTCTTACTTGTGCGAGACTTGGGACCGGAGAGCCTTGGCCACAAATTTGTGTATTCTCACGCGAACATGGAAACCGGTGAAAAAGTAAAACAGCTTTCGCTGCTGCTCGTGGATGACGATGCTGAGTTGTGCAGCATGATGAGGGAATTCTTCAGCGAAGCAGGTCATCGCCTGGAGTGTGCCTACAACGGCCGCGAGGGCCTTGCTTCGGCGCTCAACGGCAATTATGACCTGATGATTCTCGACGTGATGCTGCCGATCATGGATGGGTTCGCCGTGTTGCAGCAACTGCGAAGGCGCAAGGCCCTGCCGGTGATCATGCTGACTGCGCGGGTGCAGCAGGAGGATCGCATCAGTGGGCTGGATGCGGGTGCAGACGACTATCTGCCCAAGCCCTTCGATCCCGATGAACTGTTGGCGCGTGTGCGTGCGGTGCTGCGGCGTACAGAGCCTGCGGGCCGGCCGGAAGCTGCACTTGTCACCATTGGCAATATTCGCGTGGATGCGGCAACGCGCGAAGTGTGGAGCGCCGGTAATCCCGTTGAGTTGACGGCGATGGAGTTTGATCTGTTGGAAATGCTGATGCGCTCGGCAGGTCGCGTTGTGTCGCGCGACGAAATTACCGCTGCCCTGTTTGAACGCGAAGCCACGCCGTATGATCGATTTCTCGATGTACACATTAGCCACCTGCGCAAGAAGCTTGCGGGCGGGCGCCGCTTGATTCGAACCATACGGGGAGTTGGGTATGTCTTTACCGGAGCGGCTTAGGCTGCTGCCCCTGAAGTCACTCTATTTCGGCGTTGTGCTGGCCATGATCGTGGTACTGTCGGTGTCGTTTGTCGTATTCCAGGCAATCGCCGCCCGCTTGCAGGAACTTAATATCGATCCCATCCTGGATCGAGCCGACGAAGTCCAATTGCAGGATGAGCGCTGGGCGCTGGAGAAGTTTGGTACCGAAGGTCTTAAGAATTACACCGCCAACCTGAACCATATCTTTAATGGGCAACATTACCTGGTGGACGCTCAAGGGATTGACCAGGTTACCAAGCAGAATCGAGCAGCGCTGCTTCCGCCGGCCGGGGTGACGATGTCGCGCCGGCAGATCAATGGACAGAACATCATCACCCGCCGGTCGCAGGACGGGAGGTATTGGTTTGTCGCTGTTGGCCGTATCGGCCGCCCGCATCCCGAGACATTTCTTCCGTATTACTTTCTCGTGATTGGAGCAACCGGTGCATTGTGCTGGCTCGCGGCCGTTGGTGTGCTTTCACCGGTTCGCCGCATTGCATCGACCATCGCTGTGTTTGGCCAGGGAGATCTTGCTGCGCGCGTGCAAACCAAACGCCAGGATGAGATCGGGCAACTGGGCCGCTCGTTTAATCAAATGGCAGAACGATTAGAGCGGCTGATTGTTAGTGAGCGCCGCTTGCTGAGCGACATTTCTCATGAATTGCGATCGCCCTTGGCGCGACTCAAGTTCGCCGTAAAACTGGCGCGCACCTCGTCCGACAGCGAAGCTGCGTTAGATCGCATCGAGCGCGATGTCGACCGCATCACGTCGCTGGTGTCGGACATTGTGGAGATCACTTTCGTTGAAGGTGACCCTGCGTTGCAAGGCGCAGAGCGCGTGAGCATGAGAGACATCGTCAGCGATGTGGTGCGGGATTGCGCGCTTGAAGCACAGTTTCGCGGTTGCACCATCGAGTCAGGCGGACACACTGAGGGAGATGTGATGGGCAGCCGTGAGTTACTGCGCCGCGCAGTCGAGAACGTGCTCCGCAACGCAATTCGTTATGCGCCGGAAAAGACCGCGATCAAGTTATACGTAGCTGAGAGTGAGCGCGACGTCGTGATTGAAGTGCGTGACTTCGGCCCCGGAGTTCCGGAGGAAGCACTCACGCGTATCTTCGATCCATTCTTTCGTGTGGAAGAAGCACGCAGTGCAAATGGCGGTGGATCGGGCCTCGGTCTCTCCATCGCGAAGCGTGCGGTGCAAGTGCATCACGGTACCATCGTTGCCGAAAATGCATCACCAGGTCTGCGCGTGCAGATCACAATTCCACTCGTTATTGCTCGTGCGTAATGAAAGCACGGAGTTGCAAATCCCCAATGAATTCGCGTGCGCGCGAGGCACTTAACATTTCTTAAGCTTCAAACACTGGACAACCGTTGTCTAATCGCTTCAATGCCTCCCCAAATCCGTAAATTTACGGAGGTATTCGAGGAGATTTATATGAAGCGTTTTCTTACTTACGCCATGGTAGCCGCTCTCGTATCCGTTCCGGCTTTTGCCGCGAAGAACTCTCAATCGATTACCCTGCCGGAAACCGTGAAGGTTGGATCCGCGCAGCTCGCTGCAGGCGACTGCAAAGTCTCATGGACAGGAACTGGCGACAGTGTCCAGGTAACTTTCGAGCAAAGAGGTAAGGCACCTGTCACGGTAGCGGCCAAGCTGATCACCGAGAAGCACAACAACAACGGAGTTCTTACCAATTCGCAGGGCGGCGTTGATTTACTCGAGTCCATTCAACTCAGCAACGTGAGCCTGGTTCTGCAGCCCTCGCAAGTTTCGGGACAGTAGCTTTAGTTTTTGCCCGCTCCTGACGGGCTGCGAAGGTGTGGCCAGCGAGATCCGGATTCATCCTTTCATAATCGTCAAATTTCTTTTTCATACCTTCCTTTGTTCCCTTTCCGTCTCGCCGGGAAGGGAACTTTTTTGTTTAGGATCGGGGCGCGTAGTGTGGCCGGATGACGGCCAGAACTCAAAGGGATACATCCAAGTCAGTCTTTTCCATTTGAAGGATGAGCCTGAAGGGAGCGAAGGTCAGGCGAACTGGGGAAGGCTCCTTTCGGGTTTAAGTTTGAGTCAGATTAGCAGCCGTCGTCGGGG
>OCTA010003475.1_pt1 | contig 13966 bp, 12 predicted proteins | sample 1538991 | NCBI WGS metagenome assembly OCTA01 (sample SAMEA3539302, study PRJEB22396) | soil metagenome | biome: tundra; feature: field; material: soil | place: USA | collected 2010-05 | depth 0.15 m
GGGCCTTCCGGACGCCGCTATTCATTTCCCCTTGGGGGCCGTTGCTTGTTTTGCCGTATTCTCTTTCACCACCGCAATCATCTCGTCCATCCCCTCTTTGATTTCGCCGACCTGAGGATGAACTTCCTTGATGAGGTCGTGTTCGACCCGGGAAAGCTTTTCGATGCGGCGGCCCTGTTCATGCAACTGGTCCATCAGGTGATTCTGTTTCGCGGAAATTAGCCACATCCACCAAAAACAGACTCCCCAGCACAAAGTGCCCACTGCCGTCATCCAGAATGCTGCGTTTCTTTGATCCATGTTCGTCTATCCTTGAGGAGAAGCGGGGCCGCCGCAACCCGCCGATTGGTGGGCAAACACCCCATTCTCGCGCCCTAGCTTTCATCTGATTCATGATTGAATCATGCGTGGGAGGGACCGGGCAGCCACTCGACGCGCCCTGCCGGGCTTGCTCGTGGCGAGCCATCGACGCGCAGCGAATGCCCCGAGCGAAATCGAGGGGCTTTCGGGCCTCGCGATGCCCGGCCCGTGCTCCTGGCAAGCCACTCTGCCGTGAAGCCCGCGGCGAACCGAGCGCCGATGGCGCGACATCCGCCATGCCCTAAGCTGGTCGAAGTTCGCGCGCGCCGACCGGCCGTGATCACGCCGCCACCGCGCCCGGCGGGTAATAGCGCAATGCGAGCCAGTTGATCAGCACGAGGATTACGATGCCGGGCTCGCCAACCAGAATGCTCTGCGCCGCCCAGGCCAGCGCCGACCGGCCGCCGATCAGGGCCGGGAAAAATGCCGCCGCCAACACGGCCGCCGCCATGCCGGCAAGAAAGGCGGGAGCTGCCAGAAACCAGCGCGGCCCCACGCCGACGAGCAACCCCCGCACGACCAGCACAAAGCCCGCCAGTTCGATCATCATCACCACCGCGCCGAGCGGCGGCGGATGCGAAGTCAACGCCCAATTCAGCCACGGCGCCAGCAGCGCGACGGCCGCCGCCGTACGCCCGCGCCCCCACAGCGCCGCCAGCAGCGGCGCGTAGAACATCGGCAGCAGCCGCGGGCCCCACTGCGCATCCCCGGGCACCGGGATGACATGAATCAGGAACGGAAACAACACCGCCAGACACAGCAGAATGCCCAGCTCGCGCGCAAGCGACACCGTCATGAAGCGGGCGACGCGGCCGGCGCCGGCGGAGAATGATTCAGGCATGGCCACCGGGATGTACAGAAGCGACTTCCAATGCAAGGCGAACGGTGCGCTCCGGCAACCGGCCCGCGACGTCCTCCGGCGGAATCCGGCCGTGGGTCGTCTCGAACAATTCACCGCCTCCGGAATCCCGCGTCCAGCTCCGTCCGATTTGTGCCCCCGCGGCCTCTTGACCCTTCGAACCCCACCGGTTTTAATCCCTGCCGCCCGGTTTCCTTATCCCACTCCGTTGGCTGGGCCGTCGGTACCCCGATCCGACGCACCCTTGGACCCCTCCACCTCCCGGTCAGGCCCACCGGATGCAATCCATCACCTGTGATCTTTGGCCATAATCCCACCCTCGCTCGACCGGCGGCAGCGCTTTCCGGATCACCAAGACTTCTGCGCCATCGTCGATTCTTCGTCCTCGGAACCCTCGTTGTTTTCGGAGCGGCACCGATTTTCTCCGCCGCCACTCCGGGCCGGCAATCGCTCGCCCCGGCGGATCTCGTTGCCAACCAGCCAATGGGAGAGGCCAAAGGGGTTTTCCCGGGAAGAGTCGTGTGGGTTCATGATCCCACTGCAGTGAACCAGAACTGCGTCCCGGATGCGGTCGGGCACGGCTGGTTTCTCCCCGAAAACAACCATCAGACCGTCATCGACGGCATGGTCTCCACCGCTCTCCGTCGCTTGACCGGCCAGGCCAATGACCACGCCGCTTGGACGGCGATTTTCCAATACCACAACGCCTCGCGTGGCAAGGGAGCGGTCGATTACGCCCCGGGCGAAAAAATCTTCATCAAAATCAACGCGACGAGCGCCTGGGCTGGGAATTTCAATCCCGTCGATCTGACTCCCGATGCATTCATCTCCGAAACATCGGTCGGGTCTGTCCGGGCGGTTCTCCGGCAGCTGGTCGCAGTCGTCGGCGTAGACCAGAAGGACATTTATGTCGGCGACCCGCTCAAGCATATATATAAACACCTCTACGATGTCTGGCATACGGAGTTTCCCAACGTTCACTATCTCGACAACAGCGGTTATGCCAATCTGGGGAGGGAGGCCGTCGTTCCCAGCACGACTGCCGCCATCTATTATTCCGACCGGGGCGGCATTCTCCGGACGACGTCCGACGACGCCCCCGTGTCCAAAGATTACCTTTATACAATCCTGGAAGATGCCGACTATATCATCAATATTCCCATGTTGAAGGGGCACAAGCGCGCCGGCGTGACGATGTTTGCCAAGAATCACTTCGGATCCCAAACCCGGACCGATGCCTCTCATCTGCACAACGGGCTGGTCGCCCCGGCGGAAATGCCGAACGTCTCGCGGGGCGGCTACGGATTATATCGGATTCAAGTGGACCTGATGGGCCACTCCATGCTCGGCAAAAAGAATCTGGTCTACCTGATGGATGCGCTCTGGGCAACCGATTATGAACTTGACGTGCCCCTGAAATGGCAGATGCCGCCGTTTAACAACAGTTACATGGCGTCCGTTTTTGCGTCCCTCGACCCGGTGGCGATCGAGTCGGTGGGTTATGATTTTCTCCGCTCGGAATTTACGGCCGGTCGCATCCCCGCGACCGGTACCTATGTACAGATGCCAGGGGTCGATGATTATCTGCATCAGGCGGCGGATTCATCGAATTGGCCGAGCGGGATTATTTACGATCCGGATAATACCGGGGTGCCGCTTGGGAGCCTCGGCACGCACGAACACTGGAACAACGCCGCGGCAAAACAATATTCAAGAGATCTTGCGCCGACCGGTACCGGCATCGAATTGGTCCAGACCGGACAGACGATGGGGGTGGACCCGCTCGGTGGCCAGACGGTCCTGGCGGGCGGCAGTGCCAATTTCACCGTGAAGACGACGGGCGCACCGCCGCTGCGCTACCAATGGCAGCGGGAGGCGAGCGGGAGTTCGTTGTGGAGCAATCTGGGCGACAACGCCACGTACACCGGCTCGACGACGGCGACGCTGACCGTGGGATCGGTCACTGCGGCGATGAACGGCGATTCGTTTCAATGTGTGATCACCAACGCCACCGGCGCCATCACGACTTCGCCGGCTACTCTGGTCGTCAATACGCCTTTTGAAGTCGTTACGCTTGATATCTTCCGCATATGGTGGTCTGGCAGCGCACCCCCACCGGCTTCCGACTTTTCCTTCGATTCGCCCGCAGACATCGCGCTCGACAGCGCTGGCAACGCCTATGTGGCCGATACTGGTAATCACATCGTCCGGATGCTCACCGCCGGCGGTGACGTCTTCACGCTCAGCACGCTGGCCGGTCAGATGGGCGTCAGCGGCAGCAGCGACGGTTCCAGTTCGGCACGATTCAACCATCCCGCCGGCGTCGCCGTTGACTCCGCGGGCAACGTCTATGTCGCCGATACTGACAACAACGCCATCCGCAAGGTGGCCGCGACCGATGTCGTCACCACGCTGGCAGGACAAGCAGGGGTGAGCGGGAGTATGGACGGCACCGGCTCGGCGGCCAGCTTCAACGGCCCGGCGGGCATCGTTGCCGACGCCGCTGGGAATCTCTACGTCTCTGACACCTTGAATCATACGATCCGGATGGTCACCCCTGCGGGCGTCGTAACAACCATCGCCGGCTCCGCCGACTTGAGCGGCGCGGTGGATGCCACCGGCAGCGCCGCCCGGTTCTTTGGACCACAGGGACTGGCCCTGGATGCCTCCGGAAATCTTTTCGTCGCCGACACCAACAACAGCACCATTCGCAAGATCGTCACGACGACCGGCGTCGTCAGCACCGTGGCCGGCCGGGCCGGGATCGCCGGAAGCACCGATGGTGCCAATAGTCAGGCACAGTTCCGTTACCCCTCTGGCGTCGCGGTCGACACCGCGGGCAACCTCTTTGTCGCGGACACCGACAACCACACCCTGCGCCAGATCGCCTCCTCTGGCGCGGTCAGCACCCTGGCCGGTCTGGCTGGATCCAGCGGAAGTGCGGATGGCACGGGCACGTCGGCGCGTTTCGATTTTCCCACGGGTCTGGCCGTGAGCAGCGCGGGAGACGTGTACGTGGCTGACGCGAGCAACAACGCGATCCGATTGTGCGTCGTTCCGATGGCGCCGACGATCACCGCACAGCCACAAAGTCAGACAGTGACCGCCGGACAAGACGTCACGATCTCGGTCACGTCCACCGGGAACCCCCCTCCGACCTACCAATGGTTTTTTGGCGGCGTCATGATCAACGGCGCCACCAGCAGCACGTTTACCCTGAACAGCGTGCAAACGACGAGCGCGGGCAATTACACAGTCACGGTAACCAATAGCTCCGGCACGGTGACCAGCAGTCAGGCGGCGCTGACCATCAATCCCGCCGGCGGCGGGTCGTCCGGCGGTGGCGGCAGCTCTGGTGACGGTGGCGGCGGCGGCGCGCCCAGCTGGTGGTGCTGTGGCCTCCTCGTGCTGCTGGCCGCGGTCCGCCGCACCTTCCGCCGGTAGCGACAGTCTTCCCCGCTCGCGAATTGGATTCGCCCGGATCCTCGTCATCCAAGCCCGGCCCGAATGCGTGCGCTGACATCCGGCCGGCAGGAAGAAGCGATCGCCTGCCGGCACAAGATAATGCGTGTCACCCCGCTCTCGCCGTCAACCACTTGACGCCGAGCGTCGCGACGAAGCAGCCCATGGCGACGAGCACGATCGTCGCACCGGTGGCCGTGTTCGCGTAGAAGGAGGCGATCAGGCCGACGATGCCACAGAACAGCGAGAGGCCGACGGCGATGAAAACATATTGACGGGCATCCTGCGCGATGTTGCGGGCGGCCGCGGCGGGAAGCACGAGCAGGGAATTGATGATCAGGATGCCGACCCAGCCGAGATTCATGGTGACGACCAGGGCGATCGCCGCGCAGAAGAACAGCTGCGGCCACCACGCGCTGCGGCCCCGGCTGCGGGCGAGCGACTCGTTCAGACCGATCAGCAGGATGCGATTGTAGCCCAGCAGCAAACCGCCGCCGACCAGGAGACTCGTGACCAGGAGCTGGCCGATCTCCCGGGGCGTGATGCTCAGGAGGTCGCCGATCAGGTAGGAGCTGAACCGGTTGAAACTGCCGCCGCGCGAGAGCAACACCACGCCGAGGGCGAGGCTGAAGCACATGCTGAGGGAAATCACCGTGTCCATCGTGGACCGCGTGAACCGCTGCAAGGCGAGGATGCCCACGCCCAGCAGCAGGGCAAAGCCGACAAGCGCCCACAACGGGTCGGCCATTCCGAGGAGGACCCCCAAACCCAGTCCGGCCAGCGAGGCATGCCCGATGGCATCGGAAAAAAACGCCATCCGGTTGTTGACCACCAGCGTCCCGATCAGGGCAAACAGCGGCGCGACGATGATCACCGCCAGGAGGGCGTTGCGCATGAACTCAAACTGCGCCCATTCGAAGGGCAGCCGGGAAATGACCGTGTGCAGCAGGTTCATGGGCGGCTGATCTCCAGCGGAGCGAGGTCGAGACCAAATGTCCGGCGCAGTTCGCGGTTGGCGATGACCTCCGCGGGGCGGCCCAGGCACACGATCCGGCGATTCAGGAACACGATGCGGTCGGATATCGTCGTCACTCCCGCCAGATCGTGCGACACCATGAGGATCGACAGATCAAAGCGCCGCCGCAAATCCGATACGGTGCGGTAAAACAGCTCCCGGCCCGCGACGTCGACGCCGGACACCGGCTCGTCCAGGAGCAGGAGATTCGGCACGGGAGTCAGGGACAGCGCGAGCAGCACGCGCTGCAATTCGCCGCCGGAAAGCTGCCCGAGCCGGCGGTCGACCAGGTGCTCCGCCTCGACATACCGCAAGGATTCCAGCGCCGCGCGGCGAAGGCGCCGCGAATACCGCAGGGCCACCGGCCAGCGGGAAGCGGCCATCGCAAACAGATCGTGGACATTCACCGGGGAAAAGCGGTCGAACTCGAGCTGCTGCGGCAGGTAGCCGATCACCGGCGCATCTTCGCGGCCATGGCCGGCCACCGGCAGAAAATGAATGGTCCCACCATGGCGCACCTCGCCCAGCAGCGCCTTGAGCAACGTGGATTTCCCGGCGCCGTTGGGCCCGACGAGCGTGGTGAGTTCACCGCAGTGCAGGTGCAGCGTGATGTTCTCCAACACCCGCTGGTGGCCCAGGGTCACTTCCAGATTCTCGATCTGGGTGCAGCACTCGCCGCAACCGTGGGAAGCCAAGCCGATGTGGTGCTGGGGGAGGTTTTCCATGCGATTCGGGCCGGCCGGGGTTCAGTCGGCGAGCGCCTTGGCGAGGACCGCCACATTCCGCTCCATCGTCTCGCAATACGAACGCCGGGCTTTCGCAGGATCGTGGTCTCCGGTCACGGCCGGATCGAGCAGGCTGACCGCGACGCCGGTTTCCCGCCGGATGATCTCGGCGCTCTTCGCCGGATATTGCGGCTCGGCAAAGATCGCGCGGGTCCCGCTCCGTTTCACCAGGCTGATGGTCCGCGCCAGCTCGCGCGCACTCGGCGCGGAACCGGGCTCGCGTTCGATGACGCCGACGATGTTCAACCGGAATTCGCGGGCAAAATACGGAAAGGCCTCGTGAAAGGTGATGATCTCGCGGTGCGGCAAATCATCGAGCGCGGCATGCATCCGGGAGCGCAGCCGCTCGAGCGTCGCGACGTAATCCGCCGCGTTTTTTTCGTAGACGTTCGCGCGACCGGGATCGGCGGCCGCCAGATCGCGGGCGATGTTCCGCGTCTCGGCGATCGCGCCACTGACACTCACCCAGACGTGCGGGTTGCCGTCGCCGGCCAGCTCGATCCCGGCGCTCGCCTCAATCACCTTGAGCCGCGGCACCTGCCGGACGGCCTTGTCGATGAACGTTTCCATCCCCGCGCCGTTGGCGACAAAAACGTCCGCCTGCGTGAGCGCGATCAGATCGCCGGGCGTGAGCTGATAGTCGTGCAGGCAGCCGACGGAGGGATTGGCGAGACACTCCACGGTCACACCCGGGGCGTCGCCCGCGACGTTCAGCGTGATCACATACATCGGGTAGAACGAGGTGAGAATCCGCCAGGGCCGGGCGGCGGCCGAGGCGGGTGCAGCCCCGCCCAGGCCCGCCAGCAGCAGCGCGGCCGACAGGAACCGGGTCCCCTCTCGCATGCGGCGGTGGGGCATTACGCTTTCCTCCGGCAATCCGCGCACCGACCGTACAGGACGATCTCGTGCCCTTCGACCGCGAAACTCTTGGGCGCGAGCCCGCGCACACCGCGGACACAGCCCAGCAGATTGTACAAGCGCCGACAGTGCTGGCAGAAAAAGAAATGGTGGTGCTGCCGCGTCGTGGGCTCGTAGTGCGGAGAAGTTCCCGGAATCTCCACCAGCCGGACCTGCCCTTCCCCGACCAGCTGCTTGAGCGCCCGGTAGACGGTGGCGATCCCCAGCGCGGGAATCGCCTTCTTCCCGGCCTGGCAGATCTCCGCGGGGGTGAGCGGACGCTCGGCGCGCATGATCACGCCCGTCAACGTGAGCTTCTGCTGGGTCGCGTACGGCATCACCCGACCCTTCACCCGATAATTATGATAAGCAAGTATCAATTCATCCCGCCCCCCACCCCGCCCCACGCTTTTCGCGCGCTTTCGTGCTCGCCGACCGGCGCCCATCCCTTCAAACCTACTTGCCTCCGCTGTGGCGCACTTCTCATGAAACTGTTCGGCCCTTTGCTCCTGACAGGATTGTTTCTCGCCGGCTGCTCCACGCTTGAAACCCATGTTACGCCCAACGCCAACCTGGCCCGGTTCAAGCACATCTACGTCCAGCAAAACCTCAACGACAACCATGGGCTCGACGGGCTGATCGCGAAGGAACTGCAGTCCCGGGGCATCCAGGCCGAAAGCGGGCCCCTGACGCTCATGCCCAGGGACGTCAAGGTTTACCTCACCTATGACGACCACTGGGATTGGGATTTCAAAGATTACCTCATTTCGCTCGGCATGAGCGTGCGGGACGCCACGACGGACGGCCTTCTCGCCACTGCCAGCTACTTCCGACCGACTGCCTTCATGAAAACGCCGGGATTCATGGTCCAGACCGTTCTCGACGGATTGCTCAAACCGTCCGCCCGGTCAAACCCGCCGGCGCCGCCGGCCCCGGCAACCGGCGCCTCGGACAAGGAAAAGGACCGCCGGCGGAATCAGGACTGATGACGGCGGGGTGGCGCGCTGCGGCCGGTTTCGGCAAGAGTCATCCTGAGCCGGACTCATGCAGGCGGGGCGCTTCTCAGCAGGGAACGCCGGCTGGGGGCCGACCTGCACTGCGCCGTTGCGTTGCAGCGGAGGGCGCGCTTGTCTCGGATCCTTTTCACCCGTGAAACCCGGTCTGCTTCGCACACTCGCGCTCGTCGCGAGCATCGTCCTGGGTGGGCTCGTGCCCCAAGCCCACCGGGGCGCGTGGGCAATAAGATGGCTGGTCGTCGGCATGCTGTTCCTGGTGTTTCTGCAGACCCGGCTGTCGCGCGGATCGCTGCACCGCAGTCATGCCGTCCTGGTTGGAACGAACCTGGCGATGGGCTTCGCCGCGTGGGGATTCGGCTGGCTGGTGGGCGGGCGCGAGGTGGCGCTGGCGGCGTTTTTCGCCGGAATCACGCCCACGGCCACCGCTGCACCGGTGGTGGTCAGTTTCCTGCGGGGACGCGTCGACTACGTGATTGCCGCGTTTCTGGTCACCAACGTCCTGATCGCGGCGCTGTTGCCCGCCCTGCTGCCGCTCGTCCTCGGGCGGGCGACACCGGACATATTTGCCCAGGTGCTCGGAAGTGTGGGACTGGTCGTCTTCGTTCCCATGGGCGCGGCCTGGCTGCTGCGGACAATTCATCCGCCAGCGGCCGACTGGCCGCAGCCTCTCCGCAATCTCTCGTTCGGCATGTGGGTGCTGGCATTGTTTCTCATCACGGCCAACGCCGCCTATTTCCTGCATTCCCACCCGGAACTGCCGGTCGCGTTGCTCGTCAAAATCGCGGCGGCGACGGCGCTGGTGTGTGCCGCGAATTTTGCGCTCGGATGGGCGATCGGCGGCCGCCAGTTCCGTCGCGAGGCGAGCCAGTCTCTGGGGCAGAAAAACACCACGTTGACCATCTACCTCGCTCTGACTTACGCCAACCCGCTGGTCGCCCTCGGTCCCACCTGCTATGTCATCTGGCACAACCTCTGGAATTCCTGGCAACTCCACCGGGTCGCCGTCACGAGCCGGGCGGAGCGTTGAGTCGGACCACCGGGCGGGCGGGCAGCGAACATGCTTTTCGTGGGATTCCGGGCCGGAAAAGCGCCTCGCCCGCCGGATCCGCGGCGGGATTTGCGGCCGTAGCCCGGGCCACCAGACTTGCCCGCGGTTTTTTCTCGCCCTTTGCGCCTCTAACTGCAAAGTTTAATGGAATTGCTAAAGTTGAAGCTAACCTCTTGATTGGCTGGATTGGACAGGCATTCCGGTTTGTGATCTGACCCTTCCAACCGCGCACGCTCGTGACCTACCCCTCTACTCCTTCTTCGTCCAAAGCTGTGCAGAAACTTGTCGTCATCGATGATGAGGCGCCGATGCTCGATATCATCTCGACCACGCTGCGAGCACGAGATTACGAGGTCACCACGTTCACCGAACCGCTGAAGGCGCTGGAGTGGCTGAAAAGCATCAAGTGGGACGTGGATCTCGTGATCACGGACATCATCATGCCGGGGAAGGATGGCTTGGCGCTCGCGCGGCTCCTCCGGGCCAAAGCTGGACCGATCGCCATCCTGCTCATCAGCGCGCGCCTGTCGGACGAAGGACTCTGGGGTGAGGACCTGCAGGAGCTTCCCTTCCTCGCCAAGCCCTTTACCACGACAGAACTGGTTGAAGCTGTGGAGAAGGCGATCGATCGCTTTCCCCGTCAGTCGCCAAGGCTATAAGGAGGCCGCACTATGGCCATGGATCTGCAGCTGCTGTTCACCGCCGAGAGACTTCAATTAAATCCTCACCTCTCGAAAGGAGAGGACTCGAACGGGAGGTTTACCCTCAAGACTCTGGACACGGGCGGTTATCTGACAATCGACCGGCTGCAACTGGGTGCGTTGCTCGCTTTCAGCAAGCCAACCACCGTACCGGAAGCGCTGCGGACCCTGATCGTCGAGCGGAAATGTCCCGCTTTGCGCGACTTTTATGAGTTGGTGCTGAAGGCCCAGCGAAGCGGAGCGCTGCAAACCGGACCGAGTCCGGTGATGCCGCAGCTTCCGCTGATGTGGAAGTTCGGCCTGCATGCCAAGGTGGCACGGTTGCTGGGAGTGGGGGCGGTTCTTCTCGGCCTTCTCGCGCTGGGCGTTCTTCCGCCAAGTCTGCCCGAGGGAACCGTCTTCCAGATCGTGACGGCATTCCTTGTCGGCTATGTCACGTCCGCCCTCGCAATCAGCTTGGGCAATGTTCTCGGCGTCGCGACCTTGCACGCCGCGGGTGGCGACGGCTATCACCCGCGCATTGGCTGGCCCTGGCTGTTTCCGCATTTTAGCATCAGTTTGCGAGACTCCCTTCTGGCCCGGAGTTCTGCGCGGATGGCCATTCAGCTGGTGAAACTGGCGCCGCTCGGCCTGCTCGTGACGCTCCTGTGTCTTTTCTGGCATCAGTCGGCTCTGGTGCCGGCGGTCATTTTCGCCATCATGATCCGACCGTGTTTTGGCGGCGCCATCAGCAAGGCGATTCGCGCGAGTCTCGGCAAACCGGTGCTTGATACCAGCCGTTATCTGCTCTTCCCCGCCAATAGGAGTTGGGGCGGTCTGCAACACTGGGCCCGGATGCATATTGACCCCCCGGTGATTGCCGCGCGGTTGATCTGGGCGTTTCTGTGGATTGCCGGCGTGACCTTGTCGGTGATCCGCGGCGCAGGTCTTGACCCGTCCGAGGTGTTCCTTGACTGGCATTTCTGGATGATTTTCGCCTTGGTCCTTGCGGTGGCCGTCGTCCTTCCGGCCGGCGTGATCGCCTTCGCTTCAATGATGGAGAGCGCGCGACGGCCGCTCAAGGCGGCAAGAAGGTACTGGCGAAACCAGCAGCAGCGAAAACAAGCCGTTGACCAGCCGGTCACCATGAAGACGATCTCGAGCATTCTCGTGGTGTCTCCGCTCTGCCAGCGCATGCAGATCGACCGGCGTCGGACGCTCGAGGACAAGCTGACGGTGGTGACCTTCCGACAGGGTGCGCTTCTGTCCGATTTCAGCCAGCCGGCGGCTGATATCCATCTTATCGTGAGCGGCGCGGTCGACGTGTACCGGCGCACCTTGAAAGGGCGCCCGCAAAAGGCCTGGCAGGCAATCGAAGGTGACCTCGTTGGCGCCGAGGAGTTGGTCGAGCCGCATCCGCTCGGCTGGAGGATGGTGGCACGCAGTCCGGTGATCGCCTTGCGCATGCCGCGCGACGTCTTTCAGCAGGAGATCATGGACCGGCTCGGCGCCGCGACCGTTCTGGCGCTCACGCACCATGTGCCGTTCCTCCGGCAGAATCAGTTGTGCCAGCACTGGCATCCCCAGGCGATCAACCGCTTTGCCACGATCACCCGGATCGTGACGTTTCCTCCCGGGGGTTACGTGCTATCCGAAGATCATGACAGCCAGGGGCTGTTCTTTGTCTACGAAGGGGAGGCCTTGGTTGAACGCCACAAGCGGCGCCTGTCGCGCCTGCGCGTCGGAGGATTCATCGGTGAAATCGGTCTGCTGCAAAACAGCGCTGCGACGTCCAGTGTCGTGGCCGACGGCCCCCTCACCTGCTTGACCATCGACAAGAGCTATTTCTTCCGCTTTTTGACGCAGAATTACGAGGTGGCATTGGAAGTTGAGCGGCTGAGTTCGCAGCGGTTGGGACGGCCCGTCTTCCCCCTCCGGCCCGATTCCTTCGAGTTGTACTGAGGCGAATCCAAACCCAACCTCGGGCGCATCAGCAGCGACGGATTCCCGGGCGACGGTGATCGGCCGAAATGAAACTTCGCGTCCCGGGTCGCGTCTGTAGGCAGTGGTGCCGCATGCCATTCATCAAACCTGCCCGGCCCCCCCGGTCCGGTCCTTAAGATGAGCAAGAGGTCCTTTCACTTCGTTACCTTTGCGGGAGGGTGTCTTGCCGCGCTCCTGCTCTGGCTTTGGCTGACATTGCGGAGCGGTGACAAAAACCACGGTTCGACCGGGGAGCTGCCGGCAGCCGCGGCAGAGCCCCATCCGGGTCCGGCAGGTCCGACGGTCGCAGGGACGGCGCCGGGGACCGTGCCGTACCGGGATCTGCTCCGCCGGCCGGTGTTGCCGCACCTGCAGGAGATGCTCGAAAAAAAGGGCGCCCGGCCGCATGAAGCGGTGCTGATTTTCTCGAACGCCGATGCCTACCGAAGGTTCCTCGCCCGCGCGCATCAATCGGGGCTCACCGTGATCGGCCAACTGGATGGTCTCCTGGCGATCCGGATCCGCTACGATTCCCTGGCCGGACTTCAGGCCGATATGCTGGCCAACCCGTCCGACTACGCTGATGTCAGCGCGAATTTCTACGTCAACATTCCGGAAGCGCCGGCGAAAGAGGATCGTCCGGCGGTCAATCTCGTTCCGCTCGGCAATAATTTGCTGACGTTCCTCGGGGTGAATGGCGATCCCGGTCAATGGGGCCGCGGCGTCACCATCGCGGTTCTTGATAGTGGCGTCGCGGCGGACCGCACGTTCGGGACGGGACGCGTCCGTGTTTTGGACATTGGTCTGGGCGCCACGCCCGGCACGGGATCGGAGGATGGACATGGAACCGCGGTGGCCGCGCTGGCGGCAGGCATGGCGGCAGACGCGCCGGGTGTCGCCCCAGCCGCGAATATCCTCAGCATCCGGGTGACCGATGCCAATGCGCAGAGCGATGTTTTCACACTCTCGCAGGCCATCCTTGCCGCGGTTGATTCCGGGGCGCAAATCATCAACATCAGCCTGGGCGGCTACGACACCACCAGCCTGCTCGACAACGCGATCACCTACGCGAGTCAGCGGGGCGTAGTCGTCGTCGCATCGGCCGGCAATGATCAGGCGGCCCAGCTGACCTGGCCGGCCGCCGATCCCCGGGTGGTTTCCGTCGGTGCCGTCGACGCCCTCGGCCAGCAGGTGACATTCTCCAACTCCGGCTCCCAACTGCAGTTGACCGCGCCGGGTTACGGGGTTCAGACCGCGTGGCTGGACGGCCAGCGGGTGGATTTTGACGGCACGTCGGCGAGTGCTCCCATCGTGGCCGGAGCCATCGCCGCCTTGGTGTCCACGAATCCCGGCATGACGGCGATGCAGGCGTGGCAGGTGCTCCAACAATACGCCAGCGACGGAGGAGCTCCCGGACCCGATTCCGATTACGGCAACGGCGTTCTCAACCTGGGGTGGGCCATGAACCGCAACGATCCGACGCGAATCGACACGGCGGTTTCAAGCCATTATTATGACGCGGCCTCGGGGCAGATGGAATTCGTGGTCCAGAACCGCAGCGGTCAGTCGATCGCCGGGATGATCCTGAATGTCGACACGGGCGCCAACACGGCGGCGTATTCCATCCCGCTGCTCACGCCCGGCGGCTCCTACGTCGTCAGGATGCCGATTGATCCCGGCCAGCTCGCGGCGGCCGGCACCATGGTTTTTCGCACGCAACTGAATAACCCCGCTGGCATCGTCGACCAAGTTCCGGCCAACAACCGGCGGACGAGTTCGCTGACCGCCCCGGCGAAGTGAGGCAATCGCAGCCGCCACGGTGTTCGCAACCCAAGTTCCTCGACACCAAACGCGCGGCAAT
>OCTA010003476.1_pt1 | contig 13963 bp, 11 predicted proteins | sample 1538991 | NCBI WGS metagenome assembly OCTA01 (sample SAMEA3539302, study PRJEB22396) | soil metagenome | biome: tundra; feature: field; material: soil | place: USA | collected 2010-05 | depth 0.15 m
CTACCTTCTTCTTTCCGTCGTCCTGATGGCCGTTGTGGGCGCCGCGCACGGCATGACCGCGCTGCTGATCGGGCCCATTTTCGACCGCGTGCTCAATCCGGCGTCCATCGACGCGCCGGTGCTGTTATTCAAAGACCCGATTTTCCACCACCCGATTTATCTCAGCCAGATGGTGCCGGGCGCCATACACAACCGCAGTATCTGGACGATGGTGGCCTTCGCCATACTGGCCGTATTCCTGACCAAGGGAATCTGCGATTACCTGGCGAATTACCTGGTGAATTATGTGGGGTGCTCGGCGGTCACGGACCTGCGCAACACCGTCTTCGACAAGGTGGTCAGGCAAGGCGCGCAGTTCTTTGAAGCGCACTCCACCGGGCGGCTGATGTCGTCGATCATGAACGATATCGAGAAAATCCAGGTGGCGGTTTCGCATATTCTGGCAGACCTGCTGCGGCAGACCTTCGTGGTGCTGGGTCTGCTCTTCGTGATTCTCAATATGGACTGGAAGCTGGCCCTGGTGAGCCTCACCGTGCTGCCGTTCGTGCTGATACCGACGGCGCGCATCGGCCGCCGCATTCGCCGCACCAGCCGCCGCAGCCAGGATCACGCCGCCGAGTTGAACGAGATCCTGCAGGAAACGCTCAGCGGCCACCAGGTGGTGAAGGCCTTCGGCACGGAGCAGTACGAATCGCGGCGCTTCCGCCAGGCCGCGCAGGGGTTGCTCAAGAGCAACCTGCGCTACGTGCGGCAGCAGGCGCTGGCTTCGCCGCTGATCGAAATCTTCGGCGCGATCACCATCGTCTGCCTGCTGACCTACGCGCGCACGCAGATCAAGGCCCACACGCTGACCGCCGGCGAGTTTACCAGTTTCGTGATCGCGCTGTTGATGATGTACGAGCCGGTGAAGCGGCTGACCGGCATCCATAATATCTTCGAGCAGGCTATCGGAGCGTCGCAGAAGGTTTTCGAATACCTGGCGCATGCCGAGGAGATTCAGGAGAAGCCGGGCGCCATCAAGCTGGAGCGCTTCACCGGATCGATCCGCTTCGACAACGTCGGATTCCGCTATCCGCTATCGCCCAACGGATTTCAGTTGAAGGGCCTCGATCTGGAAGTCAAAGCGGGCGAAGTGGTAGCGGTGGTGGGGCCGAGCGGCGCGGGCAAGACCACGCTGGTGAACCTGGTGCCGCGATTCTACGACGTCGCGTCCGGCGCTGTGCGCATCGACGGGCGGGATGTGCGCGATTACGATCTGGCGTCGCTGCGGTCGATGGTAGGGATCGTGGCGCAGGACACCTTCCTGTTCAACGACACCGCGGCCAACAACATCGCCTACGGCCGGCCCGGCACGCCTTTGCGCGAGATCCGCGACGCGGCGCAATCCGCGCTGGCGGATGAATTCATCGGTAGGCTGCCGGACGGCTACAGCACCATCATCGGCGAGCGCGGCGTGAAGTTGAGCGGCGGGCAGCGGCAGCGCATCGCCATCGCGCGCGCGCTGCTGAAGAACGCTCCTATTTTGATTCTGGACGAAGCCACCTCGCATCTGGATACCGAATCGGAGCTGCTGGTGCAGGACGCGCTGGCCAACCTGATGACGGGCCGCACGGTAATCGTGATCGCGCACCGGCTATCCACCATACGCCGGGCCGACAAGATCGTGGTGCTGGAGCGCGGCGGCGTCTTCGAAGTGGGCACGCATGAGGAGTTGGTGAACGGCGGCGGCATTTACCAAAGGCTGCACGAGTTGCAATTCGTGGAGGCGGGAAGCGTGATGGACCTATGAGTACGCGCAGCATGACGGGTTTCGCGCGGGTGCGCAAGACGGCGGCGGATGGCGAGATCGCCGTAGGCATTAAAAGCGTGAACCATCGCGGCCTGGACATGCATTTCCACATGGCCTCGGAACTGGACCCGTTTGAAGGCGCCATCCGCAATGCGGTGAAGGCGAAGGTCGCGCGCGGGCACCTGCAGATCCACGTGCTGTTCAACCGGACTGCGCCGGCGGATGTCTCCAGCTTGAACCGGCCTTTGCTGCAGGCCTACCTGCAAGCCTTTCGGGAAGCGGCCGGCGAGTTCGGCGCGGAGTGCAAGCCCGATCTGAACGCGGCGCTGCGGGTGCCGGGGATGCTGCAAGCGGGCGAATCCGCCGAGGTCGATGCCGGCCTGGAGCAGGCGCTGCTGGAAGCCACCCAGGAAGCTCTGGGTCTGCTGAACAAGTTTCGCGAGCGCGAGGGCGCGGCCATGGCGGCGGAGATGCGCGAGCGATCGGCATCGCTCTGCGATCTGGTGGCGCAGATGGAGAAGATCCGGTCGCGCGCGACACAAGCTTTTCAAAAGAGACTGAACGAGCGGCTACGCGAGTTGTTGCGCGGCGCGGGCATCGAGCCGCAGCGGCTGGCGCAGGAGGCGGCGCTGCTGGCCGAGCGTAGCGATATCAGTGAGGAATTGATCCGGCTGAAGACGCACGCCGCGCAGTTGGAGAAGCTGCTGGATTCCGGCGGTGAAGTCGGCAAGCGGCTGGATTTCCTGCTGCAGGAGATGAACCGGGAAGCCAACACCATCCTGTCGAAAACCGGGGGACTGGGAGATCTGGGGCTGACCATCACGGACCTGGCGCTGGCGGCGAAAGCCGAGATCGATAAGCTGCGGGAGCAGTCGCTGAATCTGGAATGACCACCGTCTTCATAATCTCCGCGCCGTCCGGGTCGGGCAAGTCCACCCTGGTACGGCGGCTTCTGGCCAGTGAGCCGGGGCTGGTATTTTCGGTTTCGTATACCACGCGCGCGCCGCGCGGGCATGAGGTGGAGGGCGAGAACTATCATTTCATCTCACGCGCCGAGTTCGAGAAGCGCATCGCGCTGGGCGAGTTCCTGGAACACGCCGAGGTCTTCGGGAACTATTACGGGACCCACCGCGGCGTGCTGGATCGGGCGCAGGAACAGGGCGTCGACCTGGTACTCGACATCGACGTGCAAGGTGCGCGACAATTGAAGGGTAAGATTCCAGAAGCGGTGACTGTCTTTATCCTGGCTCCGTCCCGCGAGATCCTCGAGCAACGGTTGCGCGCGCGCAGCGAAGATGCCGATGCGGTAATCGAACGGCGGCTTCGCGACGCGGCCAATGAGATTCGAAATTACAGCGCTTACGATTACGTGCTGATTAACAAGGAACTCGCGCGGTCCGACGAGACGCTGGCGGCGATCGTGCGCGGTGAGCGGGTGCGGCGAAACCGGATAGAGGATCAGATCCGGCCGATTTTGGAAACTTTCGAGAAGAACGCATAAAGGATGCATCAAAGCATGGGCGATAAGATTCCGCGCAACAACGCGCACTGCACCATCCCGGACGATCCGGAACAGAGCACGTACCGTTTCATCATCGTGGCCGCCAAGCGCGCCCGCCAGTTGCAAGGCGGCGCCCGGCCGGTGCTGCCCACGTCCTCCAAGAAGTCCACCATCATCGCCATGGAGGAAGTGCGGCGCGGATTGGTGAAATACGAGATCATTGGCCTTCCGCCGGTGGAAGAAGCGCCGGTTCCCGAACCTGTCCTCTAAGCAAGAGTCATGAACATCGTCCTGGGCGTGGGCGGAGGCATCGCGGCTTACAAGTCCGCCGAGTTGGCCCGCTTGCTGATGCAGCGGGGGCACGCCGTGCAGGTGGCGATGACGGCGGCCGCGCAGGAATTCGTCCGTCCTTTGACTTTCGCGGCGCTCACCGGGCGCAAGGTCATCACCGGCCTGTTTTCTTCTACCAACCCCGAGGCAACGCTTTCGAGCGCCATCGAGCATATTGGTATCGCGCAAGAAAACGATCTGCTGGTGGTGGCGCCGGCGACCGCCGATCTGCTGGCGAAATTCGCGCACGGCCTGGCGGACGATTTCCTGACTACGACATACTTGGCGTTCACCGGGCCGGTGGTGCTGGCGCCGGCCATGAACACCAACATGTGGCAGCACGCCGCCACGCAAAGCAACCTGGAAGCGCTGCGCCGCCGCGGGCACCGCATCGTGGATCCGGGGGAAGGCGAACTGGCCTGCGGCATGGTGGGTCCGGGGCGTCTGGCGGAGCCCGAGCAGATCGCCATGGCGGTGGACGCCGAAATGGGGAGGCGCCGCGACCTGGATGGCGAAACCGTGCTGATCACCGCCGGTCCCACCGAGGAGCCGCTCGACCCGGTGCGCTACATTTCCAATCGCTCCAGCGGCAAGATGGGGTACGCGCTGGCGGAGGCCGCGTTGGCGCGGGGCGCCAAGGTGGTTCTGATTTCCGGGCCCGTACACCTGGCACCGCCGCGCGGTTGCACGTTCATAGCGGTACACACCGCGCGCGAGATGCGCGACAAGGTGTTCGAGAATCTGCAGCCAGCCAGTGTCATCGTCAAAGCCGCGGCGGTGGCGGATTTCCATCTGTCGAAAGTGCCCTCGCAGAAGATGAAGAAGACCGCAGCACGGCTTTCGCTGGAACTCGATCCCACGCCGGACATCCTGGCCGAGCTGGGCCGCAAGAAAGGCGACCGGCTGCTGGTGGGCTTCGCGGCCGAGACCGAGAATCTGCGGCAGGAAACCCGCCGCAAGCTGGAAGCCAAGAACTGCGACATGGTGGTCGGCAACCTGGTGGGCGGCGAAGATGGGGTCTTCGAATCCGACCAAAACGAGGTGCTGCTGGCGCTGAGCAGCGGCGAATTCATTCCCGTGCCGCGCGCCTCCAAACGCGAAGTGGCCGATCGCATATTCGATGAAATCCTGAAGCTGCGCCTGCATCTTTACGCCACCGATGGACGCTGAAACTCTGCGGCAGTATCTGGAGTATTACGAGGACTTGGGGATCAAAACGCTCTATCGCCGCGCCGCGCCGCCCCAGAGCTTCATGCGGATTGGGCAGGTTCCCGAAGGGGCCGAGCGTGAGCCTCTCTTCCGCATCCTCGACGATATCGGCGATTGCCATCGCTGCCGCCTGCACGAACAGCGCACCAAAATCGTCTTCGGTGTGGGCAACGAGCAATCCAAGCTCGTATTCGTGGGTGAAGGTCCGGGCGCGGATGAAGACGCGCAAGGCATCCCATTCGTCGGGCGCGCGGGCCAACTGCTGACGCAAATGATCGAAGGCACCGCGAAGAAAGAAGGCATTCCGCTGCTGCGCAAGGACGTCTACATCTGCAACGTGGTGAAATGCCGCCCGCCGGAAAATCGGCCGCCGCAACCGGATGAGATGGAGATCTGCGGCCAGTTCCTCTCGCGCCAACTATTGGCTATTGCGCCCAAGGCCATCTGCGCGCTCGGCTCGACCGCGGCGAAGTACCTGACTCACAGCAAAGAAGGAGTCACTCGCATGCGCGGCAACTGGTATAAGTGGAACGATATTCCAGTTATGGTCACTTATCATCCTTCTTATTTGCTGCGGGCCTATAACGTGGGGCCCAAGCGCGAGGCGTGGGAAGACCTGAAGAAGGTCCTGCATTTCGTCTACGACTGATCGAAGCGGAAAGACAGTTGATCCGCATACTGTTCGCGCCGGATGCTGTCCAGCTCACGGGCTTCGCGCGTGCGACCCCAATGCTCCAGGATCCAGATCTGCTCCCAGGCGCAGTCTTCCAGCACGCGGCGGTCGGCCCGCTGTTCGGCGGCGCGCGACCAATCTTGCAGCATCTCGAACGCCTCGGCCAGGCGGTCCTGCGCTTTCGCCCACGCGAGGCCGCGCCGCGCCAGCTTCGAGGCCAGCGGCCAATCGGTGTCCAGCGCCCAGGCGAAGGCGTGCTGCATGTCCGGCCAATGCGCTGTGAGATCCTGCGGGCCGGTTTGCGCGCCAAACAAATCGGCGACGGCGAGCGAGTGATAGCGGGCCCAGCGTTCGCCATCGCCGCGCAGTGCGACGCGCTCGCGAACCATCGCCGGAACGAGAAACCGAGGACCGTTTTCGTCCAGCGGTGCAAGCACATTTTGCGACACGAGCGCGGCAACGATGTCGCGGGCTTCCTCCGGCTCGGCGTCGGCCGTGCGCACGGCCATGTCGAGAGGGAAGCCCGATACCGCGCAAGCGCACATGGCCGACAGCAGACGCTGAGCGGGGCCATCCAGATTACGGATGTTGTCCGCTAACCGATCGGGGTCCTTGGGGAAAGAGCCATCGAGCGGAACCGATGCGGCGGAGAGCGCGGCCGCCAGATCGTTGCGGCGCGTGGTCGTCAGGACGGACGTCCGGCCGCGCGGTGCAAGCAAGGCGGCGGTCGAGGGCATCGCGTCGTCGAGAATGAGCAGGCAGCGATGCCTGGCGCAGAGGCGGCGGAGTTCATTCAGGTTGGATTCCAGATCGCGGTCGAGGCGCACGCCAAACTGCGCGGCCAGATCGCCCGCCAGCGCGGCGGCGCTGCGCGAGCCGCAAGTCAGCCAGAAGACGGCGTCGAAATCCTCTTGATGGCGGCGGGCGAATTCCAACGCCAGCGCGGTCTTACCGGCGCACGCGGCGGCCTCGGCGCCCTCCAGCACGGCCATGCCTGGGGTGTCCGCCAGCAGTGTGCATAGCGTTTCCAACTCGGTGTCGCGCCCGTTGAACGATGGCTGCCGCGCGGGAGCGAAGGGCGCCTTCTGCGGCAAGGGCGACAGGCTCATCAACCATCGCTTGATGGCGCGGAATGCAGTGAGACGATTGTGGCGCAGGTCGAAAAAATTCTTGCGGCGCAGCAGATCGGGGAACTTCGCGTCGCGGCAGAGCAGCGTCGCCAATGCGGTGCCCACCTCGGCCGCCTGCTCCCAAAAGACCGATTTCCAGCGCTCCAGGACCCAGCGCGGCGGGACCGCTTCCGGCGAAAGCAGGACCAGCACCACGTCGGCCGATAGCCCTTCTTCAACCTTGGCGATGAGGTCCCCGCCGGGCTGCATCTCACCTTCCTCTAACAGGACCTCCACGCCAGCGCCGCGCTCCAGGAACGCTGCAAGTTCGTGGACAAGCTCGCGATCCGGGGTGGAGTAGCACGGGAAGACCTTGGGCATGCGTGACGATCTTCTATTATCGCAGGCGCGTGGGCGCGCCTGCGCGCGCCGTAGGCGGGTCCTGGAGGACCCGCGCAGACCTGGAGGTCTGCCCCACATCATTTGGCTATCGTGTAGGGCGGACAGCACGGGTTTACGTCGGGCTTCGGCGGGCAGGGAGTTGGGGGTGCGACGTCATCGCCACGACCCTCCATGTAAGCTATGATTTCGTTCTCCATCTCCGGTTTGTTGCCGGCGAACTGCCACAGGCCCTGCGAGTCGCGCACCAAGTCCGTGAATGGGTCGAAATTGTGCCTGGTCATTATCTGCCAGCGGGAATCGTAGCCACGCTGACATACCGGCCCATGATAGTAGTGAATAGCGTGATTATTAAGGCAACCGATGCGCGCATTCAGCAATTTGGCGCGGGCGGCCCACTGGCGCAGTGCTGCACAGTAGCCCGGGGACACCATGTTCTTTCGAACGTATGGATCTTCGATGCCCACCAGCGCGAAAATCATATGCCAGTCCGCGCTGCCAACGATCTCGCTGTCGAGAAGTCCACCGAGCGTATCGTATGCCTTGCGAGTCATCGCCCACGCGCCGCCCGTGGCGCCGAGCCAGCCGTTGCCGTCGGGAGCCGGCCGCTTGCCATCGTGCCACGCGCGCATGAAGCTGGGCATGACGTTCTCGTAACGGAAATCGCACCGTAGCGTCGAATAGGACGAAAAGAGTTGGATCACCGGATAGCGCTGCATCAGGTGCAGCGCCTCGTACGCCCAGTCCGGGCGCGTCATGTGGAAATCGGCGTCGATGAACGCGAAGTAGTTGCAGTCGGAAGGCAACCGGCGGACGACGATGTTCTGCAGGTTTTCCTTGTACCACATCTCGTGCCGCGTGCGGAGTTGTATGTGGAGTGGATTAGCGGCGTCGGTGACCTCGAAAGCCCGGTCGCCAAACGCCAGCTCGACGGTGTGCAGCACAACGCCGGAAGCGCGCATGTGGTCTTCGAAGGTGCGGTAGTGCATGTATCTGGTGCGGAATCTATCCGGGTTGAATACCGCGGTGACGACGTGCAGCGGTTCCGCTATGGGCTGGACATGGGGAGATATGTGCGATGCGGTCATTGCTTTCAATTCTTCTCTTTCTGTAAAGATGGCTGCGCGAGCTTCGCTCGCCGGGGTCGGGGGCCGGGGGCCGAAAGGTAGGACAGGCCAGGAGGCCTGTCCTGCCTGGAGTTATAGGTGTATGCCGCGGAAAACGTCGATGACATCCTGGGCCAGGCCTTTCACCACGTCGCCGATGGCCTTGCCCGCGGCTACGGCATCGCTGGACACTTTTTGCCCAGCGGGCGTGCAGAGGAACACGAAGAGGTTGCCGGCCGCGAATGCGGCGGCGCTGGCGGGATCGGATGGAACCGCCACGATGAGCACCGGCGTTGGATTTATAGCCGGGATTGGAACCGGAGTTGTCGCCATGTTATCTCCGTTCTCCCCGGTTCTCGACTGCCGTAATAGCATCACTAAGTATCATTGTCTGTGGTTCTCCTTTTCGATTTGTACCTACTGATTCGCTGCGAGCGTTCAGTGTCCCTTGACGGGATCGGTTACCGCATTCGCGGAAGCGGCCGTCACGGGCGGATCGTAAACGCAGTCCAAGGTCCCAGAAGTTAATGTCCACTGCCCGGGAGCGCCGACGCCGTGACCACGCTGCGTCTCGATCAAAGCATGAGCGAGAAACGCCTGGCTTCCGAGTGTCATCTGGCTGACGTAGCCAGTAGCACCGGCCGTGGAATCGAACACCAGATAAGGCTGACCGTTCGGCGCCGGGTCGGCGCATCCCTTTAGCGGCTGCGAAGCGTCGAACGGCGGCGCCTGCTGTGCGGTGGCCTGCCGATACGCGGCGCGTGTCGCATTGAACTGAAACAGGTCCAGCGTCGAGATCGGATACTGTAGTTGAATTGGTTGCGACGGTCGTGGTTGTGACATATAAGAGGATTCCTCCGCCGGAGCGGAAGTTCTCGACCTTCATGATTAGCATGCCAATCCGAGGTTCCGGCCGTCGGAAAACTGCAATCTATTGAAACCAAAGGCCGCGCGATTTTGCGCCGGCTTGTGACCGGGGGAAATCGGAGTTGTGGCTCAGCTCAGAGCCGTGGCGGGAGGGCGCCGCGCATCTCAACACTGGTATCCTCAAATCATTTCCACAGATGAACAAGCTATTAGCGCTAAACCGCGGCGAGATTGCCATCCGCATCCTGCGCGCCGCCGATGAACTGGGCCTGCGGACCGTGGCCATCTATTCGCAGGAAGACCGGCTCGCCCTGCACCGCTTCAAGGCCGACGAAGCGTACCTGATCGGCGAGGGAAAAGGGCCGGTCGAAGCATACCTGGACGTGGACGGAATCGTCGCGCTGGCGAAGGAAAAAGGCGTGGACGCCATCCATCCGGGCTACGGCTTCCTGTCGGAGAATCCGGCCCTGCCGCGCGCCTGCGAGCGGGCCGGCATCGCTTTCATCGGACCCAGCGCGGAGTTGCTCGAACTGCTCGGCGACAAACGCGCGGCGCGGCAACTGGCGCAGCGCGCCGGCATCCCCACCGTGCCCGGCACCGAAGATCCCATCACCGACCCGCGGCAGGCGGAGCGTATGGCGCGCCGCATCGGCTTTCCGCTCATCGTCAAGGCGGCCTTCGGCGGCGGCGGGCGCGGCATGCGCGTGGTGCGCAGCGCCGCGGAATTCAGCGAGCGGCTCGGGGAAGCGCGGCGCGAGGCGGGCGCGGCTTTCGGCAACGATGCAGTGTTTCTGGAACGCTACGTGGAACGCGCGCGCCACGTGGAGGTGCAGATCCTGGGCGATCGCGCCGGCCACCTGCTGCACCTCTATGAGCGCGATTGCTCCGTGCAGCGGCGGCATCAGAAGGTGGTGGAGGTGGCGCCCGCCGTGGGCCTCGACGATTCCATCCGCCGCGCGCTGGCCGAAGCCGCCGTCAAGCTGGCCCAGGCCGCCGGCTATTACAACGCCGGAACCGTGGAGTTCCTGGTGGATGCCGATTCCGGCGCGTGGTACTTCATCGAAGTGAATCCGCGCATCCAGGTGGAGCACACCGTCACCGAGATGGTCACCGGCATCGACCTGGTGCGCTGCCAGATTCAGGTGGCGCAGGGGCTGGATCTGTTCGGCGAGGCGATGCGCCTGCCGCCCCAGGAGCAAGTCCCGCTGTACGGCTTCGCGATGCAATGCCGCATCACCACGGAGGACCCCTCCAACCACTTCGTGCCGGATTACGGCAAGATCCACACTTACCGCTCGCCCGCGGGCTTCGGCATACGCCTCGATGGCGGATCGGCCTACTCGGGCGCGGTCATCACGCCTTACTACGACTCGCTGCTGGTGAAGACCACCGCCTGGGGCCGCGAGTTCCGCCACGCCTGCCAGCGCATGGACCGTTGCCTGCGCGAGTTCCGCGTGCGCGGCGTGAAGACCAATATCCCGTTCCTCGAAAACGTGGTGAACCACCCGGATTTCCAGGCCGGCCGCGTGACCACGGGATGGCTGGAGCAGACACCGGAACTGTTCCGCTTCGTGCAGCGCAAGGACCGCGCCACCAAGATTCTTACGTATCTGGGCGACGTGATCGTCAACCAGAATCCCACGGTGGCGGGCAAGCCGGCCCCCGCGCGCATCGACGCCGCTCCAGTGCCGCCGCACGACACCGCCGCGCCGCCGGACGGTACCCGGCAATTGCTCGACGCCATGGGTCCGCAGAAGTTTGCCGAGTGGACCCGTTCGCAGAAGCGGTTGCTGCTGACCGACACCACCTTCCGCGACGCGCACCAATCGCTGCTGGCCACGCGCGTGCGCACCTACGACATGCTGCGCATCGCCAACTTCGTGGCGCACCGGCTGCACAACCTCTACAGCCTGGAGATGTGGGGCGGGGCCACCTTCGACGTGGCGATGCGGTTCCTGCACGAAGACCCCTGGCTGCGCCTCGGCCAATTGCGCGAGCGAATTCCAAACATCTGTTTCCAGATGCTGCTGCGCGCGTCCAACGCCGTCGGCTATACCGCGTATCCGGACAACGCCGTGGAAGGGTTCATCCACGAGGCCGCCGCGCAGGGCATCGATATCTTCCGCATCTTCGACTCGCTGAACTGGCTTCCAAACATGAAGGCATCCATGGAAGCCGTGCGCAAGACCGGCAAGATCTGCGAGGCCGCGGTCTGCTATACGGGCGACATTCTCGATCCGCGCCGCGATAAGTATTCGCTCGAGTATTACGTGAAGATGGCGCGCGAGCTGGAGCGCATGGGTGCGCACGTACTGGCCATCAAGGATATGGCGGGTTTGTGCAAACCTTACGCGGCGGAGAAGCTGGTGAGCACGCTGCGGCAAGAGGTCGGGATTCCAATTCATTTCCATACGCACGATACCAGCGGCATCAATGCAGCCTCAGTGCTGAAAGCCGCCGAAGCGGGCGTGCACGTGGCGGACGGGGCCATCGCCTCGATGAGCGGCACGACTAGCCAGCCGAACCTGAACTCCATCGTGGCGGCGCTGGACAACACGCCGCGCGATAGCGGCGTCGACCTGGAGGCGCTCAACCAATGCGCGGATTACTGGGAGACCGTGCGGACTTATTATGCGCCGTTCGATACTGGTCCGAAGTCCGGCTCGGCCGAGGTGTACGTGCACGAGATGCCGGGCGGCCAGTACACCAATCTGCGCGAGCAGGCCGAATCCATGGGGCTGGGCGCGCGCTGGCACGATATCGCGCGCACGTACGCGGAAGCCAACCGGGCGTTGGGCGATATCGTGAAGGTCACGCCGTCGAGCAAAGCAGTCGGGGACCTGGCCATTTTCCTCGTCAACCACGATATGACCGTGCAGCAGTTCGAGCGGCTCGGTCCGGACCACAACCTGACGCTGCCAAGCTCGGTGATCGAGATGTTGAGCGGGGCGCTGGGCGAGCCCGAGGGCGGATGGCCGAAACGCCTGCAGAAGGCCATTCTGAAGGGCGCCAAGCCGCAGCGCGGCCGGCCCGGCGCGCACCTGACGCCGGTGAATTTCGCGGAGACGGCGTCCACGCTCGGCGGCAAAATCGGCCATGAGCCTTTGCCGGATGAAGTGCTCAGCTTCCTGATGTACCCGGGTGTGTTTCTGGAATTTGCTAAAGCACGGCAGAGTTACGGCAACGTGGAAGTGCTGCCCACACCGCAGTTCTACTACGGCATGCAGAAGGGCGACGAAATCGCCGTGGAGCTGGAGCCGGGCAAAGCCCTGGTGATCAAGTTTCTGACGGTGGGCGAGCCGCATCCCGATGGCTTTCGGACGGTGTTTTTCGAGTTGAACGGGCAGCCGCGCGAAGTGAATATCCGCGACAAGAGCCTGGAGGCAAAAGTCGCGGCGGCGCTGAAGGCGGACCCCACCAAGCCGGGTGAGATCGGTGCGCCCATTCCGGGCGTGGTTTCGACCGTGGCTGTGGAGTTGAATCAGCCGGTGAAGAAGGGCGACCGCCTGTTGGTGATGGAAGCCATGAAAATGCAGAGCACGGTGTACGCGCCGGTGGGTGGGAAGGTGACGCAGGTGCTGGTGCAGCCGGGGCGGCACGTGGAAGCCAAGGAGCTGCTGCTGGCGATTGAGTAAGCCGCCAGCGCCTCCGGTGAATGAAGTGTCCACGAATTAGCTGGACAAATCGAATCCCGCGATTCCGCCAAGATCCGCGTTCATCGGTGTTCATCGGCGGCCAATAATAATGGCTCTGAGAGGCGTTGGTTAGTTAATGACGGCACGTTCATATTGGCCGCCGATGAACGCAGATGAACGCGGATTCTTGGATTCGCTGACTGGGCTAGGACACTACGCTGGGCAAGGTCTTCGGCCGTGCGATATTGCGCTCTTGCGCGAGACCACTCCCTCACGGTCGTGGCTCAGTTCCGACGGGGCTCAGTTCCGAGCCGTGAGCGTCAGCGAGCGTTTTGGCGGTGGCACAGAATCTCACGGTCAGGGACCTAGCGGTGCGGTATCGGCGGCTGCGGCGGCTTCCGGTGCAGGAATCCGTTCGGGAAAAACTTCTGGTGAATGTCGGGCCAGAATTCCGCTGGGACGTTGCCAAGCGCCCAGCCGGCCACCCTGGTGCCCAGGCGGGTCGCATGACCGTCCCGCGCCGGCTGAGGGAGGGATAGTAGAGATTCGAGGCCCCGATGCCCAGCGTCATGCCAAAGACGCCGGAGGCGTTGAACGTCTCCCGGCCGGAGTCCTGCCGGGCGACGGCGATGCGACTCAGCGAATACGCGATGCGCGGCAGAAACCGGGACTGCGGACCTTTGCGGAAATCACTGGGACCCTGATGAAGCAGGCAGGCGAGTATGGCGTCGCTAAAGAGATTCTGGGAAGTGAAATCGCCCACGGCCGCGCCGAATCGCTTGGCATAAGCCGCGCCGCCTTCGCCATACTTGGGCGTCTGGTTGTCCGCTTGCGAAAGCCCGGCGCTAAGCGCCTCGGCGTCGATGTTGAACGAATCGCGGTCGCCGGGGTTGCATTGTTGACCGTCTGGTAGTCGGGGATGATGCCCAGGATACGGTCGTGGTTGAGACCATCGGACGATTACGCGCGGGCGCTTGCCAGGAGGCAGACGAAGGCTGCGGGGGCGGCGACGCGCGCGAGGAGGGTCACAAGCCGGGAGGCGCACCGCCGGTGAAGTAAGGTTACAGGCAATGGTTAGCAGGACAGGCCAGGAGGCCTGTCCTACCGGTACGCCTCGTCCAACAGCTCCACCACGTGCACTACGCGCTGGCCTGTGCCATGCAAGCTCACGCCGGCGCGCAGTTGCAGGATGCAGCCCGGATTGGCGGTGGCGATCACCTCCGCGCCGGTGCTGTTCACGTTTTCCATCTTCCTTTCCAGGATCTGCATGGACATCTGGTTTTGGACGATGTTGTAGATGCCGGCGCTGCCGCAGCACAGGTCGGAAAGGGGCATCTCGCGGAAC
>OCTA010003477.1_pt1 | contig 13961 bp, 8 predicted proteins | sample 1538991 | NCBI WGS metagenome assembly OCTA01 (sample SAMEA3539302, study PRJEB22396) | soil metagenome | biome: tundra; feature: field; material: soil | place: USA | collected 2010-05 | depth 0.15 m
TCAGCTTTTCCCCCAGGTCCGTGGTCCCCCGGTCCCGTAGTCCCTTTCCCTTCCCCTTTCAGCATTTCAGGTTTCAGCTTTTCCGCTTCTCCCCCGGTCCCGACTTTAGCCTTTCGCCCCTTTCTGCTTTCCCCATTTCAGCTTTTGTCTCTGATTACCGCTTTTTGAGTTTCAGCTTTTCCGCCTGGCGCGGCTTTAGACGCTAGACTGGAGACTTTAGACTTTGGACTGCCCCGCCCTTTCCCATTTCAGCTTTTCACCATCGCCCTCGGCTCGCTGTTGGAAAGTGGCAAAAGTGAGAACTGACACGGGCATGACGCAAACCTAGCCTCCGAGCACTGATCGCCGATTACCGATCACCGCCACCTGAGCAAAAGAACGTTCCAGTTGTGGCGCCTGCGGCTTACTGCCGCGAACTGCTGGCGGACAGCACCCGGCTCACAGCAGACGGATAGCCTAGGAGTGGATTTGCATGTCGGTCTTGATGGACTGGGCCAGGCCAAAGAGGTCGCCGTAAATGCTCTTGGCGGTAATGTTCATCTTTCGGAGGAGGGCGTAGAGGTTGGTGTAGAGGCTCGTTGGGATGGTGATTTTCTGAGCGTCAACCGAGGCGTATTTGGTGCCGTTTAGGACCTGCTCAATTTTCAGATCCCGATTGCCGGAGAGGAGGAATGAGCCTGACTGGCGATCGAGGCGTTTGTTCAGGATGGTGGGTTCCGTGACCCAAGCGACGTCGTAGGAGAACCTGTCGATCACGTCCTGGAATATGCTGTCTCGCTTCATGTAGGCGGAGACCATGTCCTCCTTGAAGGTGGAATCCTGCCGCGCTATGTGGTCCAGAGAGGCTTGGATGACGGCGTTGTAATCAATGGCGTAGATGGCAAGGGCAGGCACGGTTTTTGGGGCACAGGCCTCGATGGCGAAATAGAGGGCGATGTACGGGCTCTCGGTAAAGTCTATCAGCCTGGTGGGGACTCCGTAGTGCTGCATTACGGAGAGCCATGCGAGCTTTGTCTCCGGCTTGGTGTTCTCGGTGTCGTACAGGTGGAACTTCGATTGAAACTGCAACAGGGAGAACTCCTCGAACTTCCTGGCGGTCTCGTGGCACCAGGCGCCGCCGATGGCGCGCTCGAGGGAGGACTCCAGACTCCAGCGTGCGTCGGACTGGCCTCTAAATATGTAGCCGTTGCCGAGGCTGTTGAGCGTTTCGATGAGCTTGGGGATTTCGGAGATCTCAACTGTCTTAATCATGGCGAAGGTGGTTGTACAGCGCGACCAGGTCTGCAAGGACTTGCTGCGGCCGGTGATGGGCTTCGTCGTAGCGTTTTTTCACGGGGTCCCCCTTGAGATTGATCGTGATTGGCTTTTGGTTCCTGGACTTGGTGATCCTGGCTGACGCCTCATTGCCGGTTGCGGCGGTGCTTCTAGCAACCTCGGCGATGACATCTCTTTTCAGGTCTTGCCCCTGAATGGCAGCTTTTCCCTTTTGACCGTCGGCAGCGGACAGGTAAACGGAAAGGGGCTTTTGAAAGTACTTGTCGGCGTCGAACGGGTTGGGACCGGTAAAGTGAGCAGTGAACCTAGTGACCCGGTAAGCGGAGGCGATGGACTTAAGGAATCCTTCCGGGTCTGGGATCGGGGCGATTTCGACCGTCACCTCGTTCTCCACCACCACGTTAGCCTGTTCGAGCAGGTGCTGGAGCCGGGACGCGACGCCTTTGGCGGTGGCCGCCAGGTTTGTGTTTTTGGCAATGCCGACCAGGCCAAGGGTGGAGTCGAAAACGCAGTGGGTGTAGGGACTGGTTTCGAACTCCACTTCCAGGAACTCACGTGTTTCGGGATTGAAACGAGGAAGACTTTCGCGAGTGGTTCTGCCCACGGCGAAGTAGCCGGCGTCTTTGGCTTTGGTGAAATACTCTATATTGCCGATGTGCCACACGTATCCTCGCTTGGCCTCCATCTGCGGGGCCTGGCTGATGGCAGTGAGCATGATCTGCTGTGGCGTCTGGCTGCTGGTGTCATTGAGCGGCAGCAGGTGGGGCTTAATGAACTTGGCTCTGAACAGGCTGTATTCGATGGTGGTCATAGTTAGGTGTTAGGTGGTCTTGGTCTTCGGGAAAGTGTGTGCGCAAAGGTTCTCGACCGTAATGATCGCCGCCGCCACCTCGGATTGAACCAACCCCGAAGAGCCGGTATGGCTGAGTTTGTTCAGGACGGTCGAGCGCATGGTTTCCACGGATTGTTCCAATGGTGCGGGAACAAAATCCGGAACTTGTGACCCTTGCGCCCGCTGTTGCTCGCGTTCCCTCTGACGAAGGGCAATGCCATCCCAGAGGATGCCGGCGCCTACCTTGTCAGCGTCCGCCTTGAAGGCGACATGTATCCCGTTCTTCTCGCACACGTTGCGGAGCTTCCATTCGAAGGCAGATCGCGCATACACGGCCGCTGCCTTGAGGTCACCGTTGCCGAGGTGCTTTTTTGCGGTTGTGAGATCGTTCGCCGATGACCGCGGCCTCGGGATCAAGTGGCCGGTGTCCTCATCGGCCAATAATTCGGTGTGCAGCCAGCCGTCTTTTTCACGCAAGTGGCCGCGGGCGAGGTCGAACCAAACACGGTCGTGGGTAAAGAGGAAGATCTGGTAGTTCTTGAAGGCATCGCTGGTCAGGATCCGGAGGACGGGTACTCGGTTCTGGAGCTCAAGGCCAATCAGTGCGTCGTCCAGGACGAGGAAGCGGGGATAGGCAGGATTGGCGTAATCGTTGTCGGAGAGGAGGACGCCTGCGAGAAACATGCAGGTAGCGAGTGCGGAGAGGCGGGCCTCGTTTAGAAACTGGTGATGATCGGTGAGGGCCTTTCCTCGAAATGTTATCTCCGGGACCAGTTCGGCGCCTTTCAGTTCCAACGAGGGTTTGTCCCAGGCCAGCGAGACGGGTTGAAACTTGATCGCGAGTTGGTGGTTTTCGAAGTAGCTCAGGAACTCGGTTAGTTTGATTTGCAGTTCTGGCAGCTTGGCGTTAAAGGCGTCATTGAAGGCGTTGGCGAAGATGTTCGAACCAGCCAGAACGTTTTTGTAACGGGCGTAAGGCCTATTCCCCCACACTCCTCTCATGAGCGCGCCGATGGTTGTTTCGCCGCCCCCGGTGGTCGTGACCCGGACACCGGCGAGGATCACCAACGAGACAAGATCGAAGAGTTGAGCGTCCAGCCCTTTGGAATCTGTGCCGTAAATGGTGTCATGAACGGTCGGGCCGCGGTTCGAGCGCGAAAGCGGATTCGAATGCAGGTGGGTCCGGAGCATCATCCGGTAGTCCACAAAGCCCGCCCGGCGGGCCCCGTCCACGAGCAGGGAGCGCAGTTCTTTGGAGATCGGAGCCGTGGTCGGATCTTTGGGGACGGGCAACGGATGGCCGTCGGCGACATCCCAGTGGAACTCCTGGTCGTGGTCCTTGCCATTAGCATCCTTGCCCTTGATGTGAACAAGCACCTGGGAAAGGCGGGTGTCGGGAGAGAAGTGATTGCGGTGCTTGGTAATGTCGTCGCCGCGTTCCTCGAAGAAGCGTTTCAGCGCGACGTAGATTGAGGATTTGCCGGAGCCGTTCTCGCCGTGAAGCAGCAGGTTCTTGCCGCCGCCGAGGTCGAGCTCGAAGGGTTCGTCGAAGGCGCGGAAGTTTTGCAGGCTGATCTTGGTGATTTTCACGGCTTTGTCTGGGTCTGGCCGGCGGCGAGGAATTCGGAATACGCTTTCTCCCAATCCACTTTGGGGAACGCCTTCTGCACCGCCTCGAGAAAATCCTTGCGATTGAGGGTCTCAAACGTGACATCCTTGTAACGCTCGTCGAGGTTCATGCCGGAGAGCAAATCCTCGGCGGCGGGAAAGACGGAAGCGAGTTCAGCCTCCAGCCAGGCGCGCAACTGTACGTCGTCGAGGAACAACACCTGACCAAGCAGTGCGTCGGGTGGATTCTTCTTCGCCAGTGGCAGGTAATACTCGATGACTTGCGTGCGAGAATCGTCGAGCTTCTTTTGGAGTTCATTGGAGACCTTGGCCTGGTGCTCGATGAGGCGCTGACGAAACTCTTCCAACCGCCTTTGAAGATGCGGCTTGGCGGCCTTTAATACTACGCGCCCGTGGTCCTTTCCCAGCGATGGCGTGTAGTTCTTCCTGATTTCGTTCAGGGCGTCTTCAAGGGCTTTGGAGGAGAGCTGGCTGGACTTCTCGATCAGGTCGAACGTGGTGCGCAGGCGGCCTTCAAGGTCTTTGGTGCTGCCCAATTTGAGAATGTCCTTGGGGATGGCGATGCGGTGGCGCTGGATGGCCGCGCCAGTAAGGCTCAGCTCCACATATTGGAGGTAAGGCTCGAACACCCGGACCTGCCGGGCGATGTCAAATTTGACGGGTGGAGCCTGCTCCAGACTGGCGGCCACACGGTTCAATTCCGCCGGCGTGACCGACGCAACGCCGACCTCGACCGGGGTCTGTTCTATCCGCGCACGTTCCGCGTCGTTGTGGGCGCGCGCGGCAGCTTCGGCCTTGGCGGCGGGAGACAGTCGGATGAGGACCTCATTCAGTTGCTCTGGTGAGAGCCGGATGGCATTGGGCGTTTCCTCACTGTGCGGCTCGTCCTCCAGGTAAAGTGCGGTGGGCGTGAAGATGAAACCCGTGTCGTCCACGATCAAGACAGCAGTGCGGAGGCCGGGGGAATTGCGGACCGGAATCTGCGCGGCCTGCAATTGCTGGGGGGCAGCGATTTCTCCATAACCCATGCGCATGACCCGCTCGTCGAGGTCAATGCTGACGGTGAGAGAGCCGGCGGGAAGGCGCGGAGCGACTGCACAGAGGGCCTCGGCGACGGGCAACTGGAGCCCAGGGGCAGCATAGCACACGCGCTGTTTTGCCGTGGCGACCAGCGCGGCAATGCGCTTGGAATTCAGCACGGTGAACAGCGCGTTGGAGTTCATGCCTTGCCCTCGATGATGCGGACGGTGTCGAGGGTTTGGAGCTTGTCGAGGGCGATGCGGAGGGGGTGGACGCCGTCGTAGAGGGCCTCGAAAAGTTGGCGCAACCGGGGCAGGCGCTCGGGTTTTGGGGCATCGTGAAGGTCCAGCAGTTTGGCCTGCGTAATGAGGTCGAAAAACCTCAGTCCCGCCCCGTTCACCTCCTGCCGGAAATACAGCTCATACACCAACCCGTTCAGCACCCGTTCCCAATAGGCCAGCATCAATGGGTCGCGTGTCGATTGTGCTTCTGGGTGTTTGGCGAAGTGGTGGGTCGCGGTGGTCAGCACATTGACCACGGCGGCAACCAAATCGGTCTCTGACTGGCTGGTTTCTGGGATTGGGATCAGCTTGAGGTATTCGCCTTTGATCTTCGGAAACGTCTTCCGGTCGTCGCGGAATCGATTGGTCCAGTAAAAGCGCACACACTGTGAATTGATGACCGCGAGGAGAACCCTTGAAATCTTTGGGATATCTTTGGTTTGCTGCGGCAAGATCATGAACGCCGTGTTGAGCACGGCGTATCCTTTCAAATCGAGTCCGCCTTCGGGAAACTCCCCAATCTGGCGAACGAGAATTTTGTCCGAGGCAGTGTGGACAGCTTCATCCCAGCAACCACCCCTCTTAGCCTCGCGGTTGAAGTAGCAATAAAGACCGCTGTGAACGACGGCGAACCTGCGAATGTCGCGACCCGTAAGGCAAGGCCTGTGATACCGCGTGATGAGTTTCTTATCGGAATCGCCATCTATGACATCGCCAGGAAACTGCTTCCTATCTCGAAGCTGCATTCCGAAGTTCACTGAAGCGAGGTCGCCAAGGGTCTTCCTCCCCACTTGTAGAACTTCGAGGACGGCTCCAGCCCTGCTGTCGCTTGGAGGAATTAAGAGACCCTGCCCCCGCTCAAGCGCACGTTGATCGAGGGTTGCGATAAGCTCTAAAGCGAGCGTTCCGGCACCGATGGTGCCTTTGTAGAAGCTGACTTTCCCAGAGTCGGAAGAACCTTTTGAGAGAAGGAAAACCCAATTGTTCACACTCGCCTGAAACACGTTTTCATCGAAGGTCAGAAATTGCCTGAGCTGGGAGACTCTGAAGAGAAAGCTTCGGAGGGTGGCGCAGTAGTTGTTCGTGGCAAAGTTCGACGGCGTGATGTAGGCAAGCGACCCACCGTCTTTAAGGAGTTTTATACCTCGCTCAATGAAGAGGTGGTAAAGGTCGATTTTATAGGACGCCACCTCGTATGTGTCTCGAAACCGCTGGAGAAGTTCATCGTCCCTCATTCCGGCTTGAATCAGGACATAGGGCGGATTTCCGATGACAACGTCGAAGCCGCTGTCGATTTCGCGGGGGACGGAGGGGGTGAGTTCGGTCTGGCCGCCCGCTTCGTTGATAAGGGCGAGGTTGCCGAGGAGGGTGGCCGGAGCTTTGCCCTGAATCCGGACCTTGCCGATGGGCAAACCAAACATCCACTCGGAGTCGAAGAATGGCGCGAAGGCGTTCTGGTCGTAGGGGTCCCAGGCGGCGAGTTTGCGGGCGGCGTCGCGGGGGATGGCGTGCTCGCGCTCAAGAAAGGCGGCGATCTCCTGGCGCTTCGCGGCATCGGCATCGCGCCATTTGCGTTTGGCGGCAGGGCTGCGGGCGTTAAAGTGCTCGTGGCGGATCGCGGTGAGTTCGGCGCGGAGTTTGTCGATCTCGCCGGAAAAGAGATCGCTCTCGGCCTTCTCAATGGGGATGAGTGTGTCGGCGGCGACGAGGCGGGTTTCGAGGTTCGGCAGAGGGCGGACGCCGAGGTTGTCCGCCTTTGTATCGACCTTCTGGTCCACGATAAGAGAAACGAAGAAGCGGAGCTTGGCGATCTGGGTGGCGATAGGCTGGATGTCCACACCGTAGATGCTGTTCTCGATGAGGTAGAGTTTGCGGGCGAAATCGAGGGCGTGGAAGCGGGTGTCGAAGGATTTTTCGATGTCGGCGATGCGAGAGTCGCAGGAAGCGACCTCCTCTTTGGCCGCGCCGGATTCTTCGAGGATTTGGCGGTAGCGACGGGCCTCAGCGAGGCGGTCGCGTTTCCAGGACTCGTTGTTGGGGTCCAGCTTCTGCAGGAGGTCAACAAGGCGGTGAAGGGCGCCCATGGGGAACGCCCCGGAGCCGCAGGCGGGGTCGAGGATTTTCACGCGGCCAATGGCGGCGATGAGGGCGTCGCGGGTGTCTGGCTTGATTTCCTTGAGCGTGGCTTTGTTGGAAAAGAGGTCGTCGAGGGCGGCCTTGCAGCGGGGCACCTGGGTGGCGAGGTAGGATTTGAGGGCCTCATCCACCATGTAGGTGACGATCTCGCGAGGGGTGTAGAAGGCACCGAGGGCCTTGCGGGCGGTAGTGCGGGTGTCCTCGTTGTAAGAGGCAAGGAGGTTTTCGAAGACCTTGCCGAGCAACTCAGGGTCGAGGGCGATTTCCTCTTCGAGCGGGGTGTTTTCCTCGATGGTGAATTTGTAGCGAGAGAGGATCTCGATGAGGCCGCGGACTTTGGCCTTCTTGGAGCGGGCGGTGCGCTTGTCCTCCTCCCCGTAGTCGCGGGAGAGGTCAATGGGGCGCTCGGGGCCGAAGAAGAGGTCATTGGGCAGGTCGCAGGACTCGCGGGGGTTGTCGGAGAAACCGTCGAGGATGAAATTGTCCTGCTTCTTGCCCGATTTGTCGTCGAGGCAGTCGAAGAGACCGCCGTTGAGGAAGGGGATACGTTTGGCGAGAGCGAGCCAGGCGTTCGACCTGTTCGTGGGTCGATCGTAATCCGTGAAATCTTCGGCATAACGCCATAGATTCGTTGAACCACGATTCGGATCGTAGCGTTCACCTTCGCTCTTCTTTTCGCGGAAGGTGCGCTGGTCCTGCGGCATGTTGAGCGTGCCGAAGAAGAGGTTTTGCAGAACGCCGTGGTAGTACGTGGAGGCGGTGTCTGGTTTTTGGGGGTCCTTGCTGGGATTGAATTCCTTCAGGAGTGCTTTGAGCCGGTGCTCGCGGAACAGCTCAGTGGGGATGAGCCGTTTCTCGACGAGGAACCAACTGAAGATGACACGGGTGAGCAGGCGGATGAGAAAGAGGGAGTTCTCCTGCTCGGTGTCGCAGTGCTGCGGGAGGCGGATCGTGCCGGCATCGACCTGGTGGTGCGCCCAGAAATACCAGTCGGCGATCTCCCGGTAGAACTCGTTGGAAAGGGCGTAGGAGCCGAGGCGTTTCTGCCAGGCTTCGTGCAGGCGGACGAAGTTGGAGACCCCGAAGTCGGCATCGAGGTTAGCCACGGCGAAGTCGTTGAGGATTTCGAGGTGGGCACGGACGGGATCGGAGAAGGCGATGTCCTTGATGAGGGTGACTTTTTCGAGGACGTCCTTGGCCTGATCGCGCTTGTGGAGGCGGCGGTGGATGATACCGACAGAAACCGAATCACCATGCCGAAAGAGCACGAGGGCCGGCATGGGGAGCGGCTTGTTTATGGCACGGACGAGCGTGGAGAGGGCGGTGCGGGTGTAATGACCAGGCGGCAGGTCGGCGGCGAAGAAGAGATAGGACTCGATCTTGGTGGTTTGGACGGCCTTGGGGTCGTCAAGGAGGTCGCCGTGGGCGTCCAGCTCGATGCCTGTGAGCTGGAACAAGAGATGGAGCGAGGTGAGCTGGTCGAGGGTTTCGCGTTCGCGATCGGTGAGTTTGTCGCCGGGGTCGAGTTGGGTGAGGAACTGCTTCGCGCTGGCGATGGGTAAACGGCGGTCGGAGGAGTAGCCGAGGGTGGCGAAGAGTTTCCTGGCGGCGTCCGCGACCGGGCGGCCGTCGAACTCCCGGAGCGCGGCGGCGATGGCTTCACGTTGGTCGATAGTGGCGGGCATGGTTCAGGGATGCTTTTTGCGCGGAGGCGTCGCGGGAGTCGGCCTCTCGAAGGGAAGCGCGAGCTGGTAGAACTCGTGGAGCTTGCGCTGGAGGAGCCGCTTGTCTGGGAGGGCGGTCTGGTATTCAGCGATGAGGGCTGGGGAAAGAGATCGGCTCAAAGAATACTCAACGACTTCGTTGTCCTTGGTGGCGCAGAGGAGGACGCCGATGGAAGGGCGCTCGTGAGGTTTGCGTACGTCACGATCCAGCGCCTCGAGGTAGAAAGACATTTTGCCCAGATGTTCCGGCTCGAAGCGAGTGACCTTGAGGTCGAAAGCAACCAGGCAGTTCAATGCGCGATTGAAGAACAGCAGGTCCAGGGCGAAATCCTGACCGCCGACTTGAATCGGGTATTGGCTGCCGACGAAACAGAAGTCGCGGCCCAATTCAACGAGGAATTCTTTCAGCTTGGCGAGGAGGCCGCGGTGGAGGTCGGCCTCCAGATGGCCTTCGGGCAACTGGAGGAATTCAACCACGTAGGCGTCTTTGAAGATATCCGCAGCATCGGGGTGAGATTGTCGCAGCGCTGCCGCGACTTTTGGCGGGGAGAGGACGGCGCGTTCGAAGAGGGAGGTGTTGATCTGGCGTTCGAGTTCGCGCTTTCCCCAACGCTCGCGATGGGCGACGCGCAGGTAAAACTCTCTCTCCTCGGTGCGTTTGCAGCGGCTGAGGATGAGCAGATTATGCGTCCAGGATAATTGTGTCACCAGCGGTGACACTAATTTGTCGCCACAGTACATTTCGTAGAATTGGCGCATGCGGAAGAGGTTCCGGCGAGTGAATCCGCGCAGACCTGGCTGAGTGCGGGCGAGATAGCGGGCGAGTTCTTCCACCACGCGGTCGCCCCACTCGGCAGCGCGGAGTTTGCGGGAAATATATTCGCCAATCCGCCAGTAGAGGTCAATGAGTTCGGTATTGGCTGCGTGGTAAGCCCGCGCGCGGGCACGCTCGATGAGCGCGAGAACTTCGCGAAAAGCAGATTCGTGCGGCGCGGTGGCAACGGGTGCAGGGGTGCTGGGGGTTTGTCGAGCGTGGACGGTTCCCGCAGCGGCAGTGGGGGTCTTTGTTTTGGCAACGACTTTGCGTTTCATGAGGCAAGGATGACCAACCAGGTGACAAGGTCGAACTCCTCACCATTGGAGGTAGGCGCCTCGGCGGCGGTTGGGAGCAGGGCAGCGCGGCTGGAGAGGAGCGAGGCGGCGGCGCGCTTTTGGAAGGTGTGCTGGATTGAAGCAAGTGCCTTGCGCAAAAGGCCGTCGCAGTGGGTCATGTCGGCGCCGTCGCTGGTGCGCTGATCGAACAGATCGCAGAGCTTTTCGAAAGCGGCGGGCTCGCCGGCGGCGAGGTCGCGCAGAAGGAGCATGGATTCCTTCGGCTGGGCAAAGGTGAAACGAACGGTGCCGTCGTCGTGGACGTAGGCCAGATAATAGGGCGCCAGGGGATTCAGTTGCGCGGAAGTGGCGGGCTTGCCTGACTCGGCGGGCGACTTCTGCGCCGTGGCACGATGACGGAGGCAAAAGAGCGCGCCGGGCCGAGCAGCGGGCACGTCTGACTTGGCTGGCACGACGGCGTAGAGCCCTTCGCCGGCTTCTTCGAGCTCGGCGCGGTTCGCCTCCAGGTAACGCAGGAGGTCGAGGCGGAATTCGTCCAGCGAGAAGTCGGTGAGCGACACGGAGTCGTCGAGGTCTTCGAGATCGAGAATCTCGTCCTGGAACCGCTTGAGCTGGCGGTCGCGGAAGAGGAGGTCTTCCTTGATGAGGTCTTCGAGCTGGCCGGGATCGAGAAGATTGTCCGTCTGGGTGGCGGCGAGATCCACGAGCGCCATGCGGGCTTCCACGCGCAGCTTGATGCCAAGATAATGGTCGAGGTCGGCAACGGGCCAGAAGTTGACGAGTTGCACGGAGTCATTGCGCGAGCCGATCCGGTCGATGCGGCCGAAACGTTGGATGATGCGCACGGGATTCCAGTGAATGTCGTAATTGATGAGCAGGTCGCAATCCTGAAGGTTCTGGCCCTCGCTGATGCAATCCGTGGCGATGAGCAGGTCAATCTCTTCCCGCTGGTTGGGAAAGCGGGGAGACTGATCAGCCCGGCGCTTGGCGAGGGGCGAGAAATTGGTGAGGATGTCATCGTAATCCGTGCGGCCCAAGGAGGCGGCGTTGCCGCCGTCGCCACAGACGAGGCCGGTGTGGATCTTGAGTTCCTTGCGCGCCCAAGAGTCGAGGTGCTGGTGGAGGTAGCGGGCGGTATCGGCAAAGGCGGTGAAAACGAGCACCTTCCGGTTGACTTTGCCATCGCGGTTGGTGGTGGGCTGGTGAACCTTGGCTTCGATGAAGGTCTTCAGCTCGGCGAGTTTGCCGTCGCGCCGGGCCGTGACGGACTGGGTCTTCTCCAGGAGAAATTGAAGCTGCGTGCGGTCGTTGCGGACAGCCTTGAGCCACTCTGGCAGCTTGAGGTGGGCGAGATGGATGCGGCGACGGCCGCCGATGGTGAAATCCTCGTCGTCGAAATCCGGGTCGTCCAACTGCTCGGGGGTCAGCGAGTCATAGTCGAGGTCGGGATTCTCGTCGAGGTGCTTTTCGAAAGCGGTGATGCGTTTCTCGAGGAGGTCAATCTTGTTGATGGTGCGCTGGAGCGTCAGACGGAAGGAGTCCACGGAGCTTTCAAGGCGCTTGAGGAAGTTGACCTTCATCATGGCGATGAGGATGCGTTCGCGGCCCTCCTGGGTGAATCCGCCGAGAATCTTGTTATCGTAGGCGGTGCGAACGGGTGCGGGCAGGTCGTCCCGGAGGAAGCTGGTGGGATGGTACAGGGCCAGCCGCAGCGCGCTGATCTCGGCGTCGAGTTGCTCAAAGGAGAGGAAGTGCTGTTCCAAGTCGATGGGAGCGTGGACGGCTTTGGGTGCTGGGCGGTTAGGGAAGCCGCCAAGTTGCTTCATTTCGCCGGCGTAGTAGGATTTGATCTGGCTGCGCGAGCGGGCGATGCTGAGACCGTCCAGGAGCTTGAAGAAGTCTCCACCGATAGCGGCGAGGAGGTCGCGGGTCTTGCGCTGGCCGGGCAGCTTTTTCGCCCAGTTGGTGAAATGCATTTGGGCTTGCCGGGTGGTCTCTTTGACCGAGGGGATGCTGAGCTTTGCGGCAAACGCGGCGTCTGCGACGTCGTTGCGGGCCACGTCACCGCCGGCGATGAAGGAAATCTGGTTGCGAAGGTCGGCCAACTGATTGTTTACCGGAGTCGCAGAGAGCAGAAGCACCTTAGTTTTGACGCCTGCGGTGATGATGTCCTCCATGAGGCGCTGGTAACGGCTCCGGCGTTCGGTGGTGTCTCCCGGGCGTTGGGTCGCAAGCTTGTTGTTGCGAAAATTGTGGGATTCGTCGATCACCGCCAGGTCGTAGGCGCCCCAGTTGAGAGCGTCCAAGAGAAGACCGTTGACCTCGCCCGAGTCGCGGGAGAGATCGGTATGATGAAGGACATCGTAGCGGAACTTGTCGTCCGAGAACGGATTGAGGGAACTGGGATTGCGGTAGATGGTCCAGTTGCGGTTCAGTTTCTTAGGGCAAAGAACCAGGACGCGCTCGTTGCGCAGTTCGAAGTACTTGATGACAGCAAGGGCGGTGTAGGTTTTTCCCAAGCCGACGCTGTCGGCGAGAATGCAGCCATTATAGTTGAGGATCTTGTTAATGGCGGCTTTGGCGCCGTCTTTCTGAAAGGAATAGAGCGTGCGCCAGATGTGGGTATCTGGAAGCGCGACCCGACGAAGATTGTCGTCGAGGTCACGGGTGCCATCGAGGAAATCGCGGAAGAGGTGGAAGAGGGTAAGGTAATAGATGAACTGCGGGGCCTGGTTCGCGTAGAGTTTGCGCAGGTAGAGCAGGACATCATCCTTCACATCCTTGACCAGGTTTTCATCATCCCAGACCTCCGTGAACCAATGCTTCAGCTCTTGCCGGTCCCGGCTGCTGTCCACGATGAGGTTAAGTTCGATGTTATTGCCAGCCTCGCCAAGGCCGAGGCCGCGCACGGTGAAATTGGAACTGCCGAGGATGGCGTCTTCCACGCCAGCGGTAGCGATGTGATACATCTTTCCGTGAAGGAGGTTGGATTGCTTGATGGTCTTGATGGCCACCTTGCGCTCAATCCAGTCGGCGCATTCCTTAGCGACGCGTTTCTGCTGGAGCTTGTTGGCGAGCTCCAGGCCGGTGGCGTCAATGATGAAGGACTTCCTATCGGTCTTGCTCGGGTCGAGGCGATTGACGAAGGAGGGTTCGCCGAAGAGAAAATCGAGCTGGCCGATTCGATCCAGGTATTCCTTGAGAACGTCGTACGCGTAGATGGTGAAATAGGCCGAGACGATGGAAAGCTTGGAACCGTCCTGAATCTTCTGTTTCAGAAAATCGGCAACCAGGCCGCGGCGGTAGTTGTCCCTAATGCCTGAATCGGACGCTTGACCTGGCGTCAGGCTGCACTGAGTTGTTTCCTGGTCTGTTTTCTTCTGCATACACCCTTCTGTGTGCGAACGGTTCCATTTGTAACGCAAGGGCGGAGGAATGCAGTAAAAAAGCGCGAGGGGGCAAGGCGCGGGAGGTTCCTCGCGAGCGGAAAAAATCCCCGGCCGGAGCCAGGGAAGTGACTTATGTGGCTACCTGTTCGGCGGTGCGCGGCGGGCCGTCGTACTGGTGCTGGTTGGCGGCGTCCTCCTGGGTGGAGGGGCAGGCGGGTTTGGTGACGCCGGCAATGAAGCGCTCGACCAGCTTGATCCCACGCTCCATGGAGCGGCAGGGGTAGGAGGTCGAACATCGAACCTTGAGCGTCGAACTTTGAACTCTGAAACGGGTACGTGGGGAAAAGCTGAAATCCTGAAAGCTGAAACGCTGAAAGCGGCCTGAGGGAAAGCAGAAACTGGGAAAACAGAAAGCAGAAATTGGAGGGGCTGAAAAGCTAAAAAGGGGAAACAGGACCGGTGGTCGCACCATATCATCTCAGAGCGACCCCGCGCGGCAGGTGAAGTTTGATCGGGATGTGCCTGGCGTAAGCGGCGAAATCGGTATCGGTCGTGAAAATCT
>OCTA010003478.1_pt1 | contig 13959 bp, 4 predicted proteins | sample 1538991 | NCBI WGS metagenome assembly OCTA01 (sample SAMEA3539302, study PRJEB22396) | soil metagenome | biome: tundra; feature: field; material: soil | place: USA | collected 2010-05 | depth 0.15 m
TCCGTTCTCTTTGTTCCCTCAAAGTTCCAGAATTCTCGGACAGGCTCCTAGCTAGCGCGCCTTCCGGGCCAGTGTACGATAACGCGGTATATCCGGCCAATCTCTGCCCGATTCAATGCGGTGGCGCGGCGACTCAATCAAGACCACGCACGATCATTCTGCACAATGAAAGCGGGCGGTGCAAGAGGTTTTTGTGAGACCTGGCCGCCCTGCCTCGGGAGCCCGCCAGATGTGGCTTCAGAGCTCTCTCAGATAAGACAGTTTCGAACGAAAAAGAAAAAGCGAGGACCAATCCATCGGATCCTGAGTGCATCCTCCACTGGACGACCTGAATGAAAGATTGGCCGGTTTAGATCGGTTTATCGTCCACAACTTGTGTGACGGCTGCTTGCGAAGCTTGTTCTCGGGTGAGATGTATCGAGCGACATGATTCGTCGTCGCCGGTACCTATCCCATCCTCAAGTTTCCCGGAGGTTCCGGTGCTGGAAGTGGCGCTCGTCGATCGTCCTGACCAGCCGTCGTATGGCGCCGGCGAAGCCGCCTGCACGCCGGTGGCGGCGCTGGCCAACGCGGTATTCGACGTGACGGGAGTCCGGCTGCGGCAGGTGCCGTTTACCGCGGCGCGTGTGAAGGCGGCTTTGGCATGAAGACGCGGTAAGCACCCATTTCAACAGCCAAACCAGCGACAAGGGGATGGCCGCCAATCCGACGGTCGGTCGCGCCGCGAGGCCCACTCTACAGGATCGGCGAATACGCGGCGGCCCTGTACTGAGTGATTTTGCGGACCGAAGCGGAGTCGCCGTATTTGGCCGTCGACGCATTCCGAACCTTGATCCACTCCGGGTCACGGACCCAGATGAGCCGCTCACCAAACCCAGTTAACGGGCCTTGAGTCTCGCATTCTTCGTCTGCAAAGATGTTACCGCCCAGATACAAATCCCAAGCCGCAGGATGCTGGGGGAGGCAGCAGTACGCCGCATCGTAGCCCCCGGAAGAAGAAGCGGGCAGAGTACAGGCAAGCCAAGGAGACCGCCTCGGGTAAACCCATACGACGAGTCCGAGCGATTTGTCGGCCGTCGGACGATGGCTCGAAATGAATCGGGGGAATTGGTCCTGGCTGGTCTATGACAACTATCGAGATGCTCAAGCTTTCCCCCACGTGATAGCGATCCACAAGTCCACCATGGAATTGTTATCGAAGAAAAGGTTGAAAGGGTGCGCTGGGTCCGTCACCGCCGATGGCGGCGGAACTAGATTACCGGATAGAAGATTTCCCATCAGCGGATTGCTGACCAACGTGACACTGCCTGCACCCGTCACGTTTACGGGCGTTGTCGAAGAACTCTCCGCGAAGAGTTCAAACGCCTTGACACCCGGCTTTTGAGCCCAGAAGGGGTAGAGTTCGGGCACCAGGGTCAGAGACAATTCCGCGGTTGGCGTCGAGCCTCCGATGGTTACGCTTTGGAACTTCGCCCACGCCGACGGGAACTCATGACGGATGGAGAACAGGCAGACCGAACCGATTGTATGGCCTTTGTTGATCTGAGTCTGCAGATTCTGGACAGCGGCGGCTTTGAGCAACTCTCCGCCTTCCCGAGCGGTGTATCGGACATGCACTACCACGTCTGTGATCGTGTCGAAATCGAACTGCTTCACCTCCGAAGGCAGCGTGATCTGCCATTGGCTACCGGCGACTCCGGCGCCCTCAAAGGGAAGGTACCTTTCATCCCTTAAATTGGTCTCGAAGAGGCCGCTATCCGCCTGCGCCGAGCTGGTCACGATGGATTGCATCGTTCCGTAGTAGTCGTTGAACCGCGCGTCGTCGGAGCCCTGGCGCGCGTAGGTCTTCCCGGGGTCGGTGCTGATCCGGATGGAACTCTTCTGAAGGCTGAGCGTGCAATTGACGCTGGTGTACGGACCGGCGACGCAGGGGAGCGTTACAGCCACCGACTTGATGCGCCTGAAATAGTGTCCCGGACCATCCATGTCGAACATTTCTTCGGGCATGGTGAAGGCGCAGGTTCCGGTAGCGCGTAATTGCAGGAGCGCTCGCGGATCGATCTGTAAAAGGCTGACGTGTTTGGTCAGTTCATACTCGCGCTGGTTGAGGTCATGGTAAGCCATGTCCATGGTCTTGACGTCCAGCAGCAGCTTCTCACCGGCGAGTAACCCTTCGTTGCCGTCGAGGTAGTTGAATTGGATGTAAGTCAAGGATGGATCGCCTAACTCGTGTTGCAGCGCGCGCTCGGCCTTCTTGGCGACCTCGAAGGCAAGCTGGAATGCCCTGACATAGAGGCCTTTCACGTCACGCTTCATCAGGGCATAGAAGCCGGTGGTCGTCTCCTTGGTCGGGATGTCTTTCGCGCTGTAGTTCCCTTGCAGAAAGTCCACGATCTGCTGGGCATTCTGCATCTGCGTCTGGTGGTTTTCGTATTCCTTTTGGGCAATGGCCTCCCGGATCTGCGCGGCGCGGATCTGTTTGAAAATCTGGTTGATCTCGCTCTTGGCCAAGTTACTCTGGAAAGCCCATTCGGTCTCCCGACGGGAGTAGGAACCAAGCTTGCCTGCCTTGTTGGCTTCAAAGGAGAACTCCTCGGCAATGGCCCGAGACACTGCTGCCTGGCTGGAAGCCCCTCCGTGAAGCTGTACACCGCCAAAGCCGAAGCTAGTCCCGACGCCCATAGGAGTACCGTGAATGTTAAACTGCGGCAAGAAGGCCAGCGTAGAACCGATCGCTTCAATAACGCTCGCCGCTAGTTGGAAATCGTGGGCGATCGTGAGCTTGTTCAACTCCTCAACCTCACGGTCGCTTAGAGTCTTGACGTCACCATCGCTCACCGACGTGGTGTCCTGCGAGATTTTGGGGTCGGTCGGCTCGTCGGGCTTCATCATGTGTGGTTCGAATACAGGATCGGAAGCCGATAGATCCACGTTCTCGATACTGCCCGCAGAGAAGGGGTCCACACTGGGAAAGGTATCGATGTTCCGGCCGAGCATTGTCTGATAGTAGGAATAGCGCTGCATTGCGGTGGCGAGTGAGAGTTCCAGCGCCTGCGTGGCCTTGATCGCTTCATACCACTGCAGGTGTTTCACGGCATTGGCGAGTCCGAGAATGGCTTGTTCGTGCTGGGCGCGGAGGAGAGAGATGGCTTCATTGTCCTGCTTCTCGATTGCGGCGAGGAGGTTGGCGCCCAGGGATTTCACCTCCTGGCAGATCTCGGCCGCCTTGGAGACGAGAAGTTGAAACCTGACCAGCGGCAGAGGTTGATTGAGGCCGCTCACGATAGCGCTCACATCCAATCCGGCCGCGGTGGCTCGGACCAGGAGTGCTGGGTCAATAGGTGGATCGAACAAGGGAAGTTTCTGAAATACGCCCTGGATATTGAGGCTGTTATGGATCTTGAACAGCCGGTCGGCCACCGTATCCCAGTAGCCAAGAAGTTTGTCGTTTCGCGGAATGCAGAAGTACAGCGTCTTTCCAATGCTGGGCAGGATCTGAGAGCCATTGAGGCTGGTCCCGGAACCGGTGGGAGGTGTGATGTCGAAAGGGATGTCCACTTCCATATCGACCATGGCGTTGCCAAAGTCATCGAGTGCGGCGCTCCTCAGGTCGTTGTAAGTGAGCGGTTTCACCGAGCCTTTCTTGGGAACCGCCTGGGGCTTGGTCCCAAGGATGTTGGCGGCCATGACGTAAAGCTGCGTGGCTTCGTTGATGGTCTCGATGGTGTACTGCTGGAACAAAGAGTCGCCCCAGGCAATCAGGTTGTCGAGATAAGCCATCACCGTTTTGCTCATGTATGCAGTCGGACGGAACTTTGCCACGACCCATGGCTGGAACGGATTCTTCATCCAGGCTTGGATGCTGTTGACGGTTTGCTGATAAAGCGGTCCGTCCTGTGGTTTGGACAGGTTGACCAGAATCTGCTCAATCATCCGTGTATCGGTGTACTGGAAGGGCTTAACTTTCCAGAAACGTTCGGGCGTCGGCCCGGGGCTATTGTCGGTGGGATTAAAGATGTAGTGAAACCATTTCTGCGCGTCCTGGAATTTCTGATTCTGGCTCAGGTTGACGGCGATCGACAGCGGAGCGAGGAAGAAGCACTCCCAGTTGTACATGCAATAGGCACCGTTATAAGTGAAATCGAGATCCTTTACCGGATATGGCTGTTGGACTGAAGGATCGGGTGAAGGATCGGGACTGTAGCGGGAGGCGAAGTCATCTAAATAGAAGACCGGTTGCGGCAAGCCGCTGCGAATCGTAACTGCGGTTCCGGCGGGGAGTTGCACCTGGGATCCATCGTCACTGAGGACAGCACTCGAGGCGCCGGGCAGCGAGATGGCGACGGGCGTCGAATCCAGCACAATGATCGCGCTGGGCGCGTTGGTGTCTTGGATGCCACTGGAGAAGGATATGGGAAGGAATCCCGGCAGCGGAAAGGAAACCGGTGAGGCCAGCGGCGACGTGGAGCCGTCGGCATGAGCAACCACCGTTCCGGCTGCGACGTTTACCGTCGTACCATAGGGGAGAGTCAGCGGCGTACCGGCGGAGAGTGTGATAGCCGCTCCGCCATTGGGGCGGTTGCCAGTTACATTCGCCACCAAAATTGCGCGGGTACTGTCAGGGATCACGGCCAGAGGTTGCAGGGGCTGGCCGCTCGGCGGATTCGGCTGGGGCAGGTACAACGTATCCGATTCCTGCAGGCTGGCAAAGCCGCCCTCGTTCAGCCTCTCGATCAAATCCGGGACATAGGGGTGAAAATGGGGAAAGAACTGGTATTTCAAGCGCCTGTTCTTTGTCGTGATATAGGGATTGATGTAAGTCCAAGAAGCGCCGTTGTAAGCCTTATCGGCTCGCGCGGAGTCAACGGAATTATGAAAACTCTTAGTGGTCAGCGCCATGGTTTCTCCTCCTCAAGATTTCTTTTGCGGGGCTAGAACATTCAACGTTGCGGCCTGCGGCGAGAGCTGTGTGGTCAAGGCGGCTTGCACCTGACCCGGGCTCAAGCCTTGCTTGCCGACAACGGTGATGTTTTGTCCGGCGGACGGGCGCGCGGCCGTCAGTTGGGCCAGGCCGGCAGCCCCAATGCCGATAGACGCGGCCTTATTCAGACTCCCGGATTGAATAAGGCCGCCTTTGCCGATCAAGACGTCGCCATAGGAAATCGCAGTTGCGGGATTAGTCAGCCAATCGGCGGTGTTCTGCGGCGGATAGAGCGAATAAGTCTGATCGGGCGGGTTGATTGGGAGAGGACCCGCAGTCTGCACTTGCGCCATCACGTTGAGCTGACTCAGACCGTTGGAAGTAGGCCAATTCTGAGCCGACTTGGACGGAGCGAGGGCCCAGCCCTCCCACTCCGGCATGGTGATCTCGGTCAGATCCGGCTGAACGAAGAATGTCCGCTCGTCGCGGAACGCCGGCTGGCTAGCGGCGCCGGAGTCGCTGGTGTCTTTAAAAAAGAACGGGCTGACCAGTCCGCCGGCCTCCTGATATAGAGGTTCAACTGGTAAGAAGGGAGGGGCGACGGGATTGGCGCACGTCAAGAGTTCAAAATTATTGACTTTGTTGAGGATAGCTTCCGTGTCTAACGAACTGGATCCGTTGGGTAGGATGTTCGTCCGGAACGAGGACGACAAGGTGTTGGTTCCCGTATAGAATGTGGCGTCTACGCCCGTTGTGTTGTAGGGCTGTGGAGGAGCGAACTCCCAGTACTGAGCGCTGAAATCGGGATCGCAGTTCTTGCTGGTTACACGAAAGGCGTGGTTGGCCAGTTGAACAATACCGGCCCGGATAAACGGTTGGAGCTGGTCTGGCGGTACGCCGAAATCTGGCGGTGGGCCCGGGCCGAACAATCCGGGGGATCTAGCGCTAAGTTCCGAGAGGAACAAGCGGTAGTATATCTCAGGGAAGTCGACATGAATCTTCACCGCCCCTTCGTTGCCATCTGTCATTTCCTTGGAAACGTGGATGTGGACGCTGTTGGGGTCGAAACCATCCAGAACATTGATGGCTTCGGACTTGGTTACATCCGTGGAGTTGCGGTTGCTCCATTTACCCTGAAAATACTCGCTCCAGTGCAGTTGAATCTGCACTTGTTGCTGCGGTTTGAAGCTAAAAGCTGCGCTTAGCAATTCGGCTAAGTTGCTAGGGCCAGGACCGTTTCCTTGCTCCGGAGCCATAGCCTTGATGATGAACGTAAGCCAGAAGACGTTCAGCCTTCCGCGCCACACGGCCAGTGCGATGTGATCGCCCTCGATTTCGAGTGTCACGGCCTGCCAGCCCGACCAGGTGCCGCTGGAGTAGGTGCGGTAGAAGTATTTGTGAGGACCCAAGTAGCTCCGCCCCAACACATGCAGAGTGCTCGCGCCTGGATCCAACGGATCCTGATCCAGGTAGCTTGCGACGATGTCCAACCGGGCTCGCACGTCGAGCCCTTTCAAATATGTCAGGAAGGCGTCTTCTACCAGTTCCCGTGTAACATCACCCTGCAGCAGATCGCTTTCAAGCGCCTGGAACAGGTCGGTCTTGTCGAGGCGGAGCTCGGGCTCCATCCAGTTCTCCGGGAAAAGAAAGATCTCGCGGTTGGCTTGCCAGACACGGTAACGTTTCATCCACTCCCAACGATCTGCGGGAATCGCGGAAGGCGAGACGTTGCGAGCTGGTTGGCTGACGTTTCCGTTCTCCAGATTGAGAAGGCATCGCTGCACGAAGGTCTGGACCGACGACATTGCCAGACGCAGCCGGGAAGTCTGCACCACCGGTTCCATACCGGGGTCCACCAGGAAGTATTCGAAGAGCTGGTTGGCGTTATCCAGAATCAGTGCGTTGACGAGGTAAGACACCAGGGAGTCTCGCTTCCTTCGGCGTAGCTTGTCGAAGACGGATTTGGCGATGGGCCTCCATTGGTCCGGTGTGTACTGCGCCTTGACGGCGTTCTTGAAGCTGGCCGCGATCGCGTCCGGAGCCGTGGACGCCGCCGCGGCAATGGCGGTGGCAGCGCTCAAAGACGCGACTGGCATACGTACGATCTGTACCAACTGAAGGGCCTCCCACATTCGCCGGATACCGGTGTTGTTTAGGAAATGTGGATCGGGTCCAAGCGCCTTCGCCACATCCTGTACCACCTGAGGATCCCGGCGCGTGAGATTCGCAAGGATGGTCCACGGAGGCGTGGGCGGCGAGCTTTGCGAAGCTGCCTGAAAGACATCCACCAATCCGTCTGTCCCACCCGAAGGTCCTTTCCGCAGATCGGCGTAGTCGGCAAGAGTGAGGAACTGCGAGAAGAGCGCCACCGCTTTCGGCGTGGAATCGTCGCTTGCCTGCGTGGGTAGAGCGCTCAGTTTCAGATTGTTGAACTGCGACGCATGCGCCGCCAGGTAGCTCACCTCCCGTTCGCCCAGACCGGTGACCTGAAGGATCTGGAGAACCTTGGACAAGAGCACCTTGGCACGAGCGAATCCGGAAACGGCTTCCTGGGGAAAGAGGAGGATCTGGCTCAGCGGACCCTTCGGCAGATTCTCGCCCTGAATGAGCAGGTTCGCGCCTTTGGCCCCGAGCTTCTGGAACTCCAGAATGAAGTGATAGGCGACGCCGCCCTTCAACTGCACGTACTGGCTGGCTTCGTCCCCATCCTTCGACGCGGTTTGCTGGATTGTGGGATTGGGCAGCAGCGCGGCCGGGTCGGGCGGATCCAACCGGAACACGACCTGGGCATTCAGGTTGCCGAGCTCGGCGAAAAAGCGGTAGGCGCCGTCGGTGGCAGGCTGCACATATCCTTCAAAACGGCAACTAGCCGTTCCGAGCACACTGTTGGTGGGGTCGGCGGTATCGGTGGTGGCCGCGATTCCGGCCGCGTGGGGGGCGCCGGTCAGGTCGATGGAACTGTAGTAACTGGCGCTGTCCCCTTGCTGTCCCACGGCGAGGAAAGCCTTCAGAAGCGATTTTCCCGGGTTATTGGGATCGTTCAGCAGAGCTGCGTCGGTGACGAGAGCTTCGGTCAAGGACGGATTTGAACCGAGATTGGCAGACAGAGTTTGCAGAACGAGCTGGCGGGAAAGCTTTTGAGCCAGCAGCGGCAGAAACGCCTTCACCAATTCCGCCTTAGCCAGTTTCTGCTGCCTCGCGGTATCCACTCCCAGGAACGGCTTCAAGTAGACGTCCAAGTCGTTCACGCCCAGAGTAAGTAAACCAGTCGCGAGGGTTTGAAATATCTGGACAGCCTGGTTGCGAACAGTCTGCAGCAGCCCCGGTAGAATCGCGGACGAAATCAGCCCGGCCAGTTGCACTCTCATCGCGTCAGCCAGAACGCCTGTGCAAGTCAGCGTTTGGCCTGGGCTTTGGAGTCATAACTGAATTGAATTGCGGGAACCGGGTCAGTGATCGTACCGTTCTGCTGCGCCTGGGCTAAAGCCGCGGCGAACGCCACGGCGTTTACCTGGTTTGCCGGGATCACCGCAGCCTGGGCAGCGGTGTAGGTCTGCGCATTGGCCCACATGGCCAACAGAGAACCGATCAATGCGTTGTAGGCCGGCAGGGCCTGCTGCTGAACCGCGGTCAGGAGCGCCGCGAGAGTCGGCGAGTTGTTAATGAACGTCAAAACGGCCTTCTGGGCGTCGGTCAGCACGCCGCGATAGCCAAGCCATTGAAGTTGATCGGATTGGTCGTAGCTGAGACTCAGTGAAGAGTCCGCCTGCGCGAGCTTCTTGAGGGGGTCAGAGATACCCGGGCTGGGCACGGCGGTCGCGACAGCCTCATACTGCGCCAGACTTGCCCACACCCCGAGAATGTCGCCGATGCTCTTGTTCAGAGCCGTCTGCGCCTGTTGTTGCAGGGCGTTCAGCAACCCGCTGAAGAGCGCGGTAGTGTTGATCTGCTCCAACTGGGTTTTCTTCCAATCGAGGAGCAGGCCCGTGAAGCCGACGGTTTGAGTTTGTGTTACGGAATCGTAGCTGAAAGTCAGTTCGGATTCCTGGGCGAAGGGGGTGGGGTCGATGGCGGCCACGACACCGCCTTGGGAGGCGGTATAGGTCTGGGAATTCGTGAGCTGCGTGAAGAGAGTCTTCAGAATCGCCGCCGGGAAGAGACCGGAAAGACGCTGATCGATCAGGCTCTCCGCCAAGCCCGGCAAATTGGGCGGCGCGGCATTCTGGGCTTGAACCTGCCGAAGCCCGTTGCCGATGGATTGAGCAAGCCCAATCAGGGCATTGGGATCGCTTTGATACTGGCCTACCGGATCGAACTGGTGTCGCAACAGGTATTTCAGGTCTTCGACGGTGAACCCGCTATTCTGCACCAAGGCCACCTGCTGCACAAAAGCGAGAGTTTGGTTGAGGAGGACGTCGTCGGCCAACACCTGTATGGAAGCCGCCGTGAGCGGTTGGAACGGATTCAGTCCGGACATAGTCTTCAACGCGATCATGTCGGCGACGGGCAACTGGAGGCATTGCGCAAGCATGCTGTAGCGGTAGCAGATGGAAAGATTGGCGAGTGAGAATGGGGCGGGCGCAGCCACGCCCGCATCACTCAGAATCGCCGTAATCTCCGCCGCCGTAAGGCTCAGAACACCCTGAATCTCCGCCTGGTGCGCCGACAGCGGTCCTAGCGCCGCCAGCATGTCCGAGACACGCCACGGGAACTGCCCCGTCGGGTCGTCGAAGGCCCAGTCGTTGTTCAGCACGCTGGCGTTCAGGAAGAGCTGGGCGTGTAGCGGAGCCTGCCCTTGCGTGGGAAGGCCAGTCCAGAATGGAAGAAGACCGGCGCGTCCCAAGGCTGGAGACAGCCGGGTATTCAGATCGTCCAGGTGGGCGAGATAGACCAGCGCGGTTTTCCAGGCGGCGCCGAAGGCCCCCGCAAATCCGGAAGCCGTCCAGGCGGGAAGAGTGGACGGGAAGAACGCCTGGAGTGCGCGATCGGTCTCATCCAGTGTCCAACCGAGTTTCTTCCAAAGGCGGACGAAGAGATTGAACTTGAGGAAGTCCAGTGGCGTTGCCGCGGAGCCGTCGGCATACTGCACCGTGGTCCCGCTGAAATTGCAGCCGGTATCGGGATCGGCGAGGACCAGAACCTTCCGCGAGTAGTTGGCGGGCAGGATTGTGCTGAGCCAGGTCCTGGCGCTGAACGTGGAAGCCGGGTTCTGTTTGATGTAACGCGCCGTGATGCCGTCGAGCAGATTGCCGAAATCGATCGCCTCTTGTGCGCTGAGCGCAGGGTAGCCGGGCTGATTGGTGAAGCTGAAAGCGCGGCCGAGGTCGATACCGAATCGCTGAAACTGGAAGATCAAAGCATAGAGAGAAGGATTCAGAAATCCGGTGGTCATCATGTCCGTGACGTCCTGATAGCTCACTCCCAGCCGCTGCGACAGAGTCTTCGCCGATTTCAGATCGTTCAAAGCGGCATTCTCGTTGGCATAAGAGCCGTATAGATGGAACCAGGTGCTCGTGTCAAAGACGGTAAGCACGGCGTATTCGGAGGGGGAGATTCCCAAGGACTCCGCCAGGATTTGGGCGCGGTAATAGGGCGTGGCGGGGACCCCGGTAAACAACTCCAGCGTGCCGGCGGGACGGAACACATCGAGCACCTTCGCAAGAGGCGTATTAAAGTAGCCCAGAAATCCGCGCACACTCTCGATCCAAAGGTCGAAGGGCAGGTTCAGCGGGTAGACCGCCTGCTTGAGCGTGGTGTTGTAGACGTCGGGCAGGATGTGCTGCGGCTCGGCGATAAGATCGGCGGTAGTAGCGGAGCCCGTATCGTAAGCCGCGTTGGCATCAAGCTGCGAGTGGGCAATGTAGTACTCAAAGATCTCATTCACTATATCGATATAGGGCAGCTCCGTGTTGGTGTTCTCGCAGGAGAGCGGGAGCGCGCCCAGGTCCGGCCGCCGGCCTGGCACAGTGCTGTCCTTGCCGATGAGGACATCCAGCGGAGTGTAACCGGCGGCATTGGCGGCCAGTTGGTTCCCCAAAAGATCGAGAACATCGACAAAGTAAGCAGCCGGGCTCAGCACCGATCGGCACTCTTCGCACTGGCAGAAATCCAGGTTGCCGAACAGACTCGCCATGGACGGGAACTGTTGCACGATGGCGTTCTTGGCGTTCTGCACGTCGCCGCTCGACGACGATAGCGCGTAGACCGGGGCCGAAGTATCCAACTGCTTCGCCATGGTAAAGAAGTTGAACGTCACCGAACTCACGGTCTGCGCTTGCCCGTATACCAGTTGAGCCTCGCCTGGAGGAAAGGCGAGTTCATACTTGTTCATGAAGTCGGCCTTCGTGTAGGACGCGATGTCATGAGCCGAGGTGAATCCAGCCTTCATAGCCGCTTGCAGGGACTCGGTGCTGGGAGTGACCTGATAGAGGCGATGAAGCGTCTTCAGGCTCTGCGTGGCGGGTGCATCCAAGGCAGGCAAACTCGTAGCGGACTTTGCCAGGAACGCGTTCAAGGGCGTGCGCCCGAGGTTGTACCCACTGGCCGAAGCGGCTCTCAGAAAAGCGGGGACGCTTGGGTGGGCGACGATCTCTTTGTTCTCGATCATCCGCGCGGTGACGTGCGTAGGGAAACTGATTCTCACCTTGCGGGCGAGATCACCCGCGTAGGCGGTCAAGCGTTCCGCTGTGCTGTTGCCGCTGTAAACGGCCGGGATCAAGGCTTGCAGCGCCTGGTCCCCGCCGGGGCCGGCGAGAGCAGTGAGAGCCGCTTGCCAGGTGGCAGGCTGATGATAGTCTTTTGCGGTGATCTGAGAGAGATTGGTCAGCGAACCGACATCCTGTTGAAGCTTTTGTGCCAATGGCGCGTTGTTGAAGGTGAGGTGCAGAAACTTTCCCTGCAGTTTCAGCGTGTCCAAAGTTGCGGCGGGGATGTTGAGATTCGCGGCCTGTGTCCACAGATCGGCCCCGGATGAGGGCTGACTGAAAAACAGGCTTGCGAAAGCCGTCTGTTGCGCGGGATTGTTTCCAAAGACGGGCGCCAGCAAATCCTTGAAGCTGGAAACAGCGCCGGGTGATTTCGCTGCCAGGAGCGTGGTGCTGGCGAAGTTCTGAAAGGTAGTAGTGGCCGCCGAGATCTGCTGGTCGGTCAGGTTAACGATTCCGGCCTTGCTGGCCTTCTGGAGCGCACTTTGGACCGTTGCCGATGGCACCGTCGCCAAAAGCGAAGGATCGCTAGGCAGTCCCACGCGAAAGAGCCCGTAGAGCACATCTTGTCCCAGGCCTGTAGCAGCGGTCTGTTGCGCCGCAATAGCGGCGAGCGCGACCAGACGAGCGTCCCAATTGGTGGATTGGTTCAGCAGAGTAAGATCCTGACGGTCTGCGCCTTCCTCCGCCTGGCCGAGTTGTGCGATTCCCCCGATTGACCTATCCATGTCCGCCGCGAGCCTCTGGAATTCCGAGGCGAGCGGTTGGATGAAAGCCGGCACCACCAGATTTAGCGTTTCCAACGGTTGCGCGTTGAACTTTGTGTTGGAGATGGTGACTTCCTTGCCCGTCGGATCGAGCACTCTCACCTGAATATTCGGCAAAGATCCCGGAGCGAGGCTGTAGGCGATCAAGTAGTTGCCTTGGGCATCGCTCTGTACAGCGCCGAGCATGACATCCTTTCCACCGAAGCCGACGCTGTAGAGGCGGACCGTGATTCCGGCGGCGGGCAAGCCATAGTCGAATACCAGGTTCCCCTTAAGGGTGTACTGACCGGGCCCCACGATCGGTACATCGACGACGAACTGGACGGTATTGAACCCGGTGGGTGGGATGTCCACGGTTTGCGGCGCTGGCTTGGGGACGTTGACGGGCGTGACGGTCACCTGGTACGGCACGCTACGGATCAGGCCACCGACGTCGATGTCCTTCGATGCGTCCGCTGCCGTGACGTTGACCGTCTGGCCAGGTACCTGTGGCGTGAGCACGATGTCGACCGTGCCGCCCAGGAACTGGCGTTGCGAGTTCAGGACTTCAATGCGAACTGAAATATCAACGTTAGGGCCTGCCATGGGTCTTCTCCATTTGAAACAATCAGTCTATATGGAAACTTCCTTGATCAGGTCGAGCAAGGCTTCGCGGGCGTAGGCCCAGTTGTGGCACTTGAAGCTGCGCAGGTCGAGGATCGGATTCTTGCAGTTGTAACAACTCAAGTCGGCGATGGCGTTCGGCACCTCGACGTTGACGTATTTGCGCTCGCCCAGGATGACCTCGACGAGCAGCTTCTTCTGGTGAGTCTTCGTTAAAGCCGAAGAAACGATGTCGAGCCAGCTCGTCTCCCGCTGGCACTTCTGGCAATGGCGTGTGTCGTCGCTGACCCACAGCGGAGCGCCTATGCTTCGGTCCGGTATGCCCAACAGTTTCTCGATGGTCCTCACGTCCTCGTCCTTGGTCACCCAGCTATGTTTGCTGGGCAGCGAACGGGGCGAGTCGTAGACTTGCTTGAAGACTTCGGGACTCACCACGTGCGTAGTGCGTCCTTGCGATTGAGGATTGCTCTTGCGTGCCATTTATTTACCGTCAACTAAACAATTAGCGAGCTCTTTGAGTTCCGCATCTCCCAAACAACGAAATTGCCAACTGCCACACATAACCCTCAGTGTTGGAGCCTGCCACAAATGCCGCTAACCCCCAGGCCTTCGGTAGTCGATTTCACTTCGGTCTATACAAATTTGGCGAGGATGCCGGAGGCGCTGTCGGAGGCACCTCGGCGTGCGAAGGAAATCCAACCAACTTCACGCGGAACTCCTGACCGAGTCCCACGCCTAATCTTTTCAGCTCAGCGCCTAGCTGCCGCCCAAAAGAGCGATTAACGGATAGGTCACCGAAATAATACGTTGTTCCCAGATCCGTACCGGGCTTGATGAATCGACCAGCCGCGGCAGAGTCGAGCGGGTGCATAGCATCTAGCTCTCTGATGTCTAGAACCTTCCCCATTTCGTCTCTCGCAAGTTTCCGGAAGGTATCGTCAGATCGGAAGAGCGTCGTGTAGGG
>OCTA010003479.1_pt1 | contig 13957 bp, 8 predicted proteins | sample 1538991 | NCBI WGS metagenome assembly OCTA01 (sample SAMEA3539302, study PRJEB22396) | soil metagenome | biome: tundra; feature: field; material: soil | place: USA | collected 2010-05 | depth 0.15 m
CACCAGGAGCAAAGTTAGGGTGGGGCCGTCCATCGGGACGCCTAATTATAACAACCGCGCCGGCGTGGCCTTTTTTCGGGCAACGTTCGTGGTTCCAGTAGAGAGCGGGGCGGGCGCGAGAGAATCTGGGATTACGAACCCGAAACCGCGTAATAACCGAGTTCGGTTTGGAGGCGCACTCCCTTGCGGGCGACCGTGACGCGCAGCTTGTGGTACTTGCCGTCCCAATTCTTAGCGGGCGGCTGGTAATCAAGGCTGTAATTGGTGCGCGCGTCAGCTTCGATCTGGGCGATCGCACGGTTTAGATCAATCTCGAAAACACGCGGCCGCCGGTGGCCCCGGTCAGAATATCGAGCGAATCCCGATTCAGAATTCCGGCTTGGAGACTGATGCCTGGGTCAGCCGTATAGACAGTAGTTTCAGACCGAACGAACCGCGCGCCCATCTGCCGCAGGAACGGGACTCCGTCAAACCAAGTCCGATCCGCAAGGTGAATAGTGCTTGGAATACCGTAAGTGACCCATAGCAGTCCCTTGGGGCCATGCAACGCTGCCATAAGCGCGCGCATATCGTCCAGCGCGCGATAAGTGGCGGTGAGTGAAGCACGACTGGAGAGAGATCCCGGAAACGGCTCGGAAATCCACGGGCCTCACCTGGCTGACCTTTTGCATAGCGGCATCCATCAAGGGCCCGATATCCTTTACCCAGGAGGCGTCGACCGCCGCTTGGGCAACCGGCGCACCTGGTAGAGCGTGAACCGGATAGAGACTGCCATCCTCGACCAGCAAGTAGAGATAGAGAGGGCCGGTGGATGGAAAATGAGCCAAGGAGGTCTTTACGGCGTTCCAGACGACTCCGCGCGACGACTCGCCCGAGTTCATCAGGTCGAACAGAACGACCAGCGGGCCAGGTCTGTCGCTTTGATTCAGGCGCACGGAAGCGATCTGCTGCGGCGAGCCATTGTCAAAGACGGCGAACTCGGAGGCCGTCAAATCCGGAACAGGATTGCCTGCGGAATCCACGGCGACCACGTTGAGGAGGACAGCCCGCTGGTTACTGGCGCTGGTTTGCGCATTCGCCGTGAAGCCGCCGGCGGCCAACAGAAGGCCGGCCACCAACCAAGCCTGCCGGCGCGCGAAGAAATCCTGCAAAAGTCCGGATAACTTGAAGAAGCTCATAAAATACTCCTGATGGTGTGATGCCAGCGCTGCTGGCGGGTTCCGAAATTAGTGTCCTTGGCCAGCAATCCAAGATAGTCCTTACAGGCCCGCGGAACCGGATCGGCGTTCGGCACGCCCACCTCGGCGGCGATGCTCGAAGGCTGGATCGCGGTCCTGAACCGATTCGGCTTTCGCGCACGCGTTCATGGCCTTGGCGCTAACTCTCTGAACCGACCGGCCAAAGCCGATACCGTAGCAAGCGTCGTCTTAAAATCAGGGGTTTCGCCGTAGACCATGTCCCGCAGAAACGCTGCATAGTAGCTGGCAGAGCGATCATCGGTGGCGAGCCCGCTGACAGGCCGCAAAGTTTCAGCAACCGGATTTTCGCGCTATTCGGGAAACTGATGACCGTAAGCCTCGACAGTCGGCAAGTTCGGCGCCCGCGCGCCTGGTCAGCGCTACAAACTTCTCCGCGACCGTCTCGACGAACGCCACGCAAGGAATCGATGGCACTTCTGGCGGTTGCTCAAAGGCCTCCGCCCAAAAAAAAAGTTACGCTCTGTTCGACGGGTGCTAGACGCAGCGGCCACACGGCTGTCTCGATTTGAATTTCCGGTCGCAACGCCCCCTCACCGGTCACCAGCGGTGTATAAGGCAAGCGATAGATCGTATAGCGGCTCGCGTTGCCGGAATCGCCGTGTGCGGCATTCTCCGGATCGAACCGAAACCCGGCATGCAACAGGGCGCTGGTGAGGTTGTCGCGCAATTCACGAAACTCCGCGCGTAGGCGCCGTTCATCCGATACGATCTTCAAGTCGATATCTTCCGACATGCGCCGGGTAAGACGGTGGGCCCGGCTCAAAGCCGTGCCGCCGCTGAACACCAGACGAAACGGCTTCACGTCAGCGGTGTTGAATCGATCGTCCGACTGAGATGCGGGTGCCTTCCGCGCGCCGCGCATCTCTCCGATCAGGCCGGATAACGCAGCCTGCCGCTGGCAGCTTGCGCTTGGGGAAGTCCATACCGCCAAGGGTCCGGCTTTCTTAGTGTTGGCTGCCGAGGCAGCCAGCACGAACGTCACTGTCACTACTGCAGAACGTCGACAGTGACCGTAGTCGTATGCGTCAGGCCTCCGCCCTTGCCCGTTACAGTGATCGTGTGGTTTCCGAGCGCAGCGACGCTACTCACCTTGACTGTCACGGTCGACGTCCCTGCGCCCGGCGCCCCTATGGAGCTAGGGGCGAAGGTCACGGTTAGGCCGCCTCCCACTAACCCAGTAGACAAGCTAATCGCCGAGTTGAAACCGCCGGAAATAGTTGTGGTGATCTTGGAGGTTCCGGAACTGCCCCTGGCAACGCTAATCGATGAGGGCGATGCGCGGATGGTGAAGTTGGGATTCGGCCCGGTTACTTTCAGCGAGACCGCGGTGGTTTCGGTGGTGCTGCCGGAGGTTCCCGTCACCGTAATGCTATACGTGCCGGCGACTGTGGACGAGGCTACGGTCATCGTCAGGGTCGAAGTTCCATCTCCGGTAATCGAGGTTGGGCTGAAGCCCACGGTCACGCCCGTTGGCTGGCCGGTCGCAGTCAAGGAAACGGCCGAATCAAAGCCGCCCGTCACCGTACTGGTAATCGTGGACGTTCCCGAGCTGCCCTGCGCCACCGAAACCGAAGTGGGCGAGGCTGAAAGGCTGAAGCCGGGAGTCACCGGGGTTCCGAGAAGTGCATTGATCAGGGCGGCCCCGTTCGGGCTGCCCCAGCCGGTCGCCAAATCGTAACCCGTTGTCGCCGCGTAGCCATTGCTGCCACCAGTGATGTCGTGGAAATCGCTGGTATAGCTCGATCCCAGGCCAATTGTATAAAGCGTCGGATTGATGAAGCCGAGCGCGGTGCCGCCATTGGCGAGTGACTGTTGATTGGCGAGAGCCAGGTAACCGGCCCACATGGGCGCCGCAAAACTGGTTCCGCCATAATCATTGGCAGTGCAGGTAGTTTGGTCGGCACAGACGTAAAAAGTATAATTCGCGTTTGCAGAAACGTCGGGGGCGTTGCGATAGGTTTTGGAACATTTGGAGCAGCCGCTGGCCGTCGCAGTCTGCCAGGAGGGAATCGCAAATTTATCCGGCGAAATGCCGCCGCCGCCGTTGGCCCAGGCGGTTTCCGAACTCCAGGGGCCGCCCGCGCTGCTTGTGACTAAGTCCGTCCCGCCCACCGACGTGAGATATACATCGTCCGCCGGGTAAATCCTGGAAGACGACTTCCACGCAGCGCTGTCACCGGACGCTTGAAACAAATTCTGACCCTGCGCCGCGAACTCCTGGAAGTAGGGCTTGTCTGTATTGGGGTCCGCCGGGCTCCACGTCCACGAAGAGCTCAATTGCGCGTTAAGCGGACTGGCCGTAGCCATCGCGTTAAAAATAGCGGAATCGGTAGATCCCACGTACATCACCAGGCTGGACAGGCCCGGAGCCATGCCCAGCGCCTGAGTCATGTCTATGGTCTGTTCGGTGTCGTCACAGCCAGCCGATGCGAGGCAGCTCGTGCTGGTCCCATCCGTGGATTTGAGAGTTATAGGGACATTGTTCGTTTGGCCCGCGTTCTTGTAGTATGTTTTCAGGTCGGCCAAATCGGTACCGTAATACTCCAGCAATCCGAGCGACTGGCCGCTGCCGGTGAGCGTTCCACCGTAGTATGCCGCGCGCATGTCGCTGCCGCAAAAAGAGGCCGAAGGGCAGGAGCCAGTAGTGGCTTCGGCCGTCACGCCCGGATTTCTCCGCACGAGGGCGGGTTGCGGGATCGAATAGTTGTCCAGGCCCGAGATGTGCCAAAGCGCCACCGCCAGGTCCGGCGTGGGCTCCCGGTCCGCAGCGTAGAAGGTACGGTTTTCGGTGGGGTGCTGGTAGACGCCCATGGTCAGATGGAAGGCTTCCTCAATGTTCGCCACCGGCCCCGTGACATCCACGTTCATGCGATTGCTGGACGTTCCAACCACCGTAAGGCCGTGTGCCCCCGCGAAACTCACCACGGCGTCATAATCCTCCTGGCTGGGACCAAACATGTTGGTGAACTCTTCCACCGTCAGGAATCGGCGGTAAGACGCGCTGGAAGGATCGTAGATCTCCTTCAAGAAGTTATCTAACGCTGCCTGGTTGCGGTGCGGCAAAACAAGGACAAGGCGCATAGGCTGCGTTGCGGGAAGGCGCCCGACGGACTGCGCCTGCCCATTGAGGACCACATCACGCACATGACGCGTCGCCGGGGACAGCGACTGCGCCTGGCAAACGACATTCACGACCGGCACTAGCGCAACGATTGTGAGCAAAGACGTACGTAATTTTCGAATCATGATTTCCCCTCTTGTCCGGAATCGGGAATTGGCAGTGACCGTTGCTGGCCGCCTGTTAACGGACCCAGACTGTGGCTCAGTATAACACCAACGCCTCCATCGGAGCCCCCGGCCCGCTACAATTGTTCTTTACACTCTCCCTACGCTCAAATGATCCAACTCACCGGGGCCGCCAAACGCTTCGGCCCCAAAACACTCTTCGAGAACCTGGACTGGCTGGTCACGCCCAACGAACGCGCCGGCATCGTGGGCGCCAAGGTGGATGCCGGCCCGCTCCACGAGCGATACGAGCTGATGGCCGGCGGCAAGCGGTCCGTAGTGGAATACGAGCCGGATTCCGAACTGCGCGACAGCGAGCAGTTTACCCGCCACTTCTACCAGCCGAAGCCGCTGCGCACGCTTGACGAGATCCGCGCGGACATCCTCGCCGTGCGGAACGAGGCCGAAGGACTGCTGGACGAACTTGTCCAAGGGGCCGCGAAGTGAGCGACCAGAACCAGCCCCCCACGCCCATGCCGCCGGAGGGAACGGGGCACCTGGTGCTTTACCGCACCGAAGACGGGCGAACCCGGATTTCATGCCGTGTGGGGGATGATTCTGTCTGGCTGACCCAGGCTGCCATCGCAGACCTCTTTGAAACGACGCCGCAGAACATCACTTTACATATTGGAGCAATCTACCAGGAGGAAGAACTCAGCGAAGAGTCAACTTGTAAGGAATACTTACAAGTTCGCCAGGAAGGCTCCCGGCAGGTGAGCCGCCGTTTGAAGCACTATAACCTGAAGCTTGTACTTGCGGTCGGGTATCGCGTGCGCTCGCCGCGCGGTACGCAGTTCCGCCAATGGGCGACCGCCCAGTTGGAGCAGTACCTGGTCAAAGGCTTCGCCATGGACGACGAACGCCTAAAGCAGGCCGGCGGCGGAAACTACTTCGACGAACTGCTCGACCGCATCCGCGATATCCGTTCCTCGGAGCGGGTGTTCTGGAGGAAGGTTCTCGACATCTATGCAACGAGCGTGGACTACGATCCGGGCGCGGAGGCCTCGCAGAAGTTCTTTGCCGTGGTTCAGAACAAGATGCACTGGGCGGCGCACGGTCATACTGCCGCCGAAGTGATCGTGCGGCGTGCCGATTCAAGCAAGCCCAACATGGGTCTGACCACGTGGGCTGGTACCCGGCCGCGCCGCACCGATGTCGGCTTCGCCAAGAACTAGCTGACACACGAGGAAATTGAGACGCTCAACCTGATCGTCTCGGCGTACCCCGACCTCGCCGATCGAGGGGCGGAGGCCGTCACCCGTCTCTACCGTGTTCGGGATAGCTTCCGATAATGCCTGATAAGGCCGTCGTTCGCCTGGCCCGCAAAAGAGGTGCGCTCCCAGCGTGCGTTCGCGCGGAGCGAGTCGCCCACGGCCGACAAACCAACCCGGCCAACTTCCATCCCCGCGAATCACGCTCGCTCGGAAGCCCGGAAGTGCTTTCCGCGCGGATGCTGAAGCAACCCATCACGGCCCCACTCCCGCACCGGCGATTTGGGCCGCCCGGCCCGGATAGCGGGATCGCGGTTGAATCGGCTTCCGGTCTCCAAACGGCGCCATGCATAATCCGATCTATAGCTGGGCGCACCCTTAGTTGCTCACCGCGAGATACAACGTCTGCGTTCCGGCCACGCCGCCGACAGTGAACGTCAACGGCACAGCGCCGCTGCCGACGCTGGCCGGCACCACGACATTGAACTGATACAAGCCCGTGTAATCCGGCGCTAATCCCGAATAGGGCACGTTGGCAGCTACTCCGCCTATGGAGATATCAAAGGGCGACGCCAGCGTGTTCAGCTGCTGCACAAGTTGGCCCGCCGGTATGTTCGGCGTGACGGGCCCAAACCCTACTCCATAGAGGACGACCTCGTCGCCCGGCTGGGCCGGCCGCGAATTGAGGCCCGCGATGACGCCCTCGGGGAGGACGTAGGCACCGTCTGCGAACGTCGCCACCACGTACTGGGTCCCGTTGATTTTGAACGATGGCGGCGCGTCCAGCCCTGGTTGAACCGGGTTGACGGTGATGCTGTACGCCGCGCTTGTGACGCTCCCGACCGTCACAGTCAGGGGCTGGCCGCCCGTGGCGACGTTGGATGCCATCAGCGCGTTCACTTGCCCTGGGCTGATGTAGTCGATGAAGGCAGCCTGTCCGCCGATAGTTACGGAAGTGCCGTCGAGCGACGTGGGAGCATTCACGCCGTTGAAATCTGAGGCCGCCCAGGATCGCGTGTCAACGGCGAGGTTCGATCCGTAGATCTCGATCCAGGAGCCGGGCGAGACGGCAGCGAATTCGCCGAAGGAACTCGCGCTCACCACTCCGCCCTGGCCGATCGAGGGACCCGGCAGAACAAACCGCGCAATAAACGCGTCGGTTGTCCCGCCGCCATAGGTCGTCTGGTAAGCGCCCGTGGTTGTGGGAAAGTTGGACGATTCGGTCTCCCCGGTAACGAGGATCGCCGAAGAAGACAACCCAAAGGTTCCGGTGCCTGAATCAAACGCCGATGTTCCCAGGTAGGTGCAGTAGATTAACGTGGTGATAGATGGGTTGAACAACGCAAGAAATACATCGCCGCTGCCTGCATAGGCCGGTTGATAGGTTCCCGGGGTCGTGGGCAGGTCGTCCGAGTAGGTAAGCCCGGAGAGCAGAATCCTCCCATCGCTCGCCATGGCGGCTACCGCATAAGCCTCATAGGTCGATCCTCCGAAAAAGGTCGAATAGGTCAGAGTCGAACCCGTCGGATCGAACCTGGCGATAAACGCGTTCCCCTTGGTTCCCTTGAATGTGCCGCTAAAGGCGCCCGGTGTGGTCGGGAAGTTCGAAGACGACGTCACGCCCCCCAGAAGCGCGCTTCCCGACGCGTCTACCGATACGCTGGTGGCGGCATCGAAAGACGATCCACCCAGCAACGTCGAGTACACCAGCCCGGATCCGTCGGGCAGCAGCTTGGCCAGAAAGGCATCGCCCCCTCCCCCCTGGTTCACAGTGGAATACGCGCCCGCCGTTGTCAGAAAGTCGCTCGAAGTAGTCACGCCGGCCACGTAGGCGTAGCCCGAGGCGTCGACGGCGATCTGGCTCCCGAAATCGAAGGCGATCTGAGGCGGAGTGAGGCCAAACGCGGATGTCAACACGGCTTCGTCTCCGCTGCCCCCCAGCAGCGTCGAATAAACCAGTGCGGTTCCCGTGGCATTCAATTTGGTCACGAACGCGTTGGTGTTCCCCAGGAGATAGGTCTGAAAGGCGCCGGTTGTGGTCGGATAATCGAATGAGGCCGTGTATCCCGACACGTAGACGCTCCCGGAAGAGTCCAAAGCTATGCCGAAGGCGTCATCGTCGTAGCTGCCACCGATGTAGGTAGAGAGGATCAAGCTATTCCCGGCCGGCGCAAGACGGGAGACGAAGACCTCCTCCAGGCCGCCGTTATAGGAGGTGCTGTATGCTCCGGAAGTGGTGGGGAAGTCGTAGGAAGAAGTGAACCCCGCAAGGTATACGGAGCCATCCGCCGCCAGGTGAAAGGCGTTGAGACCATTGTTGCCGGAGCCGCCCAGATAAGTCGAGTAGATGAGCTGACTGCCCTGCGGATTCAGTTTCGTGGCAAACACATCATAGGTCCCGTCCAACTGGCCGCCTCCCGGGGTAGTCGGGAAGTTCGAGGAGTAGGTGATTCCGGCTGCATACAGGCCCGTACGATCTTGCGCAACCCCCACGCCCAACTCCACACCTCCGCCCCCCAGGAATGTCGAGTATACCAGGACCGGGTCGATCACCAGGGGCCGCGTACGGTCGTACTGCGCAAGCAGGAACCCAACTCGCGATTTCTTGCCGATGCGGTAGTCCGCGGCGATCTGGCGCCGCACGCCGTTCTCCTCCTGGTACACGTAAGGCCGTTTCCAGAGCGCCTGACCCGCCGGAGAGTCGAGAATCAAGTCCCCGTCGCCGGACACCCGTATTTGGGATGCGCCTTCGAATTCGACCTGAATGGCTCTGGGGTCGGCCCCTGGCCTTGCTACGAAGTCGTACTCTAGCGCTCCTTGCCGGCCGTAGTAGAACAGATCGATGCCACGATAGACGTCGCGATAGGCGATACGCGCGTATGTCGGGACGCCGGTTATCCATTTAGCCGGGTCCTTGCCGAGGAGATAATTCACTTTGCCGGGCAGCGATTCGAGTGGATCGATGGAACTCGCCTTCAGGCCGTTGTGCAGGCCCATGCGGATGGTCGCATCGCGGAGTTTTCTCGATGCCAGAACTCGCGCCGACCTGGCGTGGCCGGGGGAGCCGCCTTCGAACGACACCAGGTGAATCACAGCCTGATCGGCCGTCAGAAACAAGGTCTGCCGGCCGCTGTGCACGAGGTACCGGACGGAGGGATCCGTCTGCCCCACGTTGAGCTCAAAGCCAAGTGGCAGTTCGCCCACTTGCGGGAATGCGTTCCGCTGCCGGTTCTGGCCTAATGCCGGAACCGCAACACTCACGATTGCAAGCAAGGTCAAGAACCGTCTCAGGTCCGCCATGATGATCCTTTCCGAACGGCAATACTTCTTTCGGTCCGTCCCTGGCCCGGGCCAGGAATTCGTCAGCCTCGTCTGCTCAAAGGGGCGCGCCACCGTCAGGAGTATCGTCAGTTCACGTACTCGTATACATAATCGGCCGCGCCCATAATTTGCCAGTTATTCAGAAGGTGGTATGTCCGCTTCCATATCCACCACTTGATCGGATTCGTGACGAAGGGCACATGGAACGTTCTGGAATAACCCCGGGTTGCCGGGTATTGGGCCGTCTTAAAAGCGGTATTGAGAAGTCCCGTACCGCTGGTGTAGAGGCTGGTGCACCAAGCATCACTCACCGGAAGACAATATTGCGGTTTGGTGTAGACCGTTGATTCCAGGACCGCTGACGTGTCCGGACGTCCCGGGTCAGTTCCCTTGAGCAGACCATAATGGTCTTCCGCAGTCTGCAAAAAGGAATAATGGTTCTTGTAGTAGCTTAGGGGCCAAGGTGTTAGCGCTGGGATTTGAGGGATTTGAGGGACTTGATAATCGAGGTAATACGGAACTGTCGGCTCGATCATTCCCCACGGAGTCTTGAGGGGGGCGCAGGCTCCCGCCGCTCGCGGTATCACGTCAAATGGAATGGCGGAAAACAGGAACTCGTAGTTCTGCTCCAGGAAGTAATCCACGGTATCGAAATGTCCGCAGGCATCAGCGATCGAAGTCTTAAAGATGGTTGTTGATTCAACTGGATTATTGCAATTGAAATGGTCGAGGGCATTGAATGTGGGCCCCCCGGTGTTGGAGTTGTTGGCCCCTATATCGTACAGCCTGGGGTCGGCGACATTGAGCCCAGCGAAGCCGAAGCCACTAGGCCACTCTTCAACCGGGACGTTTCGTCCGCAGGCGCTATCCATCGCAACAACACCGTCGTCAAAACCGCGTTGAATAAAGAATTTTTCTGGATAATAGAGCCAATTGCTCGCCCCGGCCACGGTCAAAACAGGTACGGGCGTGTTTTCGATCGCATAAGACCAGTACGTCTGCATTATCTGCGGGACTAAGTCCAACAGGACGCTGTTTTGAAGCGGTTGAAGGTCGCTGCCGCAGAACTGAATATTGGGGCTTCCGTCAAAGACCACAAGACCCGCGAGGATACACAGGGGCGTCGCTGCCAAGCCGTACACCGCGACCATTGCAGTTGTCGCCCATTGTGAGCCAGAAAGGGCTCCCGCCAGCGCCACGTGCACCTTAACGTTATCAGGAATGAAATTGATGTTTCCGGTGTTGTAAGACGTTTGATAAGTGGAATATTGGGCGAACCACATCGCCACATCGGTTACCGGCCCACCAGTGGAATGAGAAATTACAATGCAGCCATCCACGCAGAACCCACTCGTTCCGCGGGGATCCGCCACATCCGGCAAAAGGGTGACGCCGTTACCGTTGACCATCGCATCGGCTATTTGATACAAAACTGTGTTTGCCGCAATCGCCAAGCTCTGGGCGGTTGACCACCCCACGGTAATATAGCGGTTCAGGGGTGTGGGGGTTCGAGGGGTCGGGGGTGCGTTTCCGATGGGAGGTTTGTTTCCGTTGGACGGATACTGGTTTATAAGGTAATTCCGGATGTGCGATTGCGTTACGTCCGAGGTGTCATTCCAGTACTGGGAAGCCCGAGATCGGAAATAGCCACTCGGCGTGGTGAAGGCCGAGAGACAACCCGGCCACTCAGGGAACCCACTTAGAGTTGCGGGGCAACCTGGTGGCACTGAATTGCCGGTTCCCTTCGCTACCGCTTGTATTACGTCCTCGAAGAGCCCATGGACATAGATGATGTCCTTGCCATGAAACGGGCTCTGTCCTAGCGCGTTGCAGAACTCGCCCGAGACAGAGGTATCCGTAGAAGCGTAAGCTGGATTTAAGCTAGGATCACAACTGAAATTGGCCGCACTGATTGGGTCGTAAGGGCCGGGCATGGTGAAGTTCGTTCCAGGGACGACAGGGAAGTACCCGATGGGGGGTTGAGTGGGAGTCGGGAGCGTGGCAGCCAAAATCTCCGCTATTGCATCCGCGGCAGCGGCGTCCACGCCCGTGATTGTTGGCTGAACAATCGGAGGAAGCGTGCCCCCGATGCTTGGGCACGGCATTACCGCGGGGGTGTACCAGTTATTCAAACTTGTGTCTACCCCTGGATAGAGCGCGCTAAGCTCCCCGTCCCCACCCACTACGGATACGGAATCCTGGTACCCGTCTTGGATATTTGTGGCGCCTGCGGGCAGGTTGCTACACTGGCCATTAGACACAAACTCAGGACGCCAATCCGGTTGGGAAACGCCAGGCGGGGGTTGGGAAAGCGCACATGTGATTATGGCCTGGGTGCAACCGTCGTACCCCGGCTGCGCCTCGGAGGCGGTGAAGGTTACATCGCTCACGCTCTGAATAGTGACAGCCGTGTTGCCGCTGCTAAAGGTCGCTGGAATACTGTTGAACTTGTCAAAAGTCGTTGGACCATTCAAAGGCACAGGGCCGATCGGTGATTGCATGTTGTAGGTGGTGAAAGCCGCGTTAGTTCCCCCAAGGACTGTGCCGTGTATGGAGTCCGCAAACTCGATAAGCCCGCTTGATTGGTCGTTTAGAACCTGCCAAACGTCGGTAAAAGTTCCCGATCCGATTCCGGCAAGCTGTATGCCGACACCAGCTACCGGCAACGTAAAGACGGGCGAACCGCTTTGAATCGTAGTCAAATCTGCGACCACCACAGTAATGGTGAACGGAGCGTTTGTAAACGTGTTTGTAGGCGCCACGCTGGGGTTGTCGCCAACGTAGCCGGAGCAGCTACCGTTGAACGTATAGGTGATTGGGGTTGCGGCGGACAATGCTCCAGCCAGCGTGATCGCCATCGCGCAGACGGCCGCCAGTCGTAGCCAGGCGAAGCCCCGGTTGTGCTTGTGACCCCCGATGTGAAAGATCGCTCGGGGTTGAATACCTATGCTCTCCGTGAGCGGGTCTACCGGTTGCGTTTTCATGCGACCTCCTGTTCATTGGTGCTTCCCGTGCGCCAAACGGGGTTTGCGGCCTCCCAGTTGGTGGGTCGTGGCCGCGCTCGCGAGCGTCCCCGGAGAGCTCGGCGCTCAAGGCATGGCGCCGTAGATCTCCGGTGTTCCGCACCGCCGCCCTTGTAGACGCAGCCAATGGGCTCGATCCCTCCAAGCGGGTCCGCTGTTACCACTATATGCGCAAGCCGAATTTGCGCAAGCCGAATCGAATTCGGGTGCGGGCACTAATGCGTCTTGAAACAAATTACCCCTCCGCCCCGCACGATAGGCTCCTTCCACGAAGCGAGCCACGGGACATCAGCAATCGACGGACTCTTATTTAGGGACTATTAACCTGGAATTTCCGTTCTTGCCGCCCTTGGCAAGATTGATTATACATTAGAAAACCTCAGTTGGAGCTTTTTTTAACTCTTTCCATTCCGGCCCTTTCTGCTTGCTGTCCCCGGTGTCCCGAGGTAAGGTCGTCAGGCTACCGATATTGACCATTAACATTCGCGCTCTACCAGGGTTGGCATGCCCGCGCCAGCCAGCGCCACGTCCCTTCGCGCCGGAAATCGCCTAGCCGCGTCCGCCATATCGCCGATCACGCTTCGACATTCGCCTGTATCTCCCTGAAAACAAGCGGTGGCGTTTGCCTGCACCCCTCATTTTTACTTGCCGCCGTGCTACTGTTACATCGGGTGGGGAGCAGCGGTCATGTGCGCAGCAGCCCTGCCGCCCACCACCGCTCACCTAAGGTAACAATCAGGGTTTCCGATTTCATTGCCGGGACCATCGCCCGCGGCAGTCCGGGCGCCGCAGTCTGAAAACGTGGAAATCATAAAAACAAGGGGCTTAACATCGTTGGGTTTGATCGGTGGAAAAACTCCGCGCGACCTGTTCGACCGCAAACCCACCCCATTTTCACCCCCATGCGTGGGCACGTCCCAACCATGCCGATTTCTCTTCTGAAATACTCGCCACCTGCGACCGGGCGCGTCGGGGCCGACCCCCAGAAGCCAATGATAAAAAACTACTTAACATCATTGGCTTTGATCGGTGGAAAAACTTCGCCCGCACCACTCCACCGCGATCCGCCCCCGCCACCCACCACCTACCCCGATCCCGCTACAATGAACCTTTACACCCCCCCACGCCCAAATGATCCAACTCACCGGGGCCGCCAAACGCTTCGGCCCCAAAACACTCTTCGAGAACCTGGACTGGCTGGTCACGCCCAACGAGCGCGCCGGCATCGTAGGTGCCAACGGCACCGGCAAGTCCACGCTCCTCAAAATCCTGGCCGGCATGGACGGTCTGGATGCCGGCACTATCGTCACCATGAAGGGCGCCAGCGTCGGATACCTGCCGCAGGAAGGCCTGTCGCTTTCCGGCCGCACCGTCTTTGCCGAGTGCATGACCGTCTTCGCGGATCTGCTCGCCCTCGAGCAGGAACAGGAAACCCTCGCGCACAAGCTGTCCGAACTCGACCCCGCCGGCCCCGAGTACGCGCAGGTGGCCGACCGCTTCCATCGCGCCGAAGGCGAATTCCGCGCGCGCGATGGCTTTGCCATTGAGGCGCAAGTCGGCATGGTGCTCTCCGGCCTGGGCTTTCCGCAGCGCCAGTGGACCAAGCGCACCGAAGAGTTCTCCGGCGGCTGGCAGATGCGCATCGCGCTGGCCAAGCTGCTGCTCGAAAAGCCCAACCTGCTGCTGCTCGACGAGCCCACCAATCACCTGGATCTGGAAGCCCGCAACTGGCTGGAAGGCTATCTGGAGGCCTACCCGCACGCCTTTGTGCTGGTCTCCCACGACCGCTATTTCCTCGACGTGACCGTCCGCAGGCTGCTGGAGCTGTGGAACAAGGGCGTGCACTTCTACACCGGCG
>OCTA010003481.1_pt1 | contig 13956 bp, 12 predicted proteins | sample 1538991 | NCBI WGS metagenome assembly OCTA01 (sample SAMEA3539302, study PRJEB22396) | soil metagenome | biome: tundra; feature: field; material: soil | place: USA | collected 2010-05 | depth 0.15 m
TTCTGCGCGGTGGTTTCGGCATCGGATACAACCTCGAGCAGTTGGCGATCACGTCGAACGGGCGTGGCAACCCGCCGCTCCTGACCAGCCTGTATCTTACCGGTTCGAACATTCTGTACTCGGTTCCCGGCAGCGTGACGCAGTTCACCGGCTGGCCCTCCAACCCGGCGGCAATACAAACATTTAGCGCCGCCACCGGCCTGCCGACCGGCGGCGCGCCCGTAAGCTTGACCGGCTTCCCGCTGAACTTCGCGCCTTCTGTCACGTATCGTTACTCGCTGGATGCCCAGTATGACATCGGTCACAATTGGATGGCGACCATCGGGTATTCGGGCAGCCAGACCCGCCATTACACCCGGCAGAGCAACCTGAACTATTTGTACTACCCTGGCTTGAACCCCATGGTGAACAGCATGGATTGGTATTCCAACGACGCGAATGCGCACTACAACGCGTTGCTGACGGAAGTGCAGCACCGCTTCTCGTCCCTCTTCGAAATCGACTTTCAGTATAAGTTAAGCCGGAACATCGACGACGGCACGCAGGATTACTTCACGGATGTGTATCCCTGGAACCGTGCCTACTCTCAGGGTCCGGCGGATAACGATGCGACCCACAGCTTCAAGCTCTGGGGCGTATATACTCCGGTGCTGTTCAAGGGTAGCCATGGCTGGATGGAGAAGGCTTTCGGGGGCTGGACAATTAGCGGGATACTCAACGGCCACTCAGGTTTCCCTTGGGCGCCGCAGTACTGCAACACGGGCGGCAACGTGGTGTATCCCAACAGCGGCTTCGGGTGCTTGTATCCGGCTACCTACGCCGGCGGAGCGGGCAGCAGCTACAGCAACTCGACATTCATGAGTCCCAGCGGCAACTTCCCCAAGGGCGCATTGAGCTATTTCACGGTGCCGACATGGCCGGCAACGGGCATCCCCCCGGCCCCGGCAACCGACATCCATCGCAACATGTTCCGCGGGCCGGACTACTTCGGGAACGATTTCCAACTTGCCAAAGCCTTTGGTCTGCCGAATATGAAGGTTCTGGGCGAGAACGCCAAGCTCAACCTGCAGGCCAATTTCTACAACCTGTTCAACAAGCTGAATCTCACGAACATGAACACGACGATCAGCAACGATGGGCTGACCAGCAATCCGCAGTATGGAACAGCCACCGGCGCGTTTGCCGGACGTATCATCGAATTGCAGGCGAGGTTCAGCTTCTAGGCTAAGCCTCCAGGTTTTGGCCCCTAACGCGGCCGGAGAGTGAGGTGCGGTACTTTTCTCCGGCCGCTTCTTTACCAAAGCCAGCCCTGCACGGATGGAGGAATCGTCGCTTTGCGGTGGTACGGTCTGGTTCTGCTGACGTGTTGCGCCCTGCCGCTCAAGGCGCAAACCCCCGGCTTCACTGCGCTCGCGGCGCAGGCGAACGAAGCTCGTGAATCCGACCGCCTGGATGAGGCAGTTGTGCTGTACCGGAAGGCGCTGGCCCTGCGCCCGGCTTGGGCCGAAGGCTGGTGGTATCTGGGCACGCTGTTGTACGACCAGGATGACTACACGAGCGCCGCGAGCGCGCTGCGGAAGGCCGTCGAACTAAGCCCTCAAGCCGGCAACGCGTTTGCGATGCTGGGGCTTTCGGAGGCGAAGCTGGGCCGCGATCAGGACGCACTGCAACATCTCGAGAAGGGCCGCACGCTGGGCGTGGGCGGCGATGAAAGCCTGCACCGCGTCATGCTGTACACGCAGGGTACACTGCTGCTTGCCGCGGGTGAATTCAGTAAAGCGCAAGAAGCGTTGGATCTGCTGGCGCGCGCAGGCGCGGATCAGGATGAGTTGATGGACGCCCTCGGTGAATCGGTACTGGGCATCCGGCCCCAGGATCTGGCTGCGTCCGATGCAGCCAGCGATTCAGCCAGCGATTCCGCCAAGCGGGAAGTCGTGCGGCGGGCCGGCCGGGCAGAGCACGTGGCCGCCATCGGCGACGTGCACGCCGCGCTGGCCGAGTATGGCCGGCTGGCCGCCGGCGCGCCGAAGTTTCGCAACGTCCAATTCGCCTACGGGCGCTTCCTGCTCGCCAATCACCTCGACGACCAGGCTGTGGCGGCCTTCCGCCGTGAGATCGAGAACAGCCCCCAGCATTTGCTGGCGCGGCTGGGCATTGCCGGCATTATGGTGGAGACGCACCCGGCCGCCGGGATCCCCTACGCCGAGCAAGCCGTGCAGCTCGCTCCCGGACTCGCGGAAGGTCACTATCTTCTGGGAATGTTGTTGTTGGGCACGGGCGCCGTTGAGAGAGCCATCGCCGAACTGGAAACGGCGGAGCACAAAGATCCGGCGGATCCTCGCGTCTATTTCGCGCTGGGGCGCGCGTATGCCATGGCGCACCGGATGGAGGATGCCGCCCGGGCGCGCGCGGAGTTCGCACGGCTAAGCAAGGAGAATCCTAAGTGAAACGGTTACGATCGGTTTTCATGGCGGCGATGCTGGCCGCGATTGCGGCTTCCGCGCCGGCGGAGACCGTGGTGATTGACGCCGCCGGTCCGAGCCATCCATTTCCGCATTTCTGGGAACAGGTTTTTGGTTCGGGCCGCGCCAACCTGGCTCTGCGTGAGAGCTATCGCCGCGACCTGCGCGCGATGCGGAGCGCAACCGGCATCCAGTATGTTCGCTTCCACGCCATCTTCCACGACGAGAACGGATTGTACGACGAGGACGCGCAAGGCCGGCCCGTCTATAATTTCTCCTACGTGGACCAGATCTACGACGGGCTGCTCGAAAACGGAGTGCGGCCTTTTGTCGAGCTCAGCTTCATGCCGCGGAAGCTCTCGGCATCGCCGCCTGTGCCGCACCCATTCTGGTACAGGCCGCTGGTTTCGCCCCCCAAGGATTACGGCAAATGGGGCGAGTTGATCCGCGCGTTCGCCCAGCACCTGGTGGAGCGGTATGGCATCGACGAAGTGGCCGAGTGGTACTTCGAAGTATGGAATGAGCCGAACATCGACTTTTGGGCGGGCCAGCCCAAGGAGTCCAGCTACTATCAGCTCTATGCGGCGGCCGCCGGCGCGCTGAAAGGCGTCAACCCGCGGCTGCGCGTGGGCGGCCCGGCGACGGCGCAGGCGGCCTGGGTGGACCGCTTGATCGCGTACTCGGTGAAGAATAACGTGCCGATCGATTTCGTATCCACGCATGTTTACGGCAACGACCGCTCGCAGGATGTCTTCGGCACGGATGAGACGATCAGCCGGCGCGACATGGTGGCGCGCGCGGTCAGGAAGGTGTTCGACCAGGTGAAACACTCGGCGCGTCCGGACCTGCCGATCCACTGGACCGAGTACAACGCCAGCTACATGAATGAGCCGGCCGTCACCGACACGCCGTTCATGGGGCCGTGGCTGGCGAACAATATCCGGCAATGCGACGGGTTGGTAACCACCATGTCTTACTGGACATTTTCCGATGTCTTTGAGGAGCAGGGCGTGGTGAAGACGCCATTTTACGGCGGTTTCGGCGTGTTCGCCGAGAACGGCATTCCCAAGGCGGCATTCCACGCCTTCCGGCTGCTGCACCAACTGGGGACCGAACGCCTGAAAGTGGATTCGGAATCGGTACTGGCGACGCGCCGCGCGGATGGCGCTCTGGAGGTGGCCGCCTGGAACTATGCGGCGCCGGAAGAGGCGGGCTCGCCGATCGAACTGTCGTTGTCGTTCAAAGGGCTGAATACAGGCAAACACACCGCGCGCATCGAGCGGGTGGATGCGGAGCATGGCTCACCGCTGAAGGCGTGGGAAGACATGGGGCGGCCGGCTTGGCCTTCACGCGCGCAAATCACAGCGCTCCAGAGTGCTGCGCAGCCTGGAAATCCGGAAACGGTCGAACTCGGCGATGACGGTTCGCTGAAGCTGCACTTGAGCGCGCACAGTCTGGTGCTGGTGGAGGTCCAGTGAGCCTGATTCGATTGCTGCCGGCGCTGGCGCTGATCGCGGCCACGGGATGGGCCCAGGCGCCGGATAAGGATGCGTTCGTCGAAGACCTGGAACATCGGGCGTTTCTATTTTTCTGGGAGCGGGCCGACGCGCAGACGGGGCTGGTGCTGGATCGGGCGAAGGCGGATGGCAGCGCGGAGAGCCGCCGCATCGCAAGCATCGCCTCCACCGGCTTCGGGCTGACCGCGCTATGCATCGGGGCGGAACACGGCTGGATCACGCGCGAGCAGGCGCAGGCACGCGTGCTGGCGACGCTGGGCTTTCTTGCCGCACGGATGCCGCGGGAGCACGGCTGGTATTACCACTTCGTCGACCTGCGGACCGGAGAGCGGCAGTGGAAGAGCGAGCTTTCATCCATCGACACGGCGCTGCTGCTGGCCGGAGTGCTGACAGCGCGGGAATACTTCGGGGAAGAATCTGAAATCGGCAAACTGGCGGAATCGATTTACGAAGCGATCGACTTTCCTTGGATGTTGAACGGCGATCCCAAACTCCTCTCGATGGGCTGGAAACCGGAATCGGGATTCTTGAACGACCGGTGGGACAGGTACTGCGAGCTGATGATCCTTTACCTGCAGGCCATCGGATCGCCGCGGCACGCGATCCCGGCGGATTCCTGGTATGCCTGGCGCCGGCCGCACGTGCGTTATGAAGGCTACGACTACATCTCCGCCGCGCCCCTGTTCACCCATCAGTACTCGCATGCCTGGGTGGATTTTCGCGGGCGGCAGGAAGATCGCGGCGAGCATACGGACTGGTTTCAGAACTCCGCGATCGCCACCGAGGCGCATCGCGCTTTTTGTATCAACCTGCGGCCGCAGTTCCCGGACTACGGTCCGGACGCGTGGGGCATAACGGCTTCGGACAGCGCCAAAGGTTACGTTGCGTGGGGCGGTCCGCCGATGGACTCGGCTATCGACGGTACGCTGGTGCCCTGCGGACCGGGCGGATCGCTGATGTTCACGCCGGATATCGCGCTGCGGGCACTGCGGAACATGCGCGGCATGCTGGACGGTAGCGTGTACACGCATTACGGTTTCGTGGATGCCTTCAACCCGCTGACTAAATGGATCGACCCGGACGTAATCGGGATCGACGTGGGCGTCACTCTACTGAGCGCCGAAAACATGCGGACGGGCAACGTCTGGCGCTGGTTCATGCGGAACGGTAGCATGCGGGCCGCGATGGAGAAGGCCGGGTTGCGCGAGGCGCCAAAGAAAGAGAAGTGATCACAGCAGGCGGTGCTGGTATCGTAGCCTCCCAGACCTTCCAATTCGCGGCGAAAGCTGGCGCGGTTCAGCTATTGGCGCATCAAAGAGCAGTCCCCCACCAGTTGGATGTCGGTATCAAGCACGGCGGGGCATCCCTCACTGGGCCGGTTCTTCAATCGCCAGAATTTGATCCGCCGCCACGTTGTGCAACACCTGGTGGATGCGGCTGGGCCATTTGATATCGATCTCGCGGATCGTTTTCGAGGCGCCCAGGCCGAAGTGCACGCGCGAGTCGCTGGCGCAGGCGTAGCCGACGGCGGTGGTGACCTCGTTGTACTGCTTCGCGCCGTCCTCGCCGGTGATGCGGATTTGCGCCCCCAGCGCCATGCGGTTGCTCTTCTTGCCGGCGAGCTTCAGCAGAATCCAGTGGTTGCCGTTCTGCGAAATATTATGGAAGTACTTCACCTTGCCGTTTAACACCGAGACGACCGCGTCAATCCGTCCGTCATTATCGAGGTCGCCGAAAGCCACTCCGCGATGGGCCGCCGCCTTCTGGAAATCGGGACCGGCTTCGCCGCTCACATCCTGAAACTTCCCGTTCCCCAGATTGAGGAAAACGGCGTTGGGCTCCTCGTAATGGCGGTTGGAAAACTGCGCCACGTTGTCGAGAACATTGCCGCGCGCCACGAAGAGATCCTTCCAGCCGTCGTTATCGAAATCGAAGATTCCGTTTCCCCATCCGGACATGCCGCGCGTCCCCAGCAGGTGCATCTGAAAAGTTCGCTCCCAGAACTGGCCGTCTCCACGGTTTTGAAACAACGGAAACGACTCGTTCTCCACGGCGGTGTGCCAGATGTCCGGGCGGCCATCGTTGTCCACGTCCTTGAAATCGGCGCCCATGCCGGAAATGGCGCTGCCGCTCTGCGTGTACGCGACGCCGGCTTCCAGCGCGACCTCCTCGAATTTCTTGCCGCCCAGATTGTGGAACAGGAAGTTGGGACGATTGTCGTTGGCCACGAAGATATCCATGAACCCATCGCCGTCGTAGTCGGCGATCGCCACGCCCATCCCCTTGCCGGCGTATTTGGCGATGCCCGTTTCCGCGGACACGTCCGTGAAGGTGCCATCGCCATTGTTGCGGTATAGCGTGTTCGGCAGATTCGCGTAGTTGTTCGGATGGCAATAGGCGCGCAGTTCGGGTTTCGGGCCGCAGAAAGGGTCCTTGTTCACTTCCCACTTGCAGTAGTTGGAGACGAACAGGTCGGGGAGGCCGTCGTTGTTATAGTCCACCCAGGCGGCCGAGACGGACCACATCTTCTTGCCGTCGAGCATGCCTCCGCCGACACCCGCCTTGTCCGTGACGTCGGTGAACGTGCCGTTTCGATTGTTGTGGAAGAGCTGGTTCTTCCCCGTATTGACCACGTAGATATCGGGCCAGCCATCGTTGTCGTAGTCGCCGATCGCCACGCCCATGCCGTAGCCTTCGCCCGCCACGCCCGCTTTCCCGGTCACGTCGGTGAAGGTCCCATCGTGGTTGTTGTGGTACAGGCGATTCCAGTACTTGGGGCTTTCCTTTTGGAGCGACGGGATCGCCGCGCCGTTCACCAGGTAGACGTCCAGATAGCCGTCGTTGTCGTAGTCGAACAGCGCCACGCCGGCCACCATGGTCTCGGGCTGATTCTTGTTCGGGGTGGGACAACTGTCGGAGACGAAAGTCAAACCGGAACGTTCCGCGATCTCTTCGAAAACGATGGGGCCCGCGGCGGACCCGGCCAGAAGCGCACCGGCTCCGATGACAATAGGGATGAAAGCTTTCACGTCCCGAGAATCTGAGTCTAACATGCGGCCCGATGCCCGCAGGACCTGGACCGGAACTGCAGGCCCCTTGGACTGCGTGCACTTTGAGTGGAGCGCAGGCCGCTCCCCGCGCGCCCCGGTCTCGTTCCGCATGGACGGCCGCGATAGTCTTCCCGACGCGCCGCAGCGCTTCGCGGCGCTGAGAAGCTGTGAAACAATCGCGGGTCGCAGGCTGAACCGCCTGCGCCACCAAAAGAAATCCTGTGTTTGCATGGTGGGGCAGGCGGTTCCGCCTGCCAATCCCGATCACGGGCGATTTTTTCACGGCTTCTGAGGTAGCGTGTCAATATCGCGCCAATCCTTCAATTTAACGACCGACTGCAAGGGCATGTTGGAGGGTGAGAAGGTCTGCGCGCCTGATTCCCGGTCGAACGCTGCGAGTTGCACGCGGCGCTGGCGTCGGCCTGCGACTGGACGCTTCGCGGGCATTTTTCGGAGCGGACAACGGACTCGAAACTTCAGCCAATCGGGCGTGCGACTTGCCGAGCCAGTAGTGTAAGGCAGCGCTATCGGGATGCTCTACCAAAGCCTTCTCAAAGGCGCGCGCCGCCTGCTTGGACTCACACGCCAGGAAGAGAGACCGGCCGTCCTTCTCCCATTGCGCCGCAGCTTCGGCATTCGACCCCGAAACAGCCGAACCCCCGGCAGCGCGCACCCACAGAATCACACTCCAATACCGCACTTCAGCTTCTCCGTCGTCCTCGCGTCTGCCGAAGCAAATGCCGAAGGTCGGCACCGAGGAGCCTCGCGCCCATGTCAGCGGTGTGGGAACCGATTGACACCATGTCGACAGGCGGATTGGACCGCGGCGTGCAACGGTACTTGGTGAAAAGACGATCCACCCGAACTCATCGAGACCTGGTGCCGCCAAGCCATGTCAACGGGTAAGCCGGTCCACGTCTTTTTGCGCGATGTCTCAGTGGTAGACCGCGCCGGCCGTGCCCTGCTGCGCCGCTTGGCCGACAACGGCGTCCGCCTGCTCGCCAATGGCATCTACAACTCTTACCTTGTCCGGACGCTCAACCCGGCCGGCACGGAGCCGCCGGTCTCCTCCACCGTCACGGATGCGCCGAGTGGCGAGGCGACAAGGCGAAAGCTATGAGACCAGGCGGACATGACACTTTCAGCGTCCTGACAATTGCCAGAGAGTACGGCAGCGGTGGGGGCCAGATTGCGCGAAGAATTGCCGAGAGATTGGGCTGGAGTCTGTTGGACAAAGCTCTGGTCGAGCGAGAGCTGCCGGACCATCGGATTGGAGCCATGCTGAACAGGCAGAAGATTCTGCGGGCCTTCTACGGAATCGTCGATAACTCGGCCGCTACCCTGTTGCCCGCACCAAAAAGCTGAATTGAATTGAAAATGTTGAAAAGAAGTGGTCGGGGCGAGTGGATTCGAACCACCGACCTCCTGGTCCCGAACCAGGCGCTCTAGCCAGGCTGAGCCACGCCCCGAAACTACCAGTGTAGCCGTTTGCGCCCTTCTGGACAAGTGGCGCGCCCGATCTGTAATATCAAGCAAGTGAGCGAGAACCAGAAACTGCGTGAATTGCCGGCCGTACATGAGGTCGCCGAGCGCGTATCCGCGCCGGGGATTCCGCGGCAGCTTGTGGTGGCGGAGATCCGCCGGGCGCTGGATGACGCGCGCCGCGAGATCCGCTCGGGCGCCGCCAACGGCATTACCACGATTGCCATCGAAGCGCGAGTCGAGCGCGCGCTGCGGGCGCTGGCCGCACCCTCGCTGCGGCGGGTCATCAACGCCACTGGTGTCGTCCTGCACACCAATCTCGGCCGCGCGCCGCTGGGCCCGCAAGCCATCCATCCCGGATACTCCAACCTCGAATACGACATCGCCACCGGACTGCGCGGCAAGCGCGACGTGCACACCGGCGCACTTATTGAGCGGCTGCTGGGCGCGCCTGGCATCGCGGTCAACAACAATGCGGCCGCCATCTACCTGGCACTGAATGAGCTGGCGGCCGGACACGAAGCGATCGTCTCGCGCGGCGAACTGATCGAAATCGGCGACGGCTTCCGCATCCCCGACATCATGCAGCGCTCGGGCGCCGTGCTGCGCGAAGTGGGCACTACCAATCGCACGCGCATCGCCGATTATCGCGAGGCCATCACCGACCGCACGCGCCTCTTGCTGCGCGTCCATCCGAGCAATTTCCGCATCGAAGGCTTCACCGCCCGCCCGGCGCTCGAAGAGCTGGTCGCACTGGGCCGCGAGCGCGGCATTCCGGTGTATGAAGATCTGGGCAGCGGCTGCATTGTGGACCTGCGCCCGTTCGGCGTCGATGAGCCGCTGGTTTCGGACAGCTTGCAGGCCGGCGCCGATCTGGTTTCGTTCAGCGGCGATAAGCTGCTGGGCGGTCCGCAGGCCGGCATCCTGGCCGGAAAGCCGGAAATCGTCGCGCGCCTGCGCCGTAACCCAATGTTCCGGGCACTGCGTCTGGATAAGACGATCTACCAGGCGCTGGAGAGCACGCTGCGCCACCTGCTGCTGGAGCAATGGGACCAGGTGCCGGCCTTGCGCATGATCCGCCAGAGCGCCGCCGAAATTCGCGCGCGCGCCGAGCGGCTGCTGGGGGCGCTTCCAGCCGCGCTGCCCGGTCTAAGGGCGGAACTGATGCCGGGCGAATCCGCGATCGGCGGCGGGGCCACGCCCGAGCAATCCATTCCCACGTGGCTGATCGTCATCGCGTGCGCCGATGAGTGCGCCGCGCAACGGCGGCTGCGCGCCAACGATCCGCCGGTGATCGCGCGCGTCGAAGACAAGCGGCTATTGCTGGATCTGCGGACGGTCCTGCCTGAGGAGGAGAGGGAGCTAGCGGCGGCCCTTCAGGCCCTTTCCTGATAGGTGCCTTCCGCGGTCGAGACGCGAATCTTCTCGCCCTCGGTGATGAAGGGAGGCACCTGCACCACCAGTCCGGTTTCGAGCTTGGCGGGCTTGGTCACGTTGGATACCGACGCGCCCTTCATTCCCGGCTCGGTTTCGACCACGGTCAGGTCCACTGTGGCCGGCAATTCCACGCTGATGGGATTGCCTTCGTAAAACTCCACGGCCACTTTCAACTGCGGAACCAAGTATCCGACGGCATCGCCCAAAAGATCCTTGGTCAGATGCATCTGCTCATAGTTTTCGGTGTTCATGAAATAGAAGTACTCGCCATCGTCGTACAGGTACTCCATTTCGTGTTCTTCCAGCGCCGCGCGCTCGACCTTATCTTCCGATGAGAACCGGTGCTCGATCATCGTTCCGCTGCGCAGGTTGCGCATCTTGGCCTGCACGAAGCCCCGCAGGTTGCCGGGCGTCCGATGGTTCACGCTGAACACGGAGAACAAGTCGTTGTTGAACTTGACCACCATGCCCGGGCGCATTTGTGTTGCCGAAATCATGAACTACCTCTCGATCCTGTGAATATTGGCGCTACAGGCGTAAATGCCAGTATAGCAAAGCTCTCAGCTCTCAGCTTTTAGCTTTCAGCTCTCGGTGTACTCGATGCCGTTCTCCTCGCACCATTCGATGGCGATCTGGCGGAGCGCTTCTTCCCGATAGGCGTACCAATCCTTTTCGCGGCGATAGCGCCGCAGCGTATCCTTGAAATAACGAAACGCGCCGGCGCCGCGGATGGCGTTTTGCAATTCGTCGCTCAACCGCTCCGGCTCGACGGACTCGGCGAACTCGCGCATGATGTCCGATCCCAATCCGCAAAGATGGCCTCGGCCACCTGGAATTCATGGCGTTGCCATTCGAGCACGTCGTCGACCGTCCCGCCTTCTTCTGCAATCCCCAACACCTCGCGGGAGACCAATTCAACTTTTCCGGTCTGACGATCCAGAAAGTTAAAGTGCTCGTCGGAGAGGAACTCCAGAGCGTCCACGATCTCTTTCAGCGAAGCCTTCATCTCAGAACGGCAGGATTTCCTCGCGCACCGGATCGAAGTCGATCCGCCGCTTCTGCATGTACGAGATATTGCCCAGGTGCGAAGCCTGCGCCGAGCGATGCCCGATCAGCACGTCGCCATTGGGCCGTTTGCGGGAGCGCACGCACTCCAGGAAGTTGCCCACATGGTCTTGGTCGAGATTACTGAACGCTTTCACGGTGACCGTTTGCGCGCCCCGGCCTACCGGGATGAACTGGAATTGCCCGCGATCGATCCACAAGCGCCCTTCGCTGCCACACATCTCCACGGCCGCGCCGGCGATCCCCGGCACCAGCGTCGCTTCGAATGTGGCGGTGAACTCGGCCGGATACTCCAGCAGCACGTTGATGGTGTCCGGCGCCGTGCGGCCATCCTTATACTTGTAAACGCCGCCCGCGGCGGAAGCGGAAGACGGCACCTCCTGCCCCATGAACATGTGCACCACGTCGATCCAGTGTGTGAACAGGTCCGTCACCTGGCCGCCGCCGAAATCCAGGTAGGCGCGCCAGTTGAAATACTGCTGCGGATCGTAATCGCGCCACTTCAACGGTCCCAGGAAATGCGCCCAATCGAGGTTGGTGGGCTGCGTCCGCAGCGATTCCGGCGCCAGCCGCAGGTGATAGCCGTTGCCGTGCCACCACGTGCGCGCCAGCGTGATCTTGCCCAGCTTGCCCGTGTCGAAATACTCGCGCTTGGCTTGCAGATAGTGCTGCCCGGAGCGCTGCTGCATGCCCACCTGGCAAATGCGCTCGTTGATCCGCGCCGCTTTAACGATCGGCGGGCCTTCTTCAATCGTGCGCGTCAGGGGCTTTTCGACGTAGACATCCTTGCCCGCGTTCAGCGCGTCGATGGCGATTTGCGCGTGCCAGTGGTCGGGCGTGGCAATCAGGGCCACGTCCACTTCCTTCATTTCCAGCAGCGCGCGATGGTCTTTGAAATCCTTGGCGCCGGGCGCTTTCTCGCGAGCCTTGTCGATCTGCGCGCCATAGATGTCGCAGACCGCCACCACGTCGGCTTTAGCCTTCTGGAAATTCTCCATGTCGTAGCGGCCGCGATCGCCGCAGCCGATCACGCCCAGTTGGATGCGGTCGTTGGCGCCCATCACGCGCGAGTAGGAAAGCGCCGTTGCGGCGGAGACGCCGCGCAGAAAATTGCGGCGGTCGAGGAAGGTTTCGGACATAAAACTCATTATACGGCTGCGCGTTGGGCGACAGCGATCCGGTAGAGTTCACATCCGGGTTCGCTGCGGTGAATCGGCTGGCAGTAGGACTTGGCCGCCTCCGCGGTGGATACATCACTCACCAACGCGAAGCCGCGCGGCCGCAAGTAATCCGCCAGCCCGGCGGGATCGAAGCCGAAGATGAACGGCTCGCCGCTCGACCGCACCGACGACTTCCACCGGCGGGCTTCGCGGAACGCGATTGTACCGTCCAGCGCCCCGCTGTGCGAAAGTCCTGGTCCACGGCAGCGGGCGTCAGATAGCCGACTACGCCTTCCCAGATGGCCACCGCCGCAACATTTGTGTCGAAGCCCGCGCGGCGCAGGGTGGCTTCGAACGGGACGAAATGAACATTGGCAGGCAGCCGCCCGAGCCGTGCCTGCAAGCGCTGGCGCTTGGCCTTCTGCGTGGAGGGATGACCGACTTCGAAAAGCGGCACGTCCCGGAGCTCTTCCAGGCGATAGGGACGGCTATCGAAACCCGCGCCGAGCAGGAGGGCTGGCGTGCGCCGCCGCGCATCGCTTGCCTCACGAGGTCGTCGATGAGCCGCGTGCGCACCGCTGCTGAGCTGCGCGTGCGCGGCCATCCGAGGTCCAGGAAGTGGGTTGCCAAGCGGCCCGCCAGTGGCAATCGGGCGAATCCGGCCAGCGCTTTGAGCCGCCCGATGAGCAACGGTGCGGCATAGGGGTCTTCGAAGAGACGGCTGGGGCGGTCGCCGCCGGAAAAAGGCGTCCCGCTAATCGAGCACTTGCGATGAATCGTGGGGCAGGACTCCAGTCCTGCGGCCGACGTCCACGTCGGCCTCACGTGCTCGGACATCGCCGATTCTGTTGCGCGGGGGGCGGGTCTGGAGACCCGCCGCAGGCGTGGACGCCTGCCCCACACGGGCTGCCCCACCGCGGGTTTTTTCATCACTATTCGTGGGCCGCAGGCCCATCCCGACGGACCAACGCTGAGAGCGTGCGCCACATCCTTAAATCGGTTTGCCGTCGGCATCCAGGAATTTCAATTCGCCCAGATTCAGCTCCCGCACGCCGGCTTCGATCTTGGCGCGGTCGCCGACCACCACCCACACCAGGTTACCGGGACGCACCACGCGCTTGGCCGCGGTCTGCATGTCGGAAAGGGTCAGGGCCCGCACGCGGCTGGCATATTTGTCGTAGTAATCGTCGGGCAAACCGTATTCCACCAGTTCCCCGATGGAGTTGCCCACCTCGTTGATAGTTTCGCGGGAACCCGGCAGGCTCAGCGTCTCGTTGGCTTGCACCTTGGCCAGTTCCTCCGCGGTGGGCGGTTTCGCGCCCAAAATGCCGCGCACTTCCTTGTCGATCTCCGTCAGCGATTCCTTGGTCTTATCGGTCTGCACTGGGGCGAATACGATGAAAGGCTCCTGGCCGCGTGCGCTCCAGAAGAAGCTCTGCGCGCCGTAGGACCAATGCTTGTCCTCGCGCAGATTCATATTGATGCGCGCGCCGAAGTTGCCGCCCAGGATGTTGTTCATGGTCTCGATCGAAATCGCGTCCGGATTGTTCTTGGGCGGGGCGATTTCTCCGGCCAGGATGAGCGACTGCAGGGCGCCGGGCCTATCGAGAATGTAGACCAGCGGCTTCGACGGATACTCCACCGTTCCGATGTTTTTCTTCGGCGTCTCGCCGGCCTTCCATCCGTCAAGAAGCTTTTCGAGCTTCGGTGTCAGCTCGCTGAGTGTGATATCGCCCACCACGATGAGCGTCGCATCGTTAGGCTTGAACCAGGTGTCGTGGAA
>OCTA010003484.1_pt1 | contig 13955 bp, 11 predicted proteins | sample 1538991 | NCBI WGS metagenome assembly OCTA01 (sample SAMEA3539302, study PRJEB22396) | soil metagenome | biome: tundra; feature: field; material: soil | place: USA | collected 2010-05 | depth 0.15 m
GCGCTAGCCGAGTTGCGACGGGCGACGTCGAAACTGCTGCGCGACCAAGTCGCAGCGATGCCACTCGACAATTTCATGGTCAGGACTAAGCGGCGGCTGGTGGAGAAGTACGCGGAGTCGGGTGCGTGGCAGACGCTTGATGTTCCGGAGCAAGCCGAGCTCGTCCGCGAAGTGGCCGCGCTTCCCACGGCGCTGTCGGACGCGGACCTGGACGCGAAACATTTTGATCTGTTGCTGCTGAATCTCCAGCTCTGCGTGTTGCGGGCCGAGCCGCGCTTCGAATCGTTGAAAGACAAGGTGGTCTCCATCGCTAGCGCGCTCGAAGAGAAGCAGACCATTCCGATGGTGCGCGACCAAATGCGCCTGATTCAGGATGTGCAGACGGCCGAGTTCTGGCAGGCGGTTACGGTATCCGAATTGGAGCAGGTGCGGCTGCGGCTGCGCGCGCTGGTGAAGTTCATCGAAAAGCTCCGCCGTAAACCGGTGTTCGCTGACTTCGAAGACCAAATGCGCGCGTCCGAACCTCACTCCCTGCCCGGGATCAGCGTCGGTGTCGATACTGAGAAGTTCCGCGAGAAGGCGCTGGCGTTTCTCCGGGACAAGCTCGATGAGCCCGCTCTGCATAAAGTGCGGTGGAACGAGCCGCTAACGCCGGAAGACTTGAGCGCCCTGGAGCGGATGTTGGTGGACGCCGGAGTGGGCACCGCGACCGAGATCGAGGAAGTGGCGCGAAAGGAGACGAGTCTCGGCCTCTTTCTGCGCTCGCTGGTGGGCCTGGACCGAGCGGCAGCGAAGCGCGCATTCTCGGGATTCATCGAAACGCGGCATCTTTCGGCGAGCCAACTCGATTTCGTGAATCTGATCGTCGAACATCTCACCCAGTGCGGCTGGATGCGCCCTGAGCAGTTGTATTCTTCTCCCTTCACAGATCAGTTCGTGTATGGGCCGAATGCTGTTTTTGTTGAACAACCAACCATGCAAGCACTCGTCGCCGCGCTGGAGTCGGTACGACGAAACGCCATGGTGGTTTGAGGATCCGACAGCGGCCGACCTTCGCACTGTAGACCCCGACCCAGGATTCGAGGTCAGCATCGGGCCAGGCTTCTAGTGGCACAGGGGGTGATTTTCACGAAATTGATGGCGGAGTCGGCCGAAGGCTCCAGAGACCCAAAGATCCCTGGGTTTCATTTTGTCTGGCGGCTGTGATAGAAATACGCGAGGCGGACAACAATGCTTATCCCTCTGAAACTTGTCTGGGAGCGAGTCGACGCCGCGCGGCAGGATTCCCCGATTGCGATCTACCGGAACTTGATGGTGTTCGGTGAGGCACTCGTTAAAACCGTGACGGCTGGAATGGTGGCTGCCGTCGCCAACGACAAAGATCGCCATAGATACCAGCTTTGCCACAGGCTCATCCGCGCGAATGGACTCGGCGACTGGGACGACGTTTTGGCGAACGTTGTCTCGGGTCCTGCGCTACAGCACCTGCACGCGGGCGCCCTTGAAGCCCAGCAGGATCTCACTTCAAGACACGGTAAAGGATCGTATGTACATGAAGCCGGTGTACTTCTCCAGCGCTGTCTGGAGAGGGTTGTACCTGAAGTAGAAAAACTCCCGTCGCGGTTTGAGGGTCGCCTGTGGTACTCAAAGTTTGTGATGCTCCGGAACAAGGAAAAGGCACACGGCGCAGCGCCCGATGAGATATTGAAGCAGATTGTGCCTGATCTGGAAAAGTCACTTCGCCTCATGGCAGAGCAGTCGACTGTTCTACTGCGTGAGTGGGTATTCCTTAGGCGCAATCTTTCCGGCAAATACAACGTAGCCCAACTTGGGACCTCCACTTCGTCGTTTGACCGCTTCAAGAATGATCGTAGTATTAGCGTTCCAGACGGCGTCTACGTTGACTTCGGAAGGGCGTGTCACGTCGAGTTGATCGAATCCACCGTGGACGCTGGTGAGTTCCTCTACCCAAACGGCGGCTTCCGCGTCGTCAAGTCCGAGTGGATTTCTCACATTTCTGGCGCACGAAAGGCCGTTGATGCGACACAATACCTGATCCCACCATCCGCGCTGCCTCCCAGTGACACCGAAGGGGGTAAGGATCTCCGGTTCGTGGGCCGCTGCCTTGTCAACCTACCTCCTCGCCCTACTGACTATGTTCAGCGTGAAGAACTGGAATCTGAATTGCGCACCGTCCTCATGAATGATCGTCACCCTGTTGTGACACTTGTGGGTCGTGGTGGCATCGGCAAGACCTCGCTCGCACTTGAGGTACTCCATCAAATAGCAACGAATGTTGATGCAGGTTCCGAGACTCGCTTTCTCATGATGATGTGGCTAAGCGCCCGTGATATTGATTTGCTTACAACAGGGCCAAAAGTGGTTCGGCCGAGGGTGCTTAATATCGATGACATTTCTAAGCAAATTGTGTGCCTGCTAGAGCCGTGGAATTTGGTCGATCCCGCGGCGACAAAGCAAACAGCTGCGGCACAACTTCTTCAGGGCTGCAAAGAAGGACCCATCCTATTTGTCTTCGATAATTTCGAAACTATTCAACAACCACTGGATGTTTATAATTGGATTGACTCCAATGTTCGATCCCCCAATAAAGTATTAATCACCACAAGACATAGTGATTTTCGCGGGGATTATGAGGTTGATGTACCTGGCATGACCGAAAGCCAGTGCTTCGCTCTCGTGAACACCACTGCTGCGTCGATCAACATGCGTGGATATGTGACCGAAGATTTTAAGCGCGCGGTGTATCGCGAATCCGATGGCCACCCTTACGTCGTAAAAGTCTTGGTCGGAGAGGCCGCAACTACCAGCGGATTCGGTCGAGTTGAAAGAATCGTCGCGACCCGTGATGACATTTTAGTTGCCCTATTTGAACGCACTTACATTCGCTTGTCACCTGCAGCACGCAGAGTATTTCTCACACTCGGAAATTGGAAATCGTTGGTGCCATTGGTGGCGTTACAAGCAGCCCTACTTCGACCCAGTAATGAAGAACGAATTGACGTGCGCGCCGTGGTCGAGGAGTTACGCAAGGTCTCTTTCATCGACATTCACGAGTCTGTTGCAGACGGCTCAGTTTTTCTGGGTGTGCCTGTAGCCTCGTCTGAATTCTGCAAGAAGAAGCTAGTTACGGCTGACGGCCGGAAGGAAATCGAAGAAGACACAAAGTTCTTGCGGCGTTTTGGGGCCATGCAGCCGGTGGACCTCAAACACGGTCTGAAGCCCCGCGTAGCTCGACTCTTTGCAGCGGTTTCTGACGAGTTAAATCGGGGACGCATGGTATTGGACAAAGAATATCCTGTCCTCGAATTGATCGCACGGCACTATCCTCCAGCATGGCTGATGCTTGCTCACCTGATCGAAGAGGCTGATATCGATGAAAGTGGCGGCCAAACCATTGAAATTCTCAATCGCTACCTTGAGGCGGAACCGACGTCGGCTGAACAGCAAAAGACATGGGAGATGATTGCCAAAATACATTGTAGGCGCAAAGACTGGCTTGGTTTCATCAACGCAAACGTGCGGATCGCCGAACTTCCGGGTGTAGATATTTCTACGGTTAGCGATGCTGCCAATACGTTCAATTCGATGAAGAGTGAGATGGATTCTCAGCAGAGACGTGATTTCGTTCGCCGACTCATTGCGGTGATGGAGCCGAAGATCGCGACCGGAGACGCGACGGACTGCTCTCGGCTGGCCTGGCTTTTTCTTCAGGATGGGAATGAGAAACGGGCCGTTGAAGTTGTTGAGGCGGGTCTGCGCATAGAATTCGACAATGAGTTTTGTCAGAATCTCAAGCGGAAGCTGAACGCTCCAAAAGGACGCACAGTGCAGTAACGGGCGAGGGCTTTCGCTCAATTGCCTTGGGGACATTACCGAAACGTGCGCGCAGTGCTCGCCTGGCGTAGGCGCGGTCACGGCGGAATTCGTCTTGAATCCACTCATCAGCGAGCAGCGGTCGAAGCGCGCGGTCTGAGCGTAGCCAGGGACCTTGCGAATCGATGTTGCCGCCTGCCCGCCGTTCGGCGAGTGCTAGATCAAGAGATGTCGTTCGGCTGGGCCGTAACACACTTCTTCCGGGCGGCAGGCCGTGCCTCTTGCGATGGCGCCGCAGCCGAATCGCCGACGGCGCCGTCCAATCCGGCCAAACAACGCTGCACATTTTCCAACTCGCCTGAGTATTAGTTGACAGGGAGCGCGAAGGCGCCCCGGAACACCAGACAGCGGGCGGGCCGCCAAGCGGGACTCGTTGTGGGTGCTGGACATCGAGTCGAGCAACCACGGCGGCCATGCCCTCCTTTGTCCACGCCCACATCATCCTCGCCAGGCTGCGCGCCCTTGGAGGCGGACACATGGTACGCGGCGAGGAACCCAAGGTTGACGATGCCATCAAGGAAATCGCGGCGTTACTGGCTGCGGCGTATAGGCGGCGCGCCAGAATCCGGCTTGTTCACACGACGCCCGAGCCGCTCCAGTCAACAGAAGGACTTGATAATACGGGTGAAACGAGCCCTCATGAACTGAAGTTGACGGGTCGGAGAAAGGAGTCAACACAGCAATGAGGAAACGAGACGGACTGCCGCAGATCGCGGATCTACCGAGGATGAGCGCACCACAATTGCAGGCCGTGCACCGGGAATTGTTCGGAGCGGAGCATCCGATTGCGAACTGCCAGCACCTAAGGCGGAAGATCGCCTGGCACTTGCAGGCGGCGAAAGACGGCGGCCTTCCGGAGTCGGTCCGGCAATACGCCATCGCCATCGCGCGCGGAACAGAGTTGCGATTGCGCATCTCGGAGAACGCTTCCCGGCGACAGGCTGGAGGCCCCTTGGAGCAGACGGCGACGACGACGGTGGTTCAGACACGGGATGCGCGCCTGCCAATGCCGGGGTGCTTGATCGTAAAGAAGTACAAGGACCAGACCCTCGTGGTGAAGGTTCTCAACGAGGGGTTTGAATACGATGGCCGTCGATTCGCCTCGCTCAGTGCGATCGCGGGCGAGGTAACCGGCACGCGCTGGAATGGCTTTGCGTTCTTCGAGCTGGAGAAGGAGGCACGTCGTGCGCGGTGATAGGGGTCCGAAGGAAAACGGGACCGGCCTCGCTCGGGCAGGTGTCCGCTGCGGGATCTACACGCGGAAATCGACAGAGGAAGGCCTCGACCAGGCTTTCAACACTCTGGACGCACAACGCGAGGCCGCAGAATCGTTCATCAACAGCCAACGCCAGGAAGGTTGGACGGCGTTGCCGCAGAAGTACGACGACGGCGGGTATACCGGTGCAAACATGGACCGCCCGGCGCTGAAGCGGCTGCTTGCCGATGTCCAATCCGGCAGCGTGAACTGCGTGGTGGTCTACAAGGTGGACAGGCTCTCGCGATCGCTTCTGGATTTCGCGCGGATCATGGAGATTATGGATAAACACGGTGCCACCTTTGTGTCCGTGACACAGCAGTTCAATACGACCAGTTCCATGGGTCGCCTGACCCTAAACGTCCTGCTCTCGTTCGCACAGTTTGAGCGGGAGATGATTTCTGAGCGCACCCGCGACAAGATGAGCGCCGCGCGGCGCAAAGGCAAGTGGGTTGGTGGCAATCCGGTGATTGGCTATGACGTTGCCCCGCAAGGTGGCTCCCTGTTGGTGAATCAGGAGGAGGCGCAGCGCGTACGGGAGATCTTCGCGCTCTACCTCGAACTCGGATCACTGATCCCTGTGGTGGAAGAACTCGACCGCCGCGGCTGGCGGATGAAATCCTGGACGACGCGAGAGGGCCGGCAGGCGGGTGGAAGGCCGATCCCCAAGAACAGCCTCTACAACCTGCTTACGAACATGATCTACGTGGGAAAAGTCGAGTACGGCGGACAGGTTTATAAAGGCGAACATGATCGCATTATCGACGACGAGACCTGGAACAGGGTCCAGAGTGCCCTCAGCCGGAATGGCCGGTGCGGTGGCCGTAACATTGGCAACAAGTACTCCGCGCTGCTCAAAGGTCTGGTGCGCTGCGGTAGCTGCGACGTCGGCATGGTGCACACCTACGTCAACAAGAAGGATCGGCTGTATCGCTACTACGTGTGCGTGAAGGCCCACCAGCGGGGCTGGGCGCAATGCGAGACGCGATCCGTCTCGGCTCCCGCCCTGGAGAACGCCGTTTTGGAGCAACTCCGCGGCATCGCGCGGAATCCCGGAATGCTGCGCGAAGTCTTGCAGCAACTTAACGACCATCGACAGAGAGACTCAGCGGAGATCGAAAGGGAGCGGAAGGACATTGAGAGGGAGCTCAAGAAGATCGCTCAAGAGATGAACGCGACCGTTACGATGGTCGGCAAAGCAGGTCCCGCGGCCGATCTCGCCACCGATCGCATGGCGGAACTCCAGGATCGAGTGTCGCACTTCAAATGCCGGCTAGCCGAACTTCGCCAACAGGGGGCCGCAATCGAAGCAGAAGGCGTCGACACCCAAGACGTGGAGGATGCGCTCCATGAGTTCGATTCGCTTTGGGAGCAATTATCTGGGTGGGAGCAGGAACGGTTCATCCGCACGCTGGTTGAGCACGTCCGCTATGACGGCAAGACCGGGACGGTGACCCTTGGTTTTCGTTCACGGGGAATCAAAGAGTTTTGCAGTTGGGCGCCAGCCCTGACGGAGAAGCATGAGCATGCCAAACAGCACAGTTGAGATTCAGTTCCGCTTGTACGCCACAGGACGGCCGCCGGGGGGACCTGGACCGTCAGATGCGCCACCTCCAGGAAACGGGCGCCTGCCCAGAGTCACGCAGGTTATGGCGCTGGCCATCCAGTTCCAGCAGATGATCCAGAGAGGTGAGGCGCGGGATTACGCCGACCTGGCCAGGCTCGGCTGCCTTACCAGGGAGCGAATGAGCCAGATCATGGAACTATTGTGGCTCGCCCCGGACATCCAGCAGGAAATCCTGGAGTTTCCACCGAGCGGGAATGCGCGATTCCCCATAAGCGAAGTCGCTGCGCGCCGGATCGCGGGCAACCTGGCGTGGGATGAGCAGCGGCAAGAGTGGAAAAAGCTAAGAGCGCATCACAACCTTATTTAAAGGTGCGTGTACAGATACCCGACGACATCTGAGGTTAGACTCCCCCAGCGTGCTCGCGTAAAACAGCGAAGGCAGACGCGGAGATGCCCGGACGCCCCAGTGCCTACGCACAGGGGGCAGTGCCGTGATCATTCCCGCACGGCCGAAGCCTGGCGTAGAGTACGATTGTGCGCCTTAACTTCGGTTTCCCGGAAGACATCTCAAAGCGTTTTGAGAAAGCGATTCGAGATGCTGACCGCGAATACGCGCGGAAGATCGAAGCGGCAGAGCGAGTCGGCATTAACGCGTTAGGTTACGATTCGTTGTCGCCGTGGGAGCGCGAAGAACAGCGTGTAACAACGGCAACTAAAGCGGCCTTAGAGTATTTCGGGGCGCTTCTGTTCGTCCTCGTTGAGGCATTCTCGCTACTTGAGACGTCCGACAAGGAACTACTGAGCCGAGTGAACCCGGCGCTTACTGTCATTCGAAAGGTCACTTTGGATCACAGGTGGCCCCGACCGGAGGCTTGGTTCGACTCGCCTGGTGCGTCGCTTGAACCCGACTTTGATCGCGCACTGATTTCGTGGCTCGAAGGTCGCGCGGAATGGCGTACGTACGAGGCCCGGGTAGCGCCCCACATCGAGGTCCCGACTGTGGATCACGGTTCCGACCACGAAGACTCCAATCCGCTGTTGTATTTCCCAGTTTGGCCGCTCGAACAGCTGTCGCCGGCGGCGAAGAAGAGGATTATGGCCGGATTGCTCGGAATCCATGGCCAATTCCTCGATGGGAAGGCGAAAGACGATGTTGAGTGTTGGCGTCTTGCCTACGATTCGATAGCAAAGGAAGTCGACGGAGCTGAACTGTTATCAGAAGACTTTCTTAGCGCGAGGCTCCCCGAAATGGTTGCTGACGCTAACGCCGGCGGCCGTTGGTCGAGCGAGCAAATGGGCCGACCGAAACCGACAGGTATCTTCAGCGTCCGTTTCGGGTCGCAATTCTATCCGCTTTGGCGCCAGATTCACCTCCTGCAGGCACTGAAAGGGCGGATAACCCATTGGAGTGGGCGCCTGCTCGTGGAACGTCGCGCGACAACGCATGAGGGGCTACCTTCTGAGGAGGATTCGCACACAAGAGCTGCGTATGAAAACCCTTCGCGTGCTCTTAGGGATCACCGTCTCAGAATCCTGAAAGCCTATATTGCTGAGAAGAACCTCGACGGCATGGATGGTTTGGCACGACGCGCCAACACCACACCAGCTACCCTCTACGGAATGGTGCGCGGCGACAGTACGAGGTATTCTCCGGAAAGACTCGACAGGGTCTTGAAGCAGATTGGCTGCTCCAAAGCGGAGTGGCACGGACTACCCAACCCCAACTCTCCCGCATAATCGCCTCAATTTCGCCAATTTGCGCAACGTTCTCCACAGTAGTGTCGTGATTAGCACGAGTTCACAGTGGAGAGGCAGCGGTGACACGCAGGGTGAATTCATCCCACCAGAGCGATAACGATCTACTGACGGAAAGCCAAGCCCGCGAGCAGGAGTTGCCGATGTCGCTGGCCTGGTTCCGGCGAAAGCGGGTGCACGGTGGTGGGCCGCCGTTCATTCGCGTAGGAAATCGCATCTTCTATCGCCGTGCGGAGTTGCGGCGGTGGATCGCCGACCGGGCCACTCCCGCAGTTGCGCCCGGAGATTTGCTGGGGCGTGGCCGTGCCGGAGCGTGGAGCTGAACCTATGGCCGCACTCGATCGATTCACACAACTCTCGGCTCCCCGGCAGGCATTGGTCCGGTTGTTTCAATCGGTGAACTTCGGTCAACTCCTCGACATAGCTATTCAGGACGGCGACCCTCTCTTTTATCCCGAACCCACCGTGCTGTTCGATGTGAAACTCGATGCAGACGAAGGCCAGAGGCAGGAGGCGGATCTGTCCGATTTCGCGCTCCGAGATGAAGTGCGCCGGTTGATGGCGCGCCTGGATCAACTCAAGAACGGAAGGATTGAGCGGATCGAGGTTCGATCCGGTATCCCGCGCCGCGTCGTCATCGAGAGTCGCCTCACGGAGGCGCCGTTCCTATGACGCTCGACCCGTACATCCTTCAGCAGGCATCATGCCGAGCCAGCCTGCTGGTTGCCACTGCTGCCTTCCGGCCGGACGATTGGGAAGATCTGAAGCAGGAGATCGTGCTGGACGTTCTCTGCCGATCCCCGAAGTTCGATCCGACGCGCGGCGACTGGCAGGGCTTCGTGCGTGGCGTGATGCGCAATCACGCCGCCGTACTTGTCATGCGCGAACGCCGGAGGGCGCCAGAGATCCTCAGTGAAGACTTGATGAATCGAGAGAACGCCAGCGACGCCGACTCGCTCGACATTCTCGACAAGCGCGCGTCTTGGGGCATTGCGGATGCACTGCACCTCAGTCTTGACGTCCATCGGGTTATTGAAGGCCTTCCAACCCAGCTTCAGTCGCTGGCTGTGCTCCTCGGCCAAATGCCGATCCAGGATGTGTGCCGGCAAGTTCGCAAGTCCCGCTCGCGCGTGCGCCAGCTGACTCTGCAATTGAGAGATGCCTTTGTCCGCGCCGGATTTGGGCCTCGCTGTCCGAGGCAATCGGCGGTGAAACGACGAACCAATTCTCGCCTCGAGGTCAGGAGGCGCTGCAATGAGCGCATTTGATCCGGTCGGCGCCGCGCAGGACCACACGCGCATCGCAGCTCGCTTCCTGCGAAGTGTCTTTAGCGGCCAGGAGGCCGGTTTCGTCGCTCTCTTCAACAACCCGAGCAAGCACTCGACGTTCGTGTCGCTCAACAAAGAGGATTGGTACAGCGAAGCGGCGACGAAAGCGATGCTCGCGCGCGACAAGGAAAACGTCTACTTCGCCATCGGCGTGCAGGGTCATCAACCCCATAGGGGCCGCGGAAAGCAGGCAGGGGTGATCGCACTGCCCGGACTTTGGGCCGACATCGATGTGCTCGGGCCGAATCACGCCGCCACGAACCTGCCTCCGACCCTGGAGGATGCCTGGAACATTGTCCGGGCGATACCGTTCAAGCCCACCGTTGCGGTCTATTCCGGCGGTGGCATTCAGCTCCACTGGCTGTTTCGGGAGCCAATGGAAACCGCTACGGAGAAGGATAGGTCTTCAGCGAAGCGGCTTTCAAAGGGCTTTCAGGGGCTCTTGGGCAACATCGCCGCACGAAGTGGCTGGAGTATCGACAACACCGCCGACCTCTGTCGCCTTTTGCGCGTTCCTGGCACGTACAACCTCAAACAGGAAACGCCGGCCCTGGTCCAGTATGAAGTGATCGATGGGGGCGAACGCTACAACCCGTCAGAGTTCGAGGAACTTGTCGAGTTGGAGGCCGACCCAGAGCTCAAGGCCCACATCCAGGGCGCGGCGCCGCAAAGCCCCATTGCGGAGTTTCTGCGTGTTCTGGCGGGCTGTTCTTGGATGCAACACTGCAAAGGCGATGCCGCCAGTCTGCCGGAGCCCGAGTGGTATCGCATGCTTTCCGTCGTGGGGCGCTGCAGAGACGGCAACCAGATCGCCCATAATCTTAGCAAGCCGTACCCAAAGTACAGCGCGGCCGAGACCGAAGAGAAACTGCGCCAGGCGATGGGCGCGGCCGGACCATCCACCTGCGCGTTCATCGAAAACGAGTTGGGCCAAGGGCGGTACTGCAGTCAATGCAAGCACCGGGGCAAAATCAAGAGCCCCATCGTGCTGGGGATGCCCAAGCGCGCGAGGCCACGTGCTGAACCCAAATCGGGAACAGAGTGGCATACCGCTGATGGCCGGCGGTTGCCGAATATCCAGACCACAGATCGCCAATTGCGTGATACCAGTCGCGAGGCGCTCGACGCGTTGAGGCTCTTCAACAATCCGCCATCCTTGTTCGTGCGCACTGGCAAGGCGGTGTGTGTCACTGAAGAGGAATCCGGACGGCATGTCATCACCGAGGTATCCGACCGGATCCTCCGGAACCGGCTGACCAGATCCGCAGATTTCTACGAGGTCGGACCGGAGGACATCCGGAATTGCGCACCGCCCATGGACGTCGTCAAGGACATCTTGGCGATGCCGCCACTCGAGTGGGCATTCCCGCCGCTGCAGGGTATTATCGAGGCGCCAGCCCTCCGCGAAGATGGAACTCTGATTATGTTGCCGGGGTACGATGGGGCGAGCCGGTTGTACTATGCGCCCGACCCGGCGCTGATCCTCCCCGAGATCCCCGAGCAGCCAACCACGGATCACATTGAAGTGGCAATCGGACTGGTCCTGGACATAATTGGGGACTTCCCTTTTGTGGATCAAGCCAGCCGCGCAAATGCGATCGCCTCACTGCTGACGCCGGTTTGCCGGCCTGCCATCAAGGGGCCCACTCCTCTGGCCCTCTTTGATGCGACTACACAGGGCACGGGGAAGACTCTCCTATCCGAAGTCGTATCGCTAATCGTCAGCGGCCGTGAGGGCGCACTGTTTTCCGCCCCGCGGGAAGCGGAAGAATGGCGCAAACAATTGACTTCGGTCCTGCGTGAGGGATCATCCATCGTTATTGTCGACAACGTGAATTATCGTCTTGACTCCGCCGACCTGTGTAAGGCACTGACGGAGACGATCCACGGCGATCGTATTCTCGGCCAATCACAGACCGTCAACTTGCCCGTCCGCTGCACCTGGATCGCCACCGGCAACAACCTGCAACTGGGCGGAGACATGCCCCGACGCTGCTATTGGGTCCGGATGGATGCGAAGTGCTCAAGACCGTTTGAACGGACTGGTTTCCGGCACAAGCGGCTGAAGCAGTACGTGCTCGCCCATCGGGGCGAACTGCTCTCCGCACTGCTGGCGCTGGCCCGCTCCTGGTTTATCACGGGCTGCCCGGACCCGGATGTGACGCCAGTCGGCAGTTTTGAAGACTGGACAACGATCATTGGCGGCATATTGCAGCATGCTGGTGTCGAAGGATTTCTGGCGAACTCCTCTCAGTTGTATAAGCAGGCCGATGCCGAATCGATTCAGTGGGAGGCATTTCTCAGAACCCTCGATAGCGTGTTCTATAGCGAGCCGTTCACGGTGGCCCAAGTCTGGGACCGCATGAACGACAAGACGTACAACGCCGATACGCGCCAAACGGCCTTGACGCAACGCGCCGAAGAATTGCGTGCCGCGTTGCCGGACTTCATCGCACAGGCGATGGATCGCGAGGGATTCTTCAAACAGCGCTTAGGCTTCGCTTTCGGCGAGCGCGTCGGACGTCGCTACGGCGACGCACAATTCCGGATCGAGCGCGACGCCGACGATCTTCACGGCAAGGTCGCTCGCTGGACGGTGATCATGAACGCCTGATTTCACCTTCACCGGCATCGGTCGGTTTGGAGACTATGGGTGATGCACATGATCCGAGGTTCAGGTCATTGCTGCTCGTCCGTAGTCATTCGCTGCCGCCACCACAAAGGTGGAGCATCGAAAAAACGATCGATCGACGAATATGGGAAGAAGTGAGCCTTTGGTAATAGCTCACGCCATCTTCTACGGGTCTCATCCGACGGATCTACTACGCAGAGCTTGACCGGCCTATCCGCCAGCGAAAGGCTGAAGAAATGCTGCGCCTTGATGTCCGTTGGCGGGAGAGAGTATCCCCAGACTATCAGCGCCTCGATGTGCATTAGCCGCTTGAAGGCCTTTCTCCAAAGCTGTAACCAAGGTCTTCTTTCGATTCGCTTTTCCCAGAATGGCAAGAAGATTGGGAAGGCGCTTCCCTCTCCCTTGTCGCCACGGTAACCTGGGGCGACGTCGAGTTGTTCCCACTCCGTCGTCAAGACTTCGATCGTGTCGATACTTCCAGACCTCGCGAGTTTCCAGTTCGAGCTTCCATGCAGTTTCAGGATCAGGGGGAGATTCGCACGTTGGTGGTTCGTATCTAGTCCGTAGATCCACGGGCTGAACGGGACCTTTCTGCCTTCGGCGATTGGCTTGATCGCCCGTTCGGGGACCAGGTCATAGTTGAACGAGAGGATTGTGTCGGCCTCTTGCATCGGCGCCAACAGGCGCTTGTGGAATTCGCAGGTCCGTTTGCCATGCGCCTTCCGCAACAGGACCTGCACACATCGCGCGAATTCCTTTATCACTTCTTCGTCCCGGTGCTCTTCTTTCCCCGTGAGCTTAAAGTTCAGATACGCGTGGAGGTGAAGAGTGTAAAAAGCCCGCTCCATCGATCGCCAATGTCCATAAGGCAGTTGCTGTACCTGGGAGATCACGGATTTGACTGCCGCTTGGTAGTCAGAACCGCCTCCCACCCGCTGCAGCAGATCGAAAAAATCGGCATCGAGAGGAGACTGATGTCGCAATCACCGGCGTAGCTGACGCCGCGACTCGCGCCCGCACCGAGGACCAAAGCAACCTTGGAGGGGATGCCGTCCGGACTGAGACGACCTTGATTCATATATGGACACAGCATACATGAGGACCATTGGCTTGATGGAAGCGGACAGCCCTCAGAATGCCCGCGCGCCGCGGTATCCCCGCCACTTTGCGGGGATAAGAAATGGCTATCCCCGCAAGTTATCGTGATGAATACAAAGAGCGTGCGGGGATAGCGGGGATATGTCCCGTTGCTAGCGCACGGCGCGCGGATTGTTCTGTAAAGAAGGCGCCTGCGCACACACGCGCTGGGAAATAGAACTGGACGGCAATTTTCCCCGCTTTCCCCGCAGATCGTTTATTTTCAAGGCGTTAGACTGCGGGGATAGGGCTGTCCATTGTTGCCGCAGGCGGGTGGCGCATGGAGGTTAGCAAGCTCACGACATCCGGCGCTCCTGACGGGCATTTGTGGCAGTGCACACTTTGGTCGCGTCCCGAGTATTGATACTCAGAGATTGGCCGGCGCGC
>OCTA010003485.1_pt1 | contig 13954 bp, 15 predicted proteins | sample 1538991 | NCBI WGS metagenome assembly OCTA01 (sample SAMEA3539302, study PRJEB22396) | soil metagenome | biome: tundra; feature: field; material: soil | place: USA | collected 2010-05 | depth 0.15 m
GTTCCTGGATTCGTACTTCGAGAGTTCCCAGCACCAGTTACTCCAGTTCCTGCAGGGCGAGTCACGTGCCGGGCACGCCGCGCCCGCCGTGCTCGTGCCGAACGGCCTGGACCCCGCGCTGTTGTAGCGCAGGGCGGGCCGTGCTAGGATGCTTGCCATTGACGGCGTGGCCCAAATCGCCCGCCCGGGCTTAGCCGCCATCGTGCAGGGAACGTCCGCCATTCGGTGAAAGCCCCGACCGGCGGCCGGGCTATTATCGTCGCCTGCCCGCTGCGGCGCGATCTCGATCGCGCGCACGTGGAGGAAGTCCCGGCAGGCTGAATGCCTGCCCCATCGCGCTGTCGCTGCATCTCGAGTTTTGGCGGTCATGACTTGACGTCTGAGGTGCGTATTAATCGAGTACGCGGCGAAACGGCTGCGCAAGGATCGTGCATGAAAAAGTCGGGGGCGCCACAGACAAAGGCCGGCAAATCGGAACGCCTCTTCTTCGCCGAAGCTGCGTACGCCGAGAGCATCGTTCGTTCGGCTTTTAGCGAGCTAGTCTGTCTTGCTTGAAGCAGGCGCTCGCGCTGAAGCCGGATTATGCGCCCGCGATTCTCAGCATGGGGTCGGTTGAGTATCAGCGCGGGAGAATCGCCCAAGGGCGAAAACTGTTTCGATCGCCGCTGTCGCTGCCTGGAAACACGCCGGAACTCTGCGAGATCGTCGACGAAGCCGGAACTTTTCTCATCCAGTTTGGCGCTTACAAAGATGGCCTGGAACTGTACCGGGCGGCCATCGAGAGATTCCCAGCCGCCGCTGCCTTACATGATGGCCTGGCATGCTGCGCCGGTCATGAGGGCGCCCACGACGAGGCGGTGGCGGCGGCCGAGCGGGCACTGCGGCTTGAGCCGGATAATCAGAAGTTGGTCAACAACCTCGGTTGGTGTCTCTTTGAGGCAGGCCGCCTCGAAGAGGCCGTCAAACTGCTTGAGCGCGCAGTCTCCATGGACCCATCCGATGAGTTGGCGCAAGAGAACCTGCGCTTCTGTAAGGCAAGCTCCGCGAAGCCGCGCAAGAAAACCCGCCGCTCGCGAGCCGTGGCGGTCAACACACAAACTGAATCCAGTGGAGCGTAGCCGGTGGCCAAGCTAGGAAGGGAAACACCCGGCGGTAGTTCGCGTCCGCACGATGTCAAAGGCGGAAGAGATTGTCTCTCTTTGTAACGATCATGGCTGGCAGGTGATCGCGGGCGTGGAACCGGACGAGCCTGAAGATGTCTCCGACGTCGAAAAACTCCTTGCCCGCGGCCAACACGCGCCTCCGGCCCCACGTCAGCCATCGAAAATCAACCCCAACGATTACTGCCCGTGCCGGAGCGGCAAGACGTACAAGAAATGCTGCGGCGCTGTTTGAAACCAGATCAGCCGTAGCGCTCCTCGCACCAGGGATCGCCGTGCATGTGGTAGCCGTTCTTCTCCCAGAAGCCGGCGCGGTCGCGATCCATGATTTTGATGCCCGCCAGCCATTTGGCGCTTTTCCATGCATAGAGCCGCGGCACGATCAAACGCGCCGGACCGCCATGCTCGGCCGTAATCGGCTCGCCATCGTGATGAAAGGCCACCAGCGCGTCCTCGGCCAGAAGGTCGGCTAGAGGCAGGTTGGTCGTCCAGCCACGGTCGTAGCCGAAGGCCATCGCATAGGCGGCTTCAGGGAGCGCGCCGCCGGACTGCCGCAGTAACTCTCGTGTGGAGACGCCTTCCCAAACGTTTCCCAGCCGCGACCAGCGCGTGACGCAATGAAAGTCGGCGAAAACCTTCACCCTGGGCAGCTTGCGAAAATCTTCCCAGTTCCACTCGGCTGGCTGGCCTACGAGCCCGCTGACGCGCAGGCGCCAGCGCTGCGGATCGATCGATGGCGGACCGCTCGCGTCCAGCACCGGCCACTTCTTGGTGCGGCTCTGGCCGGGCGGGATGCGTCCGGCGCGCCGCGTGTCCGGACTGACGATGACGTCCGCCGGCAATCCTTCCGGCGCGGGGGGTTCGTCCGCCTGCACTTTGCTTTTGTCCATCCAAAACATGTGCGGGTCCTACGGTTCTTCGGCTTCGAGCAGACTTTCGAGCTCGGGCAGGACCGTGAGATCCTTATTCCTGCCCGCGGCCCGCTTCGCCTTGATCAGGCTCTTGAGATCCAGGGTCCGGACCTTTCGGCCAAACGCCTCCGCAACATAGGAGCCCGCCTTCACTTCCTCGAACGATCCTAATCCGCTCACCTCGCCTAGCAGGTCGATATCGCCCAAGTCGGTCAGCAGGGTGAAAACAGTTCCGTTCCGCAGCGTGGCCTCGTCCCAGATGAATGGCAGCCCTTCCGGTAAACCGCGCAGGCGGGGATGATAAGGCGCCAACGCCTGTGCCAGACGACAAAGGTTCTCGGGTTTCCGCGAGTAGCAGATGTCGAGGTCGTCCGTCATGAAGCGGCTGCCGTTAATGATTGCCGACCAGCCGCCGATAAGCACGAATTCCACATCGGCGTCGACCAGTACCCGCACCGCCGTGTCGATGTTGCTCATTGCCGTCGCCGTCTGGCGGCTCCGCGAACGCTTTCCGCAATTCGACAAGCCTCCAGCATTCGCTCCACGCGTTCGGCAGGCGTCAGCCGCAACTGGCTGATCAGCAGCGTCAAGTCGATACCGAACTTCTTGGCCGCCTCAATGCGGCTGCCCGGCGCAGGATTTCTCAGCCTGTCCTCGGCCCGCGCGAGTTCCTCTGGCGTTAGTGCGCGCAACTCCCTCACACCTTGAGTCTACCGCGTGAAACACATTCGGGCACACGCGCGTCATAACGACGATATGGAACAAGTGACCGGCATCGGCGGACTTTTCTTCCGGGCACGCGACCCCCAGGCGCTCGCTCAGTGGTACCGCGATCGCCTGGGCGTCACGCTCGTGCCATCGAACTACGAGGAGCCGCCCTGGCAGCAGGAAGCCGGCCCGACCGTCTTCACACCGTTCCCCGAAACCACCGATTACTTTGGCCCCGACGCCACCAAAACCTGGATGGTCAATTTTCGCGTCCGCAGCCTGGACGCCATGGTGGCGCAACTGCGCGCCGCGGGCGTCTCAGTCGAGATGGATCCGCAATCTTATCCGAATGGCCGGTTTGCCCGCCTCTACGATCCCGAAGGCAATGCCATCGAGCGATGGGAGCCCGAGGGCCGGGATGCGCTATGATCGCGCGCCACTACCGAGGGGGCTACATTCTGCGCAGCGATGGACCGCGGGAGGTCGAGTTCGTAGTCGTCAACTTGTTCGACTCACTCGACGCCTTGAAGCGGTTTGCAGGCCCCGACTACACCGTTCCGGTCTTCGAACCGGAAGCGAAAAAGCTCCTGTCCAGGGCCGACCCGCTTGCGATGCACTATGAAGTCCGCGCCTGCGCGGTTTCGACCCCGGGTTTAGCAATATGACGCTCTGCCTCAGCGAAGCGGATATCCACGCGGTGTTGCCCATGCCGGATCTGATCCGCGCGATGGAAACCGCGCTGGCCGCATTCTCGTCCGGCCAAGTCGTGCAGCCGGTGCGCCCGGTCGTGGAAATGGGAGAAGCGGCCTTCTTCGCCGCCATGCCCGGATTCGTGCGGCATCCGGCGGTGCTGGGCGCCAAGCTGGTGGCCGTAATCAGCGCCAACCAGGCGCGCGGCCTGCCCACTCACCGGGCCAGCATCCTGCTGCTCGATCCGGAAACGGGCGCGCTGATCGCGCTTATGGATGGCCGCCTCATCACCGAGATGCGCACGGCCGCGGTCTCGGCCGTTTCGGCAAAGTACATGGCGCGCGCGGATGCCGGCGTGCTCGCCATCCTCGGCTCCGGAGTGCAGGCGCGCAGCCATCTGGCGGCATTGATGCTATGGCGTCCCTTCCCCGAAGTGCGCGCCTGGAGCCCCACGCCGGACCACGTGCGGCAGTTCGCGGCCAAATCGCCTGCGCCGGTCCGCGTGTGCCGGGACGCCGCCGAAGCCGTCCGTGGCGCCGATGTCGTGGTGCTGGCGACCGCCGCTTCCACACCGGTCGTCGGGGATGCCTGGGTGGCGCCCGGCGCGCATGTCGTCTCGGTAGGGGCGTGCCGGCCCAATCAGCGGGAAATGGATCCGGCGCTGGTGGCGCGCGCCCGCCTGGTTGTCGATTCGCGGGCTTCCGCCTTCCAGGAATCGGGCGATATCGTGATGGGCCTCGGCGAGGGCCGCTTCACGCGCGGCCACGTCGTCGCGGAACTCGGCGAAGTGATATCGGGCGGCGTGCCCGGCCGCACTTCGGAACCGCAAGTCACCGTATTCAAATCGTTGGGACTGGCGGTGGAGGATCTGGCGGCGGCCCGCCTGGCTTACCAGCGCGCCCGCGAGCAGGGTAAGGGCGTCGAAATCGATCTGGGCGGATAGATCGCGGAACAATTCGGCCTGCACTGCGTATAATCTTCAATGGGAGCGCTCATGAACTGGATCGATCTCACGCTCGCCGTGCTGATGATCGTCTCGATCGTCTCCGGCCTCCGTCTCGGCTTCGCCAGAACGGCCATCGGCCTCCTCTCCTCGATACTGGCGCTGGTCTTCGGTCTGCATTACTACCGCGCGGTCGCGGTCAGCTTGCGGCCCCACATCTCGCAAACCCTGGTCGCCGATCTGGTCGGCTTCCTGATTGTGTTCGTCGGCATCATCATCCTGGGTGAAGTCGTTACCGGGATGCTGGCACGCTTCATTCAGTCAACGGACCTAGTCTGGCTGGACCGCGCGTTGGGCGGAGCATTCGGCGTAGTGCGCGGTTTCCTGTTCGGCGCCATCATGATCTGGGGCCTGATGGCGTTAATGCCCGTGCCGCCCAAGTTGGTCCTTTCCGAGTCGCGCCTGGCGCCCTGCGTCATGGAGGCGGCGCGCAGAGTGGCGGACGCCTCGCCCGATGAGGTGAAGCGCACCTTCCGCCAAAGCTATCGCGAGTTGAACCGGGTCTTGCCGGAGAAGATCAAAGACCGGCTCCCGAACGTCCCACCCGGCCAAATCTGATCCCGCTCGGGGCAGGCGCTTTCGCCTGCCAGCCCGCACTGTTCGCCCGCCAGAATAGCCTTCATGACCGTTTGGGCGATCCGTGGATGGTTAAGCCACAACCGGACCGGCGCGGTCACAAATCGGAATGACACCGTGTCGCGGTCTTGGCCGCTCTCGGACGAGTATGCCTTCAGGTTGTCGCCCCTTTTCGCCGCAACGCTGCTCATCTGGTTGGCTGCCTGGCTAAGGTTGCAGGAAGCACTTGATCCTGCCGTAACAGTTCAGGTGGTACCTATCGGGGCAGCAGCGAGGCGGCCTGCTGACGGCGGCGGTGGCACGCAATCGCGGCTGAAAGATAGGCCAGAATGTTGAGGCGCTGGAGATCACAGCTTTCGGCGACCGTCAACAAACGAGCCGTAGCCAACTCGCCCTCAGCGCTACGATCGGCGAATGGGCCGACGATCCGCTGACGAACAACACCAACGTCCCGACGGTGTGTGGGATCCTCGAAGTGGGCGACCCATTGGAGAACAACCCCAACTACGGGGACTACGCATACTCTCTGGGCGGGTTCACTTACGATTTGCAGGATCTGGTGACAGTGCCGTATTTTGGCGCTCCGCCAAGCACCTCGGTGAACAGTTGGTCTACGTGCCAAGGGGAGACTCGTCGGTTTGCCAGAACGGGGGCTAGCCTGGGCTAGCCTTCACGGGAACCCGAGAATTTGAACGGCGGGCAGGCGGCGCTGGCCGCCTGCCTTTTTTGTTCTATTTAGCGTGGCACTTTCCGTGCGCGCCGGCGCGAAAGATCGATCGAATCTCCGCCGCGGTCAACGCCCGCTGGTAGAAAGTCAGTTCATCGATATCGCCGTGGAAGTAGATGTCCTCGCGGTCCACATCCACGTTGGCGTGATGCCGGCCGAGCCAGAGGGGCTGTGGAACGTCCAGGTTCACCAAGGTGGCATCCCCGTAGTTGGCATCGTTGCGCACCCCATCCACAAAGAACATTGCCGGCTGCGGCGGCAGCCGCCGCACGACGCCCGCTACATGGTGCCAGCGTCCGTCGGCGACGCCGGTTTCGGCATAAGGACCGCGCCCCCTGCCTCCGTCCGCGAGCTGTAGACCGGGTCGGCCCTTGTAAGTGAAAATCTCATAACCGAGCGGCTTATGGTCACGCTTGTCCACGAGAATACGGGTGTGCACGGACTCCGTGGTGCGGATCCACAGCTCGATGGTCAAGTCGCCATCGCCCACATCCAAGCCAGGCGTAGAGGCGGGGACTTCAAAGTATTGGTCAATGCCGTTGAAGCGGAGCGCGGAGCCAACCAAACCCGGCACGCGCTGGGGGCGGTGCTCGCCGGGCTGGCGAAACATCGGCTCGTCGAAAGTAAACCAGGCCGAGATACCGGGCGGCGCGGAAACGCAGCCGGATTGGACGGGCGCGGGGTAAGATATTCTCAGCAGCACGGCCAGGCAGGCCCATCCGCCACGCATCTCCATAGCCCCCATCTTAGTAGACCAACGTGAGCTTGATGTAGTCGACGGTGGTATCGTCGCCGACTACGAAATCGAGAAAAGTCACTTTGTTGGAGTATTGCGCCCGCTGCACATCCAGCAAAAAGTCCCGCCCGATTCCCCGCGTAAGCAGATCTTCGTTCTGGTCGGGCCTGGTGGCCCAAATGGGCCCAGTCGAGTTGGGCAAGGGGGGCGTAAAGGGCGCGACTCCGTAACCCAGCATATCGTTTTGATAACCGGCTTTTCCCTTGCGGACGTGGATCTCGATCCGGCCCTCGCAGAATGTGAGCCGCGGAAGGACCAGGGAGGCAAACAGCTCCCGGTCGTCGAACTCCTCATCAAACTGCTTGCGATGCTTTTGGGCGGCCCATGGCTTATGGCGGGCGAGATTCGGACTCACATAGGGGATTGGATCGAAGGGCCGCGCGAAGTTGTCCTCCTGGCCCGCGACCAAGGTGACGGTCCGCTCGCAAGGTCCATAACATGACCGGTATTCGGAGGACGGGGTTGCATGTTGAGTATCGCTGGCAGGTCGAAGCTGGCCCGATCGAGATCTCCGCTTTCGAGGCGTGCGAAGCCGCGGCGGGCGGATACCGCGCGCACCATGTCGGTGTCGCCGAGGGCGTGGAAGTAGGTTTCCGCCAGGAGGAATTCCCGCTCGGCCTCCTTCCAGCGGCCTTGCTTCGCGGACCACAGGGCCAGGCGCAGGTGCGCAGCCGGATGGTTCGGAGACCGGGCCGCCACCTGCTTCCATTCCTCCGCCGCCGATTGCCGACCCAGTTGATCGTCGATGAACGCCAGGTCGGCCAACACCGTGGCGTCGTTCGCGAGCGCGGCTCTGCGCGCCAAGATCCCGCGTGCCTGCTCTGACTGTCCCCGCAATTCGGCCGCGGCGGCCTGCTCAAACAGACGATCCGCTTCCGGTTGCAGGGGCTTGCGGCGGGCGGCCGACAACTCCGCTTCGGCCTTGCCGGCGAATCCCAACTTGCCAGGCCCGCGCGAGATACGCGTGCGCCACCGGAGGGAGCCGATGTTGGACACAGTGCAGTTGGTTCACTCATGTAACAATGCGGCACAGCCCATTGCAAACTAAGTCGCTAACCATTATCATAGAGTGTCGTCGCATTCGGGCGATTAGCGAATTCCGTGGACAAGGTACAGCCTGCTCTCTTAGTGTATACGGGAACGATCTAAAGATGTTGTCAACCGGAGTTACCGAGATATTCGTGCACCAAGTGCTGTGTACCATTTGCTCCGGAGTTTCGATTTTGGGTAACGAATTCGCAACGCGACTGACAATTCGACGCGATTCAAAGGGGAACGGGAGTGCGTGTGCCGGCGCCACACGCAGCCTTCCAACTGAAATGCTGGGTATCGATCCGCCCGCCCGTAACAAACAGATACCCATAACATAGCGGAGTAAACCATATGCAAATTATGAAGAACATACCTGCGCGCATACGCGCGGCTGGCATGTTATTAGTCTCGGTCGGAGCAGCTTCGTTTCTGTTGTGGCGCACTATAGGCCCGGCGAACGCGCAGGAACCCAAGAACATTGATTGGCCATTCTACGGCAACGATCCGGCCAATACTCGTTATCAGAATGTTGACCAGGTCAATCCGGCCAACATCAAGAATCTCCAGCCCGCTTGGATATTTCACACGAAGAATCACGATACGAAAGCGTCGATGGAGCTGTCGCCGATTGTAGTAAACGGGACGATGTATATAACGGACGGCGACGATGAGGTGTTCGCCCTCAACGCGGGGACAGGACAACAGAAATGGGAGTACCATCCCAACGATATGCCGCCATTCACTGAATTGTCGTTATGTTGTTCCAGGAACAATCGAGGAGTGGCGGTGGGCGCTGGAAGAGTATTCTTGGGACGGCTGGATGCCACCCTGGTAGCCTTGGATGCCCACACGGGAGCCCAAGTATGGCGAGCGGTGGTGGATGACTTCGCGGCAGGCTACTCGATAACCATGGCGCCTCAATTCATTAACGGAATAGTCATCGTCGGTGTTGCCGGTGGCGAGTATCTGATCCGGGGCCACGTCGACGCGTACGACGCCAAGACCGGAGCCCGCCTCTGGCGGTTCTTTACCACCGATCCCAAGAGTTTTGCGGGTGATTCCTGGCAAACGGGCGGCGGTCCTGTCTGGCAAACGCCGGCATTCGATGCGGGCTTAGGTATGCTCTATGTGAGCACGGGGAACGTCGGGCCGGACATTAATGGACAAGAGCGAGAGGGCACGAACCTCTTCACGGCGTGTATTGTCGCATTGGATATTGGGACGGGCAAAGTACGATGGTTCTTCCAGGAAGTGCACCACGATTTATGGGATTACGACTCAACCCCACCCGTGGTGCTGTTCACAGTCAATAATAGGCCAGCTCTGGGCCATGCGGGCAAGTCGGGATTCATGTTCATCCTGGACCGCAGGACCGGCACTCCCCTGTTTCCCGTGGCGGAGGTGCCGGTGCCCACGACACCAAGTTGGCAACACCCTTGGCCTACGCAGCCAGAGTCTGCGGTCGAATCGCTGACCCCCCACCGGATCACATCGGTGCCTCCAGGTTTCACCGCCGCGGCTATGTGGACAGTTCCACAGAACACGCCTCTAGTGATTCAGCCGGCGTCTTCAGGCGGCCTCGAGTGGCAGCCGATGGCATTCAGTCCGCGGACGGGGTTCATTTATCACGGGACCCGGTATGCCCCACAAGTATTTCAAACTCATCCAGGTAACGTTGGCGGTACGCTCCCAGGTTGGGGCTCAACAACCGACAACGTACCAGGCATCACCGGATTTGGTTTATATGGGGCCATCAACACCGAAACCGGGAAGATAGCCTGGAAGGTTAAGGTCCCCAATTCGGCGGGTTCGGGAATGCTGGTAGCCGGCGATGTGGTCTTCTTCGGCGTGTCAGACGGGAGCTTTCGAGGCGTAAATGCGGCTTCGGGGGACTTACTGTGGAGCTTTGATGCTACGACGACCACAGGTGCCGGGAGTCCCACGGCTGCGCCGATTGCTTACATGGTGAACGGCTCCGAGTTTATTGCTAATGCCTTCGGCGGCAATCCCAATGAAGGCAGCGCGAACAAATCAGGCGATGCGGTTATTGCGTTCACCTTACCGCGCATGCAGTAGCTGTGGAGGCGGCGGGATCCAAGCTGCGGTCCCGCCGTTTAACTGGCGGACCGGCTGAAAGCGTGCGTATGGAACGCGCAGGCGCCGGTGCGCAGATCCGCCAGCCAGCCTACGCCTGCTGCACGGTCCCGAAGGACTGGTTGCAACCACGCAGGCGAGCTTCACTGTCGAATAAAGGAGGCATAAAGTGAATTGGACGACACCCGATTTCGAAGTAATCGCAGTAAGCTGCGAAATCAATTCCTACGCGCCGGCTGAACTTTAAGCCGGAGCAAACCAGTTAATTCCCCGGCCCCGTCGCGGGCCAAGGCGGGCGGGCCGCGTGCACACGCGGTCCGTCCAGCACTATCAATTGCACTAACCAGTTCGTAAGCCCATCCGATTTCTCAAGCGGTTATGCACTGCGCTGGCTCGCTTGTCTGCCGATTCAACTTGCTCTTATAGCGGCCGATTGGTGTATGCGACACAACGCCGTCGTTCGTCGCCCAGAATACGCGGATTTTCTCGGAGCGCCATTTCAGAGTTCGCAATCGTTCGCTCAAGCTCTATTTTCAAATCCTGCTGTGGACCCTGCCCGAGATCTGGAGCGGGCGGAACTCCTGGTAAGACCTGGCTGCGAGCTATGGCTATGGGTTGAGCGCGAATTGGACGAAGGCTTCTCTTCCATGTCGGCGATCCCGACCAAAGGCCAGCACTAGCTTCGGAAGCTGGCCCAGAGTGCGGTAGCCACAGGTAAGCCAGCGTACAGTCACGGTCCACGTTTCTTGCCGCGATGCTCGGTGGCGGAGTCATGACTCGGACCGCACATGCTGTTACTGAGCTTGCCGCGCCACGTTTGCTCGGGCGCACACATCTGGGATAGCGCCCGCTCCAGACGGCGGGCCGCCGCGACCGGTTCTCCGGCCTGCAGATCGTACACGCCCTGTTGCCAATCTGCCACGGCTTGCGCGCCGGGCTCGGCCGGCCATAGCCACCGGGCCAACAACAAAGCGACGGCCACACCTGCTGTCACTGCGCAGATGCGAAGCAGTCGGCGATGCCGTCTCCGAATCAGCTTCCACCAGAGCCGGCCGCGGGTGCGCGTTTCCAGGTGCGTGAGCGCCTCGCGCACATCCCGGAAGCGCCGGCCCGGTTCGGCCGCCATGCACTTGAGGATCGCGGCAGACCAGGTGCGCCGCAGCGCCGGCGACAGCGATTCCGGTGCGACCGGTGGTTCGCGCGTTTTCTTCACCGCCATCGCCAGCGGAGAATCCTCGCCGAACGGCAACTCGCCGGTCAGCATCTCGTAGAGCACCACGCCGAGCGCGTAAATGTCGGCCGCCTGGCTGGCCTTTCCACCCTGGATCTGCTCCGGCGACATGTAGGCAGGAGTGCCAAAGCCGGCCAAGCGCGCAGACCCGCCCTCGCGCGGCACGAACATCACGTTGGCGCTCTTGAAATTCCCGTGGACCACGCCGGCCTGGTGGGCGGCGGAGAGCGCCGCCACCATCTGCCGGATCAGCGGCAGCGCCTGGCGCTCGGTCAATGCGCCTTCGCGGCGGAGCTTTTGGCTGAGCGTCTCGCCTTCCAGCAACTCCATCGTCAGGAATGCGGCGCTGCGGCCGCGCGCGACTTCCGTATGGACCAGGTCGAAGACGCGGCAGACATTGGGGTGCTGAATCCGGCGCGCGGCCTGTACCTCGCGCTTCAACAAAGAGAGTTGGTCCGCGGTGGCCAACTCGCCGCTGAGGACCTTGATGGCGATGCGCTGGTCAAGCTGCAGATCGTGGGCCCGATAGACTTCGCCCATGCCGCCTACCGCCAGGAACTGCTGGATTTCGTAGCGCGCGGCGAGCACCTGACCGGGGAAAAAGGCGTGAAGCTCGGCTGCCAACTGCACGACTTCGGTGGGCGGCCGCGAGCCCGCCAGCCATTCTTCGGCGCCCGCATCCAGGCGCAGCAGCCGCAGAACCTCGCGTTCCACCGCTGTGTTACCCGCGGCGGCTTGATGCACGTAGGCGGCTCGCTCGCGTCCCGGCAGGTCGCTGGCCTCCGCGAAGATCTCCTTCACGCGCGGCCAGTCGGATATCTCCGGATCGGAGCGGTTCATTCCCCGCCGTTGCCTTCAATGGCCCCGCGTAGCCAAGCGCGCGCCACGGACCAATCGCTTGACGGTCTTCTCCGAAATGCCGAGATTCTCCGCCGTCTCTTCCACCGATAGCCCGGCGAAGAAACGCAGCTCGACGATCTGCGCCTGCCGCGCATCCATCTGGGCCAGGCGGTCGAGCGCGGCATCCAGCGCCAGGTAATCCTCAGTCCGTTCCGTGGAAGTCAATTCAGCCTGGCAGCTTTCCAAATCGATGCGCTCCATGCCGTCGCGCTTTTGGGTATGGCGGCCGCGCGCGTAATCGATCAAGATCTGGCGCATGGAATGGGCGGCAATCCGCAGGAAGTGCTGGCGGTCCTCCACGCGCAGGGAGGGCGCCGCCGAGAGCCGCAGGAAGGCTTCGTTCACCAACGCGGAAGTCTGCAGGGTGTGGGAGGCCCGTTCGTGACGAAGCAAGGACGACGCCATGCGATGCAACTCATCGTAGACCAAGTCCAGGAACGCGGGTTCGGAAGGAGACGGCGAGCCTTGGTTTGAATCCCTCAGCAGGTCCGGCAGACAGGTCATCGCTCCCTTCCCGGCTCACACCTCAAGACCGTCGTTTGATAGATTGTGCCACAAGTCCCGCAAATGTTACAAGTTCCATTGGTGTTTCAGGTTGCATTGATGGTCTTCCCCTGGATCGGCGAGGGCGGGACAGCGACCGTGCACGATACAGGCCGTCCGGCGAAGGTCAGCTTCTGGTGAGCGGGATAGCTTCGGCAGCCCGCCGTCGAATTCCTGGCACGCTGAATGCCTGCCCCACCAAGAATTGCAGACGGTTGATTCGCGTTGGCGGTGCAATAATGACCCCGTTTTCCGCGATTCACGCATTTGATGAGTGAGAGGGGAACTTGAAAATCTCCTCCACATCAACTTCAACTCGAAAGGAGAAACAAATGTGTTACCAACAAAAAGTATCCAAACAGGCCTTCGCTGGGCAGAAACTGACAGCCATCTGCGCGATGGCTATCGCGCTGGCAACGGTGCCCTTGGCCCAGGCCCAGGCCCAGGCGGGCAGACTCGCCACGCAAAACCAACGAAGTCCAGGGGCCGTCGCCGCGCGCCAGACACAGACGGTGGCTGACCAGGCACAGGTCGAAGCCGCACAGCGCGCGATAGGTGCAGCCACGATCAGTATTAAGGGGAAAACGTTTCCCAGGAGGTTAGAACTTCCAGGGGCAAAGGCGCAAGCATTTTGCGAACCGTACGATACGCGCCAGCAGCAGAAGGTGGCGGAATTACAGAATGAACTGCCCAAGGGCACAAACAAGAGCCACAACCAGCCGTTTTCGTCCACGTATTCTCCGACTCTGCCCGTTTGGGTGATCTCGTCATACCAAAGAATCGAGGACAATAGAATTGGCCCTGTGAGCGTGACGGTTGATGCGGTTCCGGGCGGCTTCCACATGCTCACGAAGAACCAGTTTGAGAGCGAGTACACTTCCACAAAGAACTACGTTATGAATCTAAACATCGCTGATAAGGTGAAAGCGGACCTTACTGCGAAACTGGAGGATTACGTGAAGAACTATTCCTCGTATGCGGAGGAAATCAGCGCTTCCAACGACATGGTCAAGCACTTTGCGGTTCTTTCTGGAGCAGGTAAATTCAATGGTAGGACTGCATATCATGGGTGGATCAATACAGTGGAGACTTGCGCTCCGCGTGAGCTAACTGATTTGGCCGGGTTGGATCAAACATTGAAGTCGTGGGTTGACGGCGTGGTCAAAAGTCTTCCGGCAGGAGGAGTTGTTCGATTCGATCCGAATTCGGCCGTAAAGTGACAGTGTTCGGGAATGCGGAGCGAGCTCCTGGCGAAATGATGCCACAGCAACGGACAGCGAGACAGCCGACCGTGCCCACTGCCGCGGTCCTCGCCATAATACTGGGCGGAATTGCCGGGTTCTTCGTTGGAGTCAAATTTCGCTTTTGCGGCATTTCTCCTGATTGCGGGGTTTGAGGCGCCAACGGCGCAGCCAACGCCGGCTTTCCCAACTTCTTCAACGGCAGCCTGGATGAATTGGAGATTTTCAACCGCGTGCTGACGGCGGCGGAGGTGCAGGCAATATTCGCCGCAGGGTCGAGCGGGAAATGCAAGCCGTAGGCTGAACAGTCCGTTCAACTAGCGAGTGCAGAGTTCCCGGTCT
>OCTA010003487.1_pt1 | contig 13947 bp, 7 predicted proteins | sample 1538991 | NCBI WGS metagenome assembly OCTA01 (sample SAMEA3539302, study PRJEB22396) | soil metagenome | biome: tundra; feature: field; material: soil | place: USA | collected 2010-05 | depth 0.15 m
CCGCGCGGACCGATCAGCTGTTCCGCGACGGCAAAATGTACTTGTCCATCAACGATGCGGTGGCGATGGCGCTGGAAAATAACCTGGACATCGTCCTGCAGCGCTACAACCTCTCCATTGCCGATACCGATCTGCTGCGCACAAAATCGGGCGCAGTTGCCCTGGGGGTTAACGCCAACGTGGTGCAGGGCACCCCGGGAGGCGCAACCGGCGCTACCTCGGTTGGAGGAACAGGCAGTTCCGCAACCGGGGCAACGGGTACCGGCGCGGGCGGTACGCAACTGGGTTCTGGCGGAGCCGGGGCTGGCGCCCTTGGTATCGTCACATCCACCCTCGGGGCTGGGCCTCCTATTGACAGTTTCGACCCGACCCTCACGGGAAATATTCAGGGCGAGCGCGCCAAGACGCCGCAGTCGAACATTGTCTTCACGGGAACGCCCACACTGGTACAAAACACGAGCCTCTACGACTTCGGTTACACCCAGGGCTTTTCGACAGGTACCTTGATGACAGTTGGGTTCAACAACAACCGGGTTACCACGAACTCGCTCTTCAGCCTGCTTTCGCCGGCGTTGAACCCAAGCTTCCGTTTCCAATTGCGGCAGCATCTGCTGCAAGGCTTCGGGTTCGATCCCAACTTGCGCTACATCCGCATCGCCCGCAACAATCGCGAGATCGAGGACGTGGTTTTTCGCCAGCAGATTATGCAAACCGTTTCGCAGGTTGAAAATATCTACTGGGACCTGGTGACTTCCTATGAAGCCGTGAAGGTGAACGAGCGCGCGCTGCAACTGGCGGAGAAAACGCTCTCCGACGATCAGGAGCAGATCAGGATTGGCACGCTGGCTCCCATTACATTGCTTCAGGCCCAGAGCGGGGTTGCCACCGCGAAGCAAAACCTGATCGGTTCGCAATCCAATCTTCAGCTCGAGCAGCTACTGATGAAGAACGCCATTACCAAGAACATGGGAGATCCTATCCTGGCGGTGGCGACGGTCATTCCCACCGACACCCTGCAATTCAATGAGCAGTACGAGGTCCGTCCGGTCGAAGACCTGATTCAGGAAGCTTTACAGGCGCGTCCCGAAATCGCCGTGGCGCGCATAAACCTGACCAATCTCGAGATCTCGCGTAAGTCGCTCCAGAACGCGCTGCGGCCGACGCTGGACCTGTATGCGTTTTACGGGGCCTCGGGCTTGGCGGGTGACCAGAATCCAGGCCTACCCCCCGGTACCATTCCCCGGAGCGGCTACCCAAACGCTTTTCACGATCTCTTTAACAGTTCAGCGCCCGACAAAGGAGTCGGAGTGAACCTCAACATTCCTCTGCGCAACCGTGCCGCGCAATCCGAACAGGTGCGGTCGCAGTTGGAATACCGTCAGTCGCAGGTTGCCCTGCAGCAAACGGAGAACCAGATATCGCTGCAGGTGCGCAACGCGCAATTTACCATGCAGCAGAACTATGCCGCACTCCAGGCGGCGATCGCAGGCCGCGACTATGCCAAAGAGAGCCTGGCGGCTGAGCAAAAGAAGTTCGGCTATGGGGCTTCCACCCCTACGCTGGTATTGCAGGCGTCCAGCAGCCTGACCCAGTCCGAATCCAACGTTCTCAACGCTGCCGCCAATTACGAGAAGTCGAAAGTACAGTTGGATCTGTACACGGCGGAAACCTTGTCCAAGCTGGGTATTGATATGTCGGATGCGGAAGCGGGCCAGGTGAAGCATGCGCCGGTGGTGAAGGGTGTTGTTCCGGCCAATGTGCAAGAGTTGACTTCGCCGACGCCGCCCTACGCGCCGCCGCCGGGAACTGGCGCGACTCCGCCTGGCGCGCCGCCGCAGGAAACGACGCCCCCTCCGCCCGGCCAGGGAGAGGCCGAACCTCATCGTTAATCTCCGCGGTGGGAGACCCCTGCTTCAGCAGGGGGGAGCTGGACTTCAGTCCAGCGGAGAAGAAGCGAGTTTTGAAGTGGGCTTTAGCCTTGGTTTCTTTTGCTCTCCCGCGCTAAAGCGCCAGATCAAGGACCACCCGTTACCGGAGCGCTGAAGCGCTCCTTCCCCTGCATAAATGCGGGGGCTTCCACCACTGCCCCAGAAAGCCGAAAGCCGCAGTTGGTTGGCTCCGGCTTTCGAAGTGAACTGCAAGGAGGATTACTGGTGCAGTTTGCGGCGAATCACTCCGAACGCCCCAACTAATCCCGTGCCGAGTAGCAACAGGGAGCTGGGCTCCGGCGTGGTGCCTGCGCTTGGGGTGCCTTGGATGTCGAAGGCGCCAAGCGGGTTCCCGTCGCCATTCGAATTCCAGGCGCTTCCGGTCCCGCTGGCATACTGCTGACGGTTGGTCGCCCCGACGGGATAACTAATTCGTTGCCTTTCCTATGCTGAAAGTCGATAACACCGGATTCGCGTCGGTCGAGAGAATGATGATCTGGGTAGGGGTAACGACAAACAGGATGCCCTGCAGCGTACCGCCGGGGTTCGATTCAACCGGAGCCCGCCCGGTAGCGTCAACCTGGTAAGTGACAGCAAACTGATTAGTCTGGGGACCACCGGGGCCGCTGCTGTCCTGCGAAATGTTGATGTTGCCATTCCCGTCGGAGAATAGCCAGTCAACCTGATTGGTCACCGCTGGCAGGGTCGGCAGGACCGAGCCTCCCACATAAGCGCCGAGGACCGAAACATTGCTGAGGGGTACGCCCGTCGTACCTGCCGCTTGTGGTGCCAGCACTCCGGATGTGACATTCCCATCTGTGCCAACCAGGAACGCCTGGTTCTGGTTCACCAGGTATAGGACAGGCGGAGTACCGCCGAAGCCGGCCAAGAGTACTCGTCCATTCAGCGGGTTAACCTTGTATTGACCGCCAGCGATCTGCTGCTGGGCCAGCGTCCCTGCGGTGTTCTGGTCAAACAATAGGGTGGCGTTACCGAAACCATTTCCGTCGGTAGTGCCATCGCCGGTGAACAACCCGGCAACGCCAATCGCTTCCGGGCTCCCGCCATTGGGATTGACCGCGTTGGTTTGGGCAACGCTTACCCCTTTCAAAGCCACGTTGGTGAAGCCCGCGCCAGCCGTAGTCCCCTTGAGGACCGACGTCAGCGTCAGAGGAGAAGCACTCGATGTCTGGTCAATGCTGACCTGAATCATCTCCCTGGAAGACACCAGGTAGTAGCTGAAGTTTTGCGCCTGGCCACCGTTAATGCTCAGGCTGGCCGTGCCCCGGCCGGTGCTGAGATCGGGCGCAGAGTACGAGCCGCCCAAGAAAGCGGCGGGAATCACTGTGCCCCCGTCATTGGTGTCGATTGAACCCTTCGTCAAAGTTCCAAAGGCATTGATCTGGAACGTTCCAGCGCTGGCGAACCGATTGCCCCCCACATCGACTCCGCTCGAGCCGAAGGCAAAACTACCGCCAGCCAGCGAAACAATCGTTTGCCGCTTAATCGCGCCGGAAGCGTACTCCAGCGGATTAGAAGGATCGCTCTGAATAAGCATGCCCACGCCGGTGCTGTCCACCGCTACCGCCAAAACCAGAGAAGGACCGCTGGTGTTGAAGGTCATCGTACCCAAGCCATCGGCTGTGATCGAGTAGGTCCCGGTGAAGGGCAGGCCGACCACCGGAGGGGCGCCGGCCCTATTGGCGTCGAGCAAGCCATTGCTGATCAACCCAGTTCCGTCAGCCGTGAATCGGCCGGCCGCGACGACTGGCGTTCCGTTGTTGTAGCCGCTGAACGAGAAGGCGTAATCGCCGCTCAGGGCCGCATTGGTCAGGGCAGGGTTGATGTTGACTGCAAAAGGCGGCGAGTCGAACGTGGCCGGTGGTGAAGCCGAATCCCGCACCTGGAATTCGACGGAGTTACCGCCGCTCGCAGTCGGCGTTCCCGAGATCACCCCCGTGCTGGGGTTGAGAGTTAAACCGCTGGGCAAGGTCCCGAACCGCAGCGACCAAGTGTAGGGTGGAGTTCCGCCGGCAGCACTCATGGTGACGCTGTAGGGCACCGACTGTGTGCCCCCAGGCAGCGCTCCGGTCGTAATCACCAAGGCGCCGGCATTGATGACGAGCGTCAAGCCGGAAGAAGAGGCCGTGTTCCCCAGGGTGTCGGTCACCTGCGCTGTGATGGGGAAGGTACCGCTTTGGCCGGTGGGCGTTCCCGAAATTATGCCGGTGCCGCTGAGCGTCAAGCCCGCTGGCAACGGTCCCGAGGTAAGACTCCATGAGTAGGGCGGAACTCCGCCCGTGGCGGCCAGCGAATTTGAGTAGCGGACGCCTTGCGTACCCGCCGGCAACGAAGGTGTTGTGACTTGGAGCTGCGGTGTCGGGTTGATGGTGATGGTGAAGGTCCCGGTCGCCGTTGCGGGGGTGTTTTCCGAGTCGGTCACTTGGACCGTTATCGGATAGCTGCCGGTTGTTGTAGGCGTTCCCGAAATCACTCCGGTGATAGTAGTCAGAGATAATCCAGGCGGCAACGGACCGGAGGTGGAGGTCAGGTTCCAGGTGTAGGGTGCTAATCCGCCTGTGGCCAACAGTTGCGAGTCGTAGAAGATGGCCACATTGCCATCAGGCAACGAAGTGTTGGTGATGGTGATAAGTCCTTGGATGGAGATACTCAACGAACCAGAGTTTCCGGTGGCAGGCGGGGTCTCCGCATCAGCCACCTGGATGGTGAACGTCGAGGTTCCCAGCAGCGTAGGTGTACCGGAAATCGTGGCCGTGCTGTCAGGATTCGTGGTGAGCGTGAGTCCGGCCGGCAGCAAACCGCTGCTGACGCTCCACGTATAAGGCAATACTCCGCCGGTCGCCGACAGGGTGGCGAGGTAGGCGGTGCCCACCGTGCCTCCCGGCAGCGTGGGGGGCGTGATCGATACCGCACCGTGGATGTTGATGCTCAGGTCCCTGGTTCCGGTGAGTGACTTCGCGTCCACTACCTGCACGGTGAAGCTGGCATTAACAATCGTAGTCGGGGTCCCAGCGATCGTCCCGGTGCCGCTGTCCAAGCTCAATCCGGTGGGCAAACTCCCGGACGTGATGCTCCACGTGAAAGGTGACGTTCCGGTTCCCCTGGATACATGCACAGTGGCGCTGTATGGAACATTGATCGCGCCGTCAGGCAACGTTAATTCAAATATCACTGGCGCACCAGCTACCACGGGCTTGGAGCCACCACCGCAAGCCGCTAGGAACACGCAGAGAATAAGTGCCAACCCCAGTGCTGCAAATGCCTTACATGACGCCATCGGATCTCCTTGTGGACCTGGTATTGCGTGCTCCACTCTTCGACCAACGCGGTTGCGGCCGCACCGTGGCGGGCGACGCTGCAATGAAAAAGAGTTGTGGCCCATGGTAACTCCGCAAGGCCGGAATAGGCGAGTGGAAAGTTAGGGGAGGACTTTAATGTTGGTTCGCAGCCGAGGATTCTTACGCAATCGCCGGGTCGATCTTCTCGTTATCCACGCCCAGTTCCGCAAATGCTTTTTGGGCACGCTGCACATCGAAGTTTCCGTCGCGCGCCAGCCGCGACAGCGCCGCCGCCGCGATCGACTCGGCATTCACTTCGAAGTGCCGCCGCAAGTGCTCGCGGTTATCGCTGCGTCCGAAACCATCCGTGCCCAGCGTGACCAGCCGCCGGCCCAGCCACGGCGACAATTGGTCGGGCACGACTTTCATGAAGTCGGTAGCGGCGACGATTGGCCCTTCAACTCCGTCGAGGACCGCCAGGATGTGCGGCCGTTTCTCCGGCTCGGCGGGATGCAGCCGGTTCCAGCGCTCGATGGCCAGGGCGTCGCGCCGCAGTTCGTTGTAACTGGTTACGCTCCAGACGTCGGCCTGCACACCATACTTTTCAGCGAGGATGTCTTGCGCGCGCAGGGCTTCATTCAGGATGGACCCGCTGCCAAACAATTGCATCGCCGCTTTACCGCCGCCCGCGGGCTTGTACTTGTAGATGCCGCGCAAAATTCCTTCCTCGCAGCCCGGCGGCATTTCCGGCATGGGATAATCTTCGTTGTACAAGGTGATGTAGTAAAAGCGGTCTTCGAGCTCCTGGTACATGCGGCGTGTGCCGTCCTGAACGATCACGGCAATCTCGTACACGTACGCGGGATCGTAGCTGTGGCAGGTGGGGACGGTACTGGAGAGCACCAGGCTGTGGCCGTCCTGATGCTGCAAGCCTTCACCGGCAAGCGTGGTCCTTCCCGCCGTGCCGCCCATCATGAATCCCTTGCCGCGGGAATCGGCAAATGCCCAGACCAGGTCGCCGATGCGCTGGAACCCGAACATCGAGTAATAGGTGAAGAACGGAATGGTCGGCACTTTGTAGTTCGAGTATGCGGTTCCGGCGGCGGTGAACGAAGCCATGGAACCGGCCTCGGTGATTCCCTCTTCCAGGATCTGCCCGTCCTTGCCTTCCCGGTAATAGAGCAGCATGTCCTGATCGTGCGGCTTATAAAGCTGTCCCTGGCTGGCGTAGATACCCACCTGCCGAATGATGGATTCCATGCCGAAGGTGCGCCCCTCGTCGGGAATGATGGGGACAATCAGCTTGCCGATTTCCTTGTCTTTCATCAGTTGCCGCAACATGCTGACGAAGCCCATGGTGGTGGAGACGGCACGGCCCCTGGATCCGGCCAGCGAGTCGGCGAATTCCGTGAGCGCCGGAGGCTGGAAGCTCGGTGGAGGGACTTCCCGCGTTAGCACGAATCCACCCAGTTCCTTGCGGCGCTGGAGCGCGTAGACAATCTCTGGACTGTCGTCGGGCGGACGATACAAGCGTCCTTCCCTTGCCGCCTCCTCAGGAATCGGAATGGCAAAGCGCGAGCGGAATGCAGTCAGCGCCTGGTCGGCAAGCTTTTTCTCTTGATGGGTTGCGTTGCGCGCCTCCGCCGATCCCAGGCCATAGCCCTTCACCGTGTGCGCCAGAATCACGCTGGGGCCGCCCTCATGCTCAACCGCGCGCTTGTAAGCGTTGTAAACCTTCTGCGGATCGTGGCCGCCGCGGGTCAGGCGGTGCAACTCCTCGTCGCTCATGTCCGCGACCATCTCCAGCAGCTCGGGATATTTGCCGAAGAATTCGCGACGAATGTACTCGCCGCCTTTCACCTTGTACGTCTGGTACTCACCATCCACAACCTCGCCCAGGCGCCTTACCAGCAGCCCGGACTTGTCGCGCGCGAACAGGCGGTCCCAATCGCAACCCCAGATCACCTTAATGACGTTCCAGCCTGCGCCGCGGAAGGCCGCTTCCAACTCCTGGATGATTTTGCCGTTGCCCCGCACCGGCCCGTCCAGACGTTGCAGGTTGCAGTTGATGACGAAGATCAGGTTGTCGAGCTTTTCGCGCGACGCCAACGTCAGCGAGCCCATCGACTCCGGCTCATCGGTCTCGCCATCGCCGACGAATGCCCATACCTTGCGCGGGGTCTTGGGGATCAGGCTTCGGTGTTCCAGGTAACGCATGAAGCGCGCCTGATAAATGGAGTTGAGCGGCCCCAGCCCCATGGATACCGTGGGGAACCTCCAGAAGTCGGGCATCAGCCAGGGATGCGGGTACGAAGACAGCGCCGGATGGCCACGCAACTCATGGCGGAAATTCTGCACGTGCTCCTCGCTGATTCGTCCCAGCAGGTAGGCGCGCGCGTACACTCCCGGCGAGGCGTGACCCTGGAAATAAAGGAAGTCGCCCGGTTGATCTCCGTAGCGGGCGTGAAAGAAGTGATTGAAACCGACTTCCAGCAACGTCGCCAGAGAAGAGTAGGTCGAGATATGGCCGCCGATCCCCGGGTCTTTCTTGTTTTGCCGATGCACCATCGCCATCGCGTTCCAGCGGGTCAAGCTCTTCAGCCGCCGCTCCAACATGCGATCGCCGGGATAGGGAACTTCCTCGCTCACCGGAATGGTGTTGACGTAGGGCGTGTTTAACTGCACGGGAATCTCGACTCCCGACTCGCGCGCCCGCTCAATCAGCGCTTCCAGAAGTTGGCATCCGCGGGTTGCGCCTTCGCTTTCGATCACCTGATCGAAAGCTTCCAACCATTCCGCGACTTCCTCTTCCGTATCAGCTTCCGGCTGCAACGGAAACTCCAGTATCCGATTGTTGACTTCCTGCGTTGCCACGTTGGCCTCTGCGATCTGCGAGCTGATGGCTGCACCTCGGGGCTAAGGCATTCAACTCCAATGTTGCGAAGATTCAATCTCCGACAATTTCTCCGACTGTTTTAAAGATGCGCGCCATGACAAATCGCTTCTTCTTTCAGAACGTTGACGCTGAGTTCTCACTGCCTGAGGGCGTGTGAGAACTGTGCCGTCCCTCCACCACCCCACAACGACAAACGCGCAACGGGAGCGCTGCGCGTCATTGGATTCACATTTCTTGGACCCAAGAATATTCCGGTCCCCTGAGACTTACTCGTGGGAACGAATTGCCCGCCAATTTCGCTGGGCGAGCCGGCGTTCAGCACTGAGGACTAGTACACCCTGTTCATCTGCTGCCATACGGCCATGCCGGCGATGAACAAGATCAACAGTCCCGACGCCGCCCCCAGTATGCGCACGTACGGGGTCACTCTCTTCATCCGAAGCTGCAGCTCCTCCTGTTCCCTCCGGATGTTGGCGCTGGCATCGTCCAAGAAGAGTTGATCGTCCTCGTGCAGGGTCAGGGTGCTACGATAGATCAGGAGCAGGACCAGCACCCCCGTCAGAACACCCCACGCGATTAGCAACATCATTATCATTGACATCAGCCACCTCGGCCCACGATGAACCGGCCCCGCGCGTCCAAGGCAGTTGCTACGCCCAACCGGACGGGGGCCCTAACTTGAGTACATTATATCTCCGGCCCGGGACGGGCAAGCGCAATTATTTGCAATTCGGCAACCGGGCCCCGAATAGGCTCCCAGCTCGCGCAGGTTACGGGGCCGGAGCTCCGCCGGCAAACAACGCTGCCAGCACAGGGCTTAGTCGTCGTTTTTCCCGCGAAACATGGAAGAAAATATGTGTCCGCTACGACTCAATGCGCGGAAAGTGGCGTGAGCGGCACCCCATCAGTGGTCTTGACTCTGTTAAGAATTGGTGACAATGTCGCAAGCCTCGGAACCACTCTCCTTAAGGGTGCTGAGGCGAAGCGTGGTACTTGGGCTGCTATCCTGGCGGGGGCAGCCCTTTTCATTCAGTCCTTGAGGCGCGTAGCAGGTGACGGCTTGTATAACTCCTGCGACGAAGGGCAGTTCCGCTGCATCCAAAATAGAGGCATCTTTGCGGCAGCACCGGGCTTGCGGGCGGTGACCACAAATCTGCAGCAGTTTGCTATAATTCCGCTAGTTTCAGAGGAGAGATAATGGCTACCACAACGACCACCCCGAACACCACCACCGCACCCAATGTCGCAACCAAACCGCTCAATCTCACTGCGACGGCGATCGCCAAGGTGAAAGAGATCATGGCGCAACAGAACCCAGTTCCGGCGGGACTGCGCGTGGGAGTGGTCGGCGGGGGATGCTCCGGCTTCTCGTACTCGATGTCATTCGAGAACGGCGCCGGCATGATGGACAAGACCTTCGACTTCGAAGGCCTGAAGGTTTACGTTGACGCGACCTCGCTGATGTATCTGAAGGGCGTCAACGTCGATTACATCGAGACCCTCGAAGGCGCCGGCTTCAAGTTCGACAATCCCAACGTGAAGAGCACCTGCGGCTGCGGATCTTCCTTCAGCGTCTAATTGCGCGTCGTATTTCAAAAGCCCTGTCCTCAGCGACAGGGCTTTGCTTTTGCGCGATATTTTCTAAGCGATTCCAACATTGGTACCGCCCCAACCGTCATTTACGTTTTGCGCCGAAGAAATGCATAACCGCAACCCTTGCAGTCCACTCGGGTTCCAGATTGCGAGGGCAGCCGTGCTCTATACCTCGGCGGGCGCACCCTATACAATGTATTTTTCTGGTTGGCATTCGGGCAGGAGTAGCAGTTCACCGTCAGGAGTGTGGATGAAGGTTTTTCGCGGAACCGTTTTCTTATTGTTGGCTGCTTTCATGCTATTGCTAGAGCTGGGCTGTGGCGATCAATACCGTCCGGTCGCCAATCCCATCGTCGGTCCCGGCGGCCAGCCGCAGAGCACGCACTTCGCCTACGTAGTGAACTACAACCCCAACGGCAACGGCTCAACCACTACGATCGATGTTTCCGGCGACTCCGTCAGTTGGCTGCAACCCATGGGCGTCGGTTCCATCTATGAGGACCTGCTCTCTTTGAATGGCCTTTTTGTCGCCAACAGCGGCAATGACACGGTGAGTGATTTCCCGGCTTACAGCAGCGGCGCGGTTACGACCGTCGGGCTGCTGCCGGGTTCACATCCCATCTTCCTGTCGTCAACGAAAAATGGCAACATGTACGCACTCAATTCGGGCTTCAATTCGGCCTGTCTGACCACCGGATCGGTCAGCAACATCTCGACGACCACGGGATCGGTAACGAATACCGCGTGCGTCGGACTGAACCCGATCAATATGGTCCAGGCGGCCAGCGGCGGGCAAATCTTTGTCCTGAACCAGGGTGACAACATGAACCAAGGCTCCGTCACGGTTTTGAATCCGCTGACGCTGGATTTGGTGAAGACCTTAAACCCGGGGGACGGGCTGGGGCTTAATCCCGTTTACGCGACTTCCAGTGTCGATGGCAGTTATATCTTCGTCGTGACCCAGGGCGATGGAATCCATCCCGGTGCGCTCGACATCCTTACGCCGGGTCTCACCCCGGCGGTGGCCGCATCGGTTCCACTGGGTGTGGGGCCGACATATTCCTATCTCGACCCGCATCTCAACCGGCTCTACGTGACCAACAAAGGTGACAACACCGTCAGTGTCTTCGATGCCTCGAATGTCAATGTTGCCAATACGCCGCCCATCCCGTCGCTGTCTCCGCCGGTGGCTGTGGGTACCGCGCCCGTGGGAATTGTCGCGCTGCAGGACGGGACGCGCTTCTACGTGGCCAATTCCGGTTCCAATGATGTGTCGGTGGTGAGCGCCACCAGCTTTACCGTGCTGAAGACAATCGCCGTGGGAGTTGACCCCATATTCGTCGCTGCCGATCCCACCTCGACCAAGGTTTACGTGGCCAACCCGGGCAGCTTCTCCACCAGTGTCATCCAGACCGTGAACGACACCGTGTCGGCGACGATAGCGGCGCCTGCCCAGGACCCTACTTGTACTGCTTCCTGCGCGCTGCAGCAGCCGACGATGGTAGTGACGCAGTGATGTATCGCTACGTGAACATGAACTCCTTGGTGCGCAGATCGCGAATGGTATCGCGCAGCCGGGCGGCTTGCTCGAACTCGAAGCGCTTGGCCGCCTCGCGCATGTCGCTCTCCAGTTTGGCAATGTAAGCGTCCAACTCTTCCTGGGAACGGAACTCCGGCAAACCTTCCGCCTCGTTGGTCAGGTCGACATAATCTGCGTTGGCGACGGCAACCAGCGTCATGTCGAGCGGCCGCACGATGCTCTCCGGCGTAATGCCGTGCTCTTCGTTGTAGGCGTGTTGAATGGCGCGCCGGCGGTTGGTCTCGTCCAGCGCTTTCTGCATGGAGTCGGTCATCTTGTCGGCGTAGAGAATGGCGCGGCCACTCAGGTTGCGCGCGCAACGGCCGATGGTCTGGATCAACGATCCCGCCGAACGAAGGAAGCCTTCCTTGTCGGCATCGAGAATCGCCACCAGCGAGACCTCCGGCAAATCGAGACCTTCGCGTAGCAGATTGATGCCGATGAGCACATCGAACTCGCCCTTGCGCAGATCGCGCAAAATCTTGATGCGCTCCAGCGTCTCGATCTCCGAGTGCATGTAACGGCAGCGCACGCCAACCTCGCTGTAGTACTCGGCCAGGTCTTCGGCCATGCGTTTGGTCAGCGTGGTGACCAGCACACGTTCGTTAATCTCCGCGCGACGGCGAATCTCGTGCAACAGGTCGTCAATCTGCCCCTTCACCGGACGCACTTCCACCTCGGGATCGACAAGGCCGGTCGGGCGAATGATCTGCTCCACCACCACGCCCGCCGACTTCGTCAGCTCGTAAGGGCCGGGGGTCGCCGAAACGTACACCGCCTGATTCACGCGGTGCTCAAATTCTTCAAACGTAAGCGGACGATTGTCGAGCGCGCTGGGCAGGCGGAATCCGTACTCGATCAGGTTCTGTTTGCGCGAGCGATCGCCGTGCCACATGCCGTGCACCTGCGGGACCGTCTGATGCGATTCGTCGATGAACAGCATGTAATCGCGCGGCACATAATCCAGCAGGGTCGGCGGCGGCTCGCCCGGCAGGCGCCCGGTGAAGTGGCGCGAGTAGTTCTCGATGCCGTGGCAGTAGCCCATTTCCTTGATCATCTCGAGATCGAAGCGCGTGCGCTGATGAATGCGTTGCGCCTCGACGATCCGTCCCTGCTTCTCCAACTCCGCTTCCCACCACGCCAGCTCTTCCAGGATGGTTTGCACCGCCGCCTGCTTGCGCTCCGGCTTCATCACGTAGTGCGTCTTGGGATACACCGGCAGGCGCGCATACTTTTGCTTCACGGTCCCGAACAGGGGATCGATCTGCGCCAGCGATTCGACTTCATCGCCCCATAACTCGATGCGATAGGCGTTGTCCTCGTAGGTAGGGAAAATTTCAATGATGTCGCCGCGCACCCGGAAGGTCCCGCGGCGGAAATCGCCCTCGGTGCGCTCGTAGAGAATTTCGACCAGCTTGCGGACAATGTCGTCGCGCTTGATCTTCTGTCCCTTTTCCAGGAACAGCAGCATGCCGTAATAGGCTTCCGGCGATCCCAAACCGTAGATGCAGCTTACCGACGCGACGATGATGCAGTCGCGCCGCTCGAACAGCGACTTGGTGGCCGCCAGCCGCAGCTTGTCGAGCTCGTCGTTGACGGTGGCTTCCTTCTCGATGTAAATGTCGCCGGCGGGAATGTAGGCTTCCGGCTGGTAATAGTCGTAATACGATACAAAGTACTCGACCGCATTGTGCGGGAAGAACGACTTGAACTCGTGGTAGAGCTGCGCCGCCAGGGTCTTGTTGTGTGCCATGATCAGCGCGGGGCGATTCAGCTCCGCGATGATCTTGGCCATGGTGAAGGTCTTGCCCGAGCCGGTCACTCCCAGCAGCACCTGGTGCTTTTCGCCGTCGAGGATGCCGCGCGTCAGCGACTCGATCGCCTTCCCCTGGTCGCCTTGCGGCTGGTACGAACTGACTAGCCTGAATTCCATGCCTGTGCCTGATTCCCCTGCGGATTGCTTCTGCGGCCGCACAGAAGCCAATTTCGTCGGGTAGGTATCTCTTGATTATACGATGGGGGAAAAGCTGGGCTCGCAGATCATGTTTGGACTTCGGGGGAATTGGTGGGATTATTGGAGGTCAAGGTGCAAGGAGGGGCAGCGTGAATCTGATTCTAGGTGCTGGATATGCTGTTATCGGGTTGGTTCTAATTTTCCGGGCCGCGCCCTTGTCCACCCGCTACAACGCCTGGACCACTGGTGTGCGTGAACGTCACCCCAACTTCAATCCGCCGCCAACTCCCGAATGGCGAGCGCGGAATACCAAGATCATGACGGTTATGTTCCGAGTAGTCGGCGTGTTCTTGGTTCTGCTTTCGATCATGTACCTTCTGCCGCTGATCGTCACTAAACCACACTGAAATCCAAAACAGCCACCACTCCCCATCCTCATCGGCTTTGTCAAATCTGCTTGGTGATTTATCCTGTTACTTCTCGCCGAAATTCATACAAGCAAGTGCTCGCGTTTCTGCAAGATACTCATATTCTGTTTCATAGAGGCTTCATGAAAATTCTGGTAATGGGTGCAGGCATGATGGGTTGGGCTGCGGCGTTTGACATGGCCCGCAGCTCACGGGTCGAGGCAGTCACGCTCGCAGATTCCAACTCACAGCGTTTGCATGACGCTGTCGCCCGAATTAACAAGCTCACCG
>OCTA010003490.1_pt1 | contig 13942 bp, 9 predicted proteins | sample 1538991 | NCBI WGS metagenome assembly OCTA01 (sample SAMEA3539302, study PRJEB22396) | soil metagenome | biome: tundra; feature: field; material: soil | place: USA | collected 2010-05 | depth 0.15 m
TGCGACGCGGTCGGATCCGCGAGTACGCCGACCGCTTCCATGGTGCGACCTTCACGCCGGCAAAGGACGAAGGGTCCAACCCGCTCTGGGCCATCCCGGCAGACTGCGCCTTCCCGAGCGCGACCCAGAACGAGATCAGCGGTGTGGACGCGCGGAACCTCGTGGCCAACGGAGTCAAGCTGGTCGCCGAGGGCGCGAACATGCCGACCACCCCCGAAGGCGTCGACCGCTTCCTCGAGGCCAAGGTCCTCTATGGCCCGGGCAAGGCTGCCAACGCAGGCGGCGTGGCGGTTTCCGGCCTCGAGATGACCCAGGACATCGAGCACCTCTCTTGGACTCGAGAGCAGGTGGACGCCAAGTTGCGGCAGATCATGCGCGCGATCCACACCAACGTGCGCGCGGCAGCCGAGGAGTACGGCAGGCCGGGCGACTACGTCTTGGGAGCCAATATCGCAGGCTTCGTAAAGGTGGCTGACGCCATGGTGGACGAAAGCACCGTGTGATGTCCACGGGTGCCGTTTCGACGCCTTCCACGGAGAGCCTCGACAAAGGTTTGAAGTCGGGCGCGCTCGGGCTCATCTCGAGCGTCGTCATCGGCACCGCTTCCACGGCCCCCGCCTACAGCTTGGCAGCGACGATCGGCCTCGTCACCGCAACGGTCGGCTTTCACGCGCCGCTCGTCGCGATTGGTGCTTTTGTGCCGATGCTGCTGATCTCGATCGGCTACAGCGAGCTCAACAAGGCGGACCCGGACTGCGGGACGACCTTCACCTGGGCGACGCGAGCCTTCGGCCCGAAGACGGGTTGGGCGGGCGGCTGGGGGATCATCGCCTCCGACGTCCTCGTCATGGCGAGCCTCGCCGAGGTCGCCGGTCAGTACGGCTTCCTGCTGTTCAACGCGAAAGGCATCGGGGACAACGCGACCAGCCCTTGGGTGCTCCTCGTGGGCGTGCTCTTCATCGTCGTCCTGGCCTACATCTGTTACAGGGGCATCGAGGTATCGGCGTGGGTCCAGCGCGTCCTGTTGGCCATCGAACTCGTCATGCTGGCGGTCTATGCGATCGTGGCACTCGTCAGAGTGGCCGTCGGCCACGCACCACCAGGACACATGGTGCCCAGCCTGTCGTGGTTCAACCCGACGACGGTCTCTCCTACGGCGCTCGTCGACGGTCTCGTCCTGATGTTGTTCATCTACTGGGGCTGGGACACGTCGCTCTCGGTGAACGAGGAAACGAACGACAAGGATCGGCTCCCGGGGTTGGCAGGGATCATCGCCACGGTGCTGCTGCTGGCAACCTACGCACTCGTCACGATCGCCGCGCAAGCCTTCGCCGGTGTCGGCACAACGGGAATAGGCCTGGCGAACCCGGCGCACCTCACCGACGTGTTGTCGGTTCAGGGCACCGCCGTGTTCGGATCGGCCTGGATCGGCTCGGTCTTCTCGCACCTCTTGCTTCTCATGGTGCTCTCGTCGGCCGCCGCCTCCACGCAGACGACGATCCTTCCCACTGCCCGTACGGTGCTCTCGATGAGCGTGTACAAGGCGGTACCAGACGCGTTCGGGACCATGCACAAGAAGTACCTGACCCCGTCGGTCGCGACCGTGGCGATGGGCGCGATCTCGATCGTGATGTACGCGCTCATGAACTTCCTCTCGGGCGGGAACGTGATCGCAGACTCCGTCACGGCCATCGGAGTGTGGATCGCCTTCTACTACGGCCTGACCGGTTGGACGTGCCTGTGGTACTACCGCAAGACGCTGACGCGAAGCACTCGTGACCTCATGATGAAGGGGGTCCTGCCTGGCCTTGGCGGACTTATTCTGTTCGCTGCAGGGGCTTGGAGCTTGAAGGCAGACTGGTTCTTCTCCAGCAATCAGAGCTACACGTCGTGGCAGTTGCCGTTCGCTCCGCACTGGGACATCGGCGGAGTGTTCATGGTCTTCCTAGTCAGCGCGTTGGTCGGTCTCATTTGTGCGGTGGCGTGGCGCTTCGCAGGGCCGTCGTTCTTCCGGGGCGAGACGCTCAACCGCTCGACACCAACGCTCGTGCCCGAGGACGCCGCCTTGCCGCTAGTGCCGGCAAGCACGGAAGTTCGGGGAGAACAGGGAGGAGGCGGATTCGGCGCCGGTTTGGTCTGAGCACCGGCGCGGCGGCGCCCTGTTTCGAGCTTTACGGTCGCACAGCCGAGCGTGATGCCCCTCGGCATCGGTGCTGGCTAGAGTCGTCGGGTCGTGCCTCGGAACGGCCTTCAGACAACGAGACAGAGGTGAACCTTGCGGCGTATCTCCCTTGCGATGTTCGGCGGCACTGTCGCCATCGTCCTGTTCCTTCCAACAAGTGGAGCTGCGGCGGCTCGCTGTCCAGTGCCGTCGGTCTCGAGCCCGGCTGCAGTCGCCTCGAGCCAAGCTCCGGCCGTCAAGACCATCCCCAGGGTGCTCCCGTGCCTCGGCCTCCCGCAGGTGAGACCGGCGAACTACCTCATGAGCTGTGCAGACGCCAATGCCTCTTGGAAGAAGGTCAAGTGGGCGAGCTGGGGTGCTCAGACTGCGGTCGGCACAGGCGATCTCTACCAGAACGACTGCCAGCCGAACTGCGTCTCGGGACAGTTCCACACGTACCTCGCGAAACTGGTCCTGTCGGACGTGACCCGGACCAAGAAGTACGGTCCGCTCTACTCGCAGGCCACGTTCTCCTACTCGGTCAAGGGCAAGCACATGAGCGAGACATTCGGACTCGCGACCTGACGCCGTGGAGCCTGCGGCGCCGTGGCGCGAAAGCCATCTCCGCCACCCGCCCACGGCCCGAGCGGAGGGACCTTCGGCCCTGGGCGAATGGCGCCACCAGAACTACGGTGCACTCAGAGGTAGGCCATGACGATGGTCATCGCAGCGACGCAGTGGCGCCGCCATCAGACGATCGCCAAGCACTCGCGGCGAGACTCCGGGCGGTCGGACGCCGATCCGGCTCCTCAGCAGGGGCCCGCTGGGCACCAGGACCATCGACGGCTAGGGGCACGATTGCGGAAAGGAGAGAGCGCCATGGAGGAGAACCTGGAGAAGTACCGCCCGTTGTTCATCGGCGGGGAATGGGTGGATCCCACCCGAGGCGAGACAGATGACGACATCAACCCGGCAACCGGGAAGACGATCGCCAAGGTTGCCGTCGCCGGCAAGGAGGACATCGAACGTGCGGTGAGCGCGGCGCAGAGAGCCTACGACGAGGTCTGGTTCGACACGCCGCCGAAAGAGCGCAGCGCCATGCTCCTCAAGCTCGCCGACGCCATCGACGCCGATGCAGCCGAGCTTGCCCGGCTCGAGTCCATCGATGTCGGCAAGCCGATCACGGTCTCGAAAGCGGACATCCCGTTCGTATCCGACAGTCTGCGCTTTTTTGCCGGCGCTGCCCGCTGCCAAGAAGGCAAGTCCACCGGAGAGTACGAGAGGGGCTTCACGAGCATGATCCGCCGGGAGCCTCTGGGCGTCACCGTCGGTATCTGCCCCTGGAACTACCCGTTGATGATGGCCATCTGGAAGCTCGGCCCCGCCCTGGCGGCCGGTAATACCTCGATCATCAAGCCGGCGCAGATCACACCGCTGACCACGCTTCGGTTGGCCGACCTGGCGGCGGACATCCTTCCCGCAGGTGTGTTCAACGTCGTGACCGGTCGGGGCGCGGTCATCGGCGACGCTCTCACGCGTCACCCGGCGGTCCGCCTCGTATCGGTCACCGGCGACACGGCGACCGGCAAGAAAATCGCCGCTGCCTGTGCCGAGACGGTCAAGCGTGCCCACCTCGAGCTCGGCGGCAAGGCCCCGGTCGTGGTCTTCGACGACGCCGACGTGGAAGCCCTTCTCGAGACACTGAAGTTCGCCGGCTACGCCAACACCGGCCAGGACTGCACCGCGTCATGCCGCGTGGTCGCCGGTCCCAAGGTCTACGACGACCTGCTCTCCGGACTCGTGCCCGCTGTTGAGTCGATCAAAGTCGGCGACATCGCCGACGCCGAGGTCGAAGTTGGACCGCTGGTCTCCGCCCGCCAGCGCGAAAGCGTGAAAGGCTTCGTCGACCGGGCGCAGGACGCCGGGGCCAAGGTCCTCACAGGCGGCGAGGAGATCGCAGGACCGGGCTTTTTCTACAAGCCGACCGTCGTCACCGACGTCGACCAGAAGGCCGAGATCGTGCAGAGAGAGGTCTTCGGGCCGGTCGTCACCGTGCAGCGCTTCTCCGACGAGGATCAGGCCGTGGCCTGGGCCAACGACGTCGACTACGGGTTGGCGTCCTCGGTGTGGACCCGCGACATCTCTCGCGCGATGCGCGTCGCCCGCCGGCTGCAGTACGGCGCCGTCTGGGTCAACACCCACTTCTGGCTCACTCCGGAGATGCCGCACGGCGGCTACAAGCAGAGCGGTTACGGCAAGGACATGTCCATGTACTCCCTCGAGGACTACACCCAGATCAAGCACGTCATGACGCCGCTGGCATAGCCCCCGGGCCAGCGCTGTTCGGTGGCCGCTCCTACTCCGCCGCCTCTCGGCTTCGATCTGCCTGTGGTCGCGCAGCATGCGCCGTTACCTTGACTGACTGGTGAAGGATAGGAAGCACTCCATGACCGAGCGCGAGATCGAACTGAGCAGGAGGGACCTGCTTCGCTACGCCGCACAAGGCGCGGCCCTCCTCGGCACGGGAGGCCTGTTGGCCGCGTGCAGCTCGAGCACCAGCACGACGACCACGACCACTCCTGCGACCACGACGACACCGCTCCCCCAGCCTGGCGGGACTCTTCGAGCCGGCTTGAGCGGTGGCAGTGGTCGAGACACGCTGGACCCGCATACCTGGGTGAACCTCGTCGACGGGGCCCGGGTGTACTCCCTGTTCAACCCTCTCGTGGACTTCGACCTCGACGCTCATCCAGTGTTGAGCCTGGCCGAGGAGCTCACAGCGAGCCGCGATGCCATGAAGTGGACGATCCGGGTGAAGCCGGACATCGAATTCCACAACGGCAAGACGCTCAGCGCCGATGACGTGCTGTACAGCTTCCAACGGATCGTGAACCGTAAGAGCCCGGCGCTCGGTGCGGTGCTGCTGAAGGCCCTGGATATCGCCAACGCGAAGAAGATCGACAAGCTCACCGTCCAGATCCCGTGCCTCACCCCGTTCTCGCCGTTGAAGGACATCCTGGCCTCGTACCACTTCTTCGTCGTGCCGGTGGCCTTCGACTTGAAGCACCCTGTCGGCACCGGGCCCTTCAAGTTCAAGTCGTTCACCGCCGGGCGGCAGAGCACTTTCGTGAAGAACGAGAACTACTGGGAGGCCGGCCTGCCGTACATCGACAAGCTCGTGATCAGTGACTTCCGTGACGAGGTCAGCCAGGTCAACGCGCTGGGCAGCGGCTCGCTCGACGTCGTCGACCTTCTTTCCTCCTACTCGATCGCCGCGGTCCGCTCGGGCGGCAACAACGTGATCATCACCTGGGGCGGCGGCTACACGCCCTTTACCATGCGTGTCGACCAGCCACCCTTCGACGACGTCCGCGTCCGCCAGGCCTTCCGCCTGATCTGCGACCGCCAAGACATGCTCGACACCGTCTTCAGCGGGAACGGCAAGATCGGCAACGACGTGTTCGGTCTGCGGGACGTCGTGTACGACTCGGCGCTGCCTCAGCGGGCCCAGGACATCGAACAGGCCAAGAGCCTGCTCACGAAGGCTGGGCACTCCAACCTGACCGTCACACTGGTGACGAGCCCCATCGGGTCGGGAACCGTGCAGACCGCACAGATCCTGAAGCAGCAGGCAGCCGAAGCAGGTGTGACGGTGAACCTCAAGGAGGTCACAAGTTCGCAGTTCTTCGGTCCGAGCTACCTCAACTGGACGTTCGCCCAGGACCGTTGGAAGTACTACCCCTACTTCTCGAACGTCGCGCAGGCCACCCTCGCCCGTGCCCCGTTCAACGAATGCCACACGGACAACGCGGCCTACACGAGCCTGTACAAGCAGGCGCTGGCCACACTCGACGGGCACAAGCGGGCGGACATCGCGCATGAGATGCAGCAGCTGGAGTACTCGGGCGCGGCGAGCGGCTACATCATCCCGTACTTCAACCCCGTCATCGACGGCTATGCATCGCGTGTGAACGGCGTCGTCCCGAGCAAGACGGGCCTTCCTCTCGGGGCCTACGGCTTCAAGAACATGTGGCTGTCGTGATCACCGTGGCGAACCCACGAAGGCGATCACCCCGGGCCGTGTGAGTGCGAGCGGCCCTGAGGCGGCTCAACCATCGCGGTTCAAGGAGTCCTCGGCAATCAGCGGGAGCGACCGCAGGCGACGACCTGTCGCATCGAAGATGGCATTGGCAATCGCCGGAGCCACGGCGATCATCGGCGACTCGCCGGCCCCTGCCGACGGCAGGTCGGCACGGTGCAGCAGGACGACCTCGATTGGCGGTACGTCGGAGATCCGCGGGACGCGATAGGCGGAGAAAGACCCGTTGGTGATCGCCCCGGCGTCGAAGTGGACCGCCTCGAACAGCGCACCGCCGAGAGCCATGACCGTGGCGCCCTCGATCTGACTGATCACGGTGCCGGGGTTGACGACGGCTCCGCACTCGTACGCGGTGACGATACGGACCACCTGAAGATGGCCGTCCCGGCCGAGGATGACTTGCGCGGCAGTGGCGACCCTCCCCTCCTTCTCGAGTCCACACGCGATGCCCCGGCCGGCGTTGTCGTGCTCGGCCGCCCACCCGAAACGCTCGGCAGCAGCTCGCAGCACAGCGGCGAGCCGTTTGTCGGCCAGGTTGGCGAGACGAAACTCGACCGGATCGCGACCGAGTCGGTGTGCCAGCTCGTCCATGTGCGACTCCCGGGCGAAGTTGTTGGCCGTGGCCGCGAGAGCGCGGAAGGAGGCCTGGGCGAGAGGGCTCTCGGCGGGCTGGTAGTCGAGCCGCTGGTTGGCCACCCGATAGGGGGTGGTGATGGCGGCTGGGCCCGAGTTGATGTTGTTGAAGGTCCAAGCGGTCAGCTCACCATCGGTCGTCGCTCCGGCTGCCACATCGATGACCGCGGCCGGACGGAGGGTGCCGACGCTGAACTCCTCACTACGGGTCCAGGCGACCCGGACCGGTTCGCCGATCTCCCGAGCCAGCATGGCCGCCTCGGTGGCGACACCGCCCGCGTGCTTGCCGCCGAACCCGCCGCCCGTCGGCGGAACGATGACGCGCACATCCTGCTCGTCGAGATCGAGGGCTGCGGCGACCTGGGCCCGGACCGGGAAGGGGGTCTGGGTCCCGGTCCAGATCGTCAGCCGTCCGTCGTCGTCCCAGATAGCCACCGCGGCACGGGTTTCGAGGGCAGCAGGGGCAACGAACGCTGTGGTGTAGGTGGCGTCGACGCGTACGGCCGCGGCCTTGAGGGCGCCATCGGGATCGCCTTGTTCATGGTGGAACGGCCCGCTCCAGCCGCCGTCTCCTGCCGCGGGATGTGAGCGCAGGAACGCGTCGAGGTCGTCGTCCGACGGCGCCTCCGGGATCTCCCACGTTGCCTGCAGATCGGCGAGCGCCATCCGGGCTTGCGCCCTGTCGCGGGCGACGACTCCGGCGCTCGTGGGAGTGCGGACCACGACGACGTCGCCACGGCCGTCGAGTGCAGTCGTGTCGAGGTGGCCGAGCGCGGACTTGAACACGGGTGGTCGCAGCATGGCAGCGTGCCACAGACCGGGCATGCTCAGGTCAGAGACGAACTGCAAAGCGCCGGTGACAACGTCGGTCGTGCCGGGGGGTATGTGCGCAGACCCGGCGATCTGCCACTTTGATGGAGGGGTGACCGCGGGCTCGCCCTTGACGATCTCGACTCTTCGTGTCCCGGCGGGCACCGGCAATAAGGAGCGGGCGAACGCGGCGACCCGGCTGAGGGCGCTTCCGGCGTCGGGCATGGACCGGCTGCCGAACGTGCCCATGTCGTAGGGGCACAGATCGGTGTCCCCCATCGCGAGACGGACTCTCTCGAGGGGAACGCGAAGCTCCTCGGCGACGAGGAGGCGCAACGCAGTGCGGTTGTCCTGGCCCACGTCAACCTTGCCGGTGAATGCGGTGATAATCCCGTTACAGCCGACATGCAGCCAGGCGCCGCCGCTGGTCGACCACGTGCCCGGTGCCGGTGCTTGAGGTGGGAGCACTACGACGAGCCCGTCCCCGAGAAGCTCGAACCAGTCGCGGTCGGTAGGCTCGGTCATGTCCCACGGCCGCGCCGGTCTGTGTCCGTACAGGCTTGGGTCGGGTGGCTTCCAGTCCTCGGTGGTCGGCGTGACCAACGAGTCGTCGGCGATGGCGGGGTTAGCGATCAACTCGGCGGCTCGGTGCACCGCTTTGCGGATGCGCGTGTAGGCGCCACAACGGCAGAGATTGCCAGATAGCGCCTCGTTCACGGCGTCGTCGTCCGGGTCCGGGTCGCGGGTCAAGAGGGCGACCACCGCGAGGACCATGCCAGGAGTGCAGTAGCCGCACTGGGCCGCGCCGACCTCGACGAAGGCCCGTTGGACCGGGTGCAGGCGGCCACCGGTAACGAGCCCTTCGATGGTGGTGACGCTCGCCCCCGCTAACTCATCGACAGGCTGTTGGCAGGCGCGCACAGGCCAGTTGTCGACAAGCACGGTGCAGGACCCGCACGCGCCCTCCCCGCAGCCCGGCTTGGCACCCGTCAGGCCCAGCTTGCCACGCAGCACCGACAGCAGTGACGTCGTCGCCGGCACCGAGCGCGGAGTCCCGTTGACGATCAGCGTCACTCGCGGCGGTGCTCCGACCGGTTCGACGGGACCGTGCTGCCGGCTTTGCGCGCGACCTTCCCCAGTGCTGGACATGACCACATCCTGCCGGGTCCAGATCGGTGGTGCTAGCACGAGGTCGTGTTCACGGGCTGACCACCTCCGCTTTCGATCCTCGCGGATGCACAATCGGACAGGAAGAATCTGTGGTGCCGGCGCAGGGGGGTGGGATGCAGTGACCAACTGGCGGATCGCAGTGATGCGCCGGGCATTGCGAGTCTCGTGGTACCGCCTCCGCACCACCTTGCACAAACGGTGGAGTGGCTACCTCACCGTGGTCCTCCTCGTGGGGCTGGTGGGTGGTATCGGGATGGCCGCGATGGCGGGTGCCCGTCGCACGCAGTCCGCCTTCCCGGCCTATCTGGCCGCCACGGACGCCTCGGACCTCCGGGTCCAGACCTACGACATCTCCGTCCTCGACGGCATCGGTGGCGGGAGCCTGACCGAGAGGCTCGCGCACCTCCCTCTCGTGACACGTGTCGCCAGCGCGCCGAACCTTCTGATCGTCCCGATCGGGACGAATGGAAGACCACTGGCCTCAGCCGCCAGCAATGACGACGTGACGGCAGTCGGCAGTGTCGGTGGCGAGTACTTCATCCAGGACCGCGTGACTGTGTCGCAGGGCCGGATGGCCGACCCACGCAGCCCGAACGAGATGGTCGCCACGGCTGAGGCGGCAAGGATGTCGGGCTGGCATATCGGCGAGACCGTCCCCTTCGGGGCCTTCACAGTGGCTCAAGTTGCAGGGGGGGCCGACCCGCTGACCGCCAGACCGGCGCTGCGCTTCTCGGCCAAGCTCGTGGGCCTGGTCGTGTTCTCGAGCCAGGTCGTCGACGACGACGTCGACCGTTTGCCTACCTACGTTCTCATGACCCCGGCCCTCACCCAGCGACTACGCGCGAGCCTGGCTTACCCGTCCTACGGGCTCAAGCTCGAGCACGGCAGCGCTGATGTGGCCGCCGTGGAGGAAGAGATCATCCAGCTCCTCCCGAAAGGAAGCGTCTACACCTTCCACGTCACCTCGGTGACCGAGGGGCAGGTCGAGCGCGCCAGCAAACCCGAGGCGATCGCACTCGGGGTGTTCGGGGCCATCGCCGCTCTCGTCGCCCTGCTGATCGGCGGCCTGGCCATCAGCCGGGGCCTGTGGGCGGACGGGGAGGACATCGAGGTTCTGCGAGCGCTCGGCGCCGACGCGGTGACACTGAGATGGGGAGCGACGCTCGGGCTTCTGGGCGCGGTTGTCCTCGGGGCGCTCCTGGCTGTCGGGATCGGCGTGGCACTCTCGCCTCTGGCGCCGATCGGGCCGGCGAGCCAGGTCGATCCGACGCCTGGCGTCGCCTTCGACTGGACTGTGCTCGGCACAGGGTTCGCCGTGCTGGTCGCCGGCCTCGGTGCCTTGACTGTGGCGCTTGCTTACCGCAGGGGGGCGCGACGGCGCCCTGGCGAGCGGGCCGAGCCTTTTGAGCGCGGGTCGAGCGTCGTGAACGCGGCAGTACGGATCGGGCTTTCTGCCCCAGCAGTGACCGGTTTGCGCTTCTCGCTCGAGAGGGGACACGGCAGATCTGCGGTCCCAGTGCGCTCGGCTCTGGTCGGTGGCGTGCTCGCAGTAGTCGTCGTGGTCGCGACGGTCACTTTCGGGAGCGGGCTCAGCACCCTCGTGTCGCACCCTGCCCTCTACGGCTGGAACTGGAGCTATGCCATCGACTCGCCAAGCGGTGGCAACGTCCCGCCAGTCGCCGGCCGGCTGCTCGACCACGACCCGGACGTGGCCGTCTGGACCGGGTTCAACTTCGCGAACGTCCAGATCGACGGCCAGACCGTTCCCGCGCTCTTGGCCAAGGCGAATGCCAAGCTCACCCCGCCGATCCTGACTGGCCACGCGCTTGCGGCGAAGAACCAGATCGTGCTGGGAGCGGCAACCCTCGCTGCGCTGCACAAGAAGGTCGGAGACACCGTCGTCGCCAGCTACGGGACCCCGAAGGACGCTCCGGTCTACGTCCCTCCGACGCGCCTTGTGATAGTAGGCACGGCCACGATGCCGGCCATCGGGACCAGCGGGGCCCTCCACCCCTCGATGGGGACCGGGGCAATGATCGCCCAGGGCATCGAGCCCCCCAAGTTCAAGCGTGCTCTCACCCAACCCGACCCCAACATGAACGGCCCGGTCATCGAAGTCGTACGGCTCCGTAAAGGCGTCCCGGCCACCGCCGGCCTGGCCTCGTTGCAACAGGTGGCCGAGGCAGCGGACAAGGTGATGGCCGCCGATCCCGAGGGAGCGGGTACCACCTACAACGTGCTGGGAGTCCAGCGACCCGCCGAGATCGTGAACTACCAGTCGACCGGCGACACCCCGGCCATCTTGGCCGCAGCGCTTGCGGCCGGAGCGGTCGTGGCCCTCGCCATCACGCTCACCGCCTCGGTTCGCCGTCGCCGTCGCGACCTTGGGTTGCTGAAGACCTTCGGGTTCACGAGGCGCCAGCTGGCGGTGACCGTCGCCTGGCAGGCGTCGGTCGCGGCGATCATCGGGATCGTTGTCGGCGTGCCGGTCGGGATCGCCCTCGGCCGGTGGCTCTGGGACCTCTTCGCCCGGGACATCTACGCCGTCCCCGAGCCCTCGGTGCCAGTCCTCGAGGTCGTCGTGGTCGCCCTCGCGGCGCTCGTGCTGGCGAACCTGGTGGCCGCCATCCCCGGACGCATGGCGGCACGGACGCCGACGGCGCTCGTGCTCCGGGCGGAGTGAGCCCGGCGAGTCCCGGTCGTTACCTGAAAACGTCGGCGCGTGGTGGAGCCGGGCGCATCAACGCCGACCGCGGGACCGACTAGAGCTTTCGGACCTTCACGGCCGTGCCGTAGGCGCAGATCTCGGTCCAGTTGCCACCCATCTCCGAGGTGTCGAACCGCATGGCCAAGATGACGTCCGCACCCTTCGCCTCGGCCTCTTGCACCATGCGCTCGGTCACCTCCTGGCGACTGGCGATCAGGTTCTTTGTCATGCCCTTGAGCTCGCCACCGGCCAGGGCCTTGAACCCGGCCCCGATCTGGGACCCGACGTTGCGGCTACGCACCGTCAACCCGAATACCTCGCCCAAGACTTCGGTGACCTCACTGCCCGGCAAGTCGTTCATTGTCGAGATCAGCATCTGAAACCTCCCGTTATCGGTCGATACGGCCAACCTAGCCAATGAGCAGGCCGCGAAGGGCTCACTCGAAGTGGATCAGAACCGGCAGCCGTTGCACACCGCGTTGAGCAGCAGGAGCACCCGAGGTCGCGGATCGGGCAAAAATCGGGGCGAGACCATAGGTCGTATCCTGCAAGTCGCCGAGAGCTTGGCTGACGTCTCCAGTTCTACTTGGTGGCCCGCGAGAGAACGGCTCGTGGTGGACGTGACAACCTGCTCAGGTCGGGGGTACTCAGCGCCGCCGCCGATGCCCGCTTGAAACCCTCCGACCCCGGTCGTGCGCGCGAATCGCGCACGGGTCGGACGATTCTCTTGTGCTCGCTCAAGCGCAGCTCGCAATCCGCCAATGCAAACCTGTCCAACCTCGAAGGCGGGCATGTGCAACATGATCGACAAGGACCCGACTGGGTGACCAGGCCCGCCTAGTCCATGGACGACCTCAGGAGGGCACTGCCTGAGCGCCAGATGTTCCCGGTGGCCGGTGCGGACCTCCACTTATGGGCCAAAGGAGGGATACGAGGCGATCGACTAGGTCTTCGATCTCGGTTACGGCCGCCTCGTAGGCTGAGCTTGGACCCCCGTACGGATCGGCAACATCATCGAGCAAGGAGTCCCCGAGCAGGTCAGGGCGGTCCCGGCCTTCGTGGGCTCTCGCCAGCCACGCGCCAGGCGACTCCACCGGTGGCCTTGGGCCGAGTTCTGCTCCGCGACGGACTAGCTCTTTCAAGGTGAACGTCCGAGGCCAGGCTTCGGGCTCGAGAACCACCGTGTAGCGAACGTGCGCCCGCTCCATGCCGAGCAGCAGATCGGCGCGCTGCAAGTCGTCTTGGAGGAGCTGCCGGCTTAGCTGATCTGGGAGCGCTACGCCTCGCTTCGCCAGCACGGCGGTCACTTCGGGCGGTCTCTCCCGACCGCCTTCTAAGAGACCGGCTGAGCCGACGGCGGCGAGCAACTCCCGCTCAGCGATACGTACCCCGAGCAGGGCCTCGGCCATCGGCGAACGGCAGATGTTTGCGGTGCAGATGACGAGAATCTGGATCGCCCGAGCGTATCGAACGGCGCGAACGGTAGCTCAACTCGTGGCACCACCCACGGAAACCGGCTCCGTAATCCCGGCGGCTCGCTGTGAAGCGTCGGACCCAGTGGGCATTACTTCAGCAGGGTCCCGAGGTCCAGGCGGTCGGCGAACCAGCTGATCGTGCTCAGCAAACGGTCGGCCAGAGTCACCTCTGGGGCCCAGCCGAGCAGCTCTCCTGCTCGCGTGATGTCCGGCTTTCGCCGCGTCGGGTCGTCCTTCACCGCCTCGAAGTGGACCACTTCGGACGACGAGCCCGTCGCGTCGAGCAGCAGGCTCGCCAGCTCGAGCACCGTCAGCTCCGCCGGGTTGCCGAGGTTCACCGGCCCGGTGACGCCCCGAGCATCGAGCATCGCCACGAGCCCGGAGACGAGGTCGCTTTGGTAGCACAGGCTGCGCGTCTGCCGACCGTCGCCGTAGACGGTGAGCGGGCGGCCCGTGAGGGCCTGCACGATGAAGTTCGAGACAACCCGGCCGTCACCCTCCCGAAGGCGCGGGCCATAGGTGTTGAAGATCCGCACGATCCCGACGTCGACATCGCGCTCGCGCGCCCAGGCCATCGAAAGGGCCTCGGCACGAACAAGCAGACCCTGACGCTCACCGCGACGGTGACCGTCAAGAGCGCCTCCAAGACCGTCCTCACGCTCTCCGCGACCAAGGTGACCTACGGAGACGAGCAGGTCGAGCAGCTGTCGGTCACGGTATCGCCCGAGTTCGCCGGCCCGACGCCTACCGGGAAGGTTTCGATCAGCGAGTCCAAGACCACCCTGTGTGTGATCACGCTGTCGTCGGGCAAGGGATCGCGCGTCGCATTGAGTTGCCGGCAACCCGGCGAGCTCGATCGGGACGGCGTGAGGTACTGCGATTGGGTT